>MWWF01000184.1_pt1 | contig 12018 bp, 10 predicted proteins | sample 1047351 | NCBI WGS metagenome assembly MWWF01 (sample SAMN06349970, study PRJNA376086) | soil metagenome | isolation source: MGM-3 sample Antarctic (ecotone) soil | place: Antarctica
GAATGATCCCGGTAGTGCTATGTGTCCCGCACAAAATACTTTAAAAATAAGCAACTGCTGCGGAGGCACGCCGAGTAAGTAAATAGCTTAAACTAAAATAATTTATCTTACAACAAATATTTTTCAACAAAAATCTATTATGAGAAAGATCTTCTTTATTTCATTTTGTTGCATAACATCTGTGGTTCTTTCGCAATCAAATACAAAAATATTTAATGGTAAAGATTTAAATGGCTGGACTGTGCATGGTACTGAAAAATGGTATGTGGATGACGGTGAACTGGTTTGTGAAAGCGGGCCCGATAAACAATACGGTTATCTTTCTACTGACAAAAGTTATAAAAATTTTATTCTCACTTTAAAATTTAAGCAAGAGGCTAATGGCAACAGCGGCGTATTTTTTCGCTCCGGTATTGAAGGAACAAAGATCAATGGCTGGCAGGTTGAGGTTGCACCAAAAAATCTTTACACCGGTGGCATTTATGAATCGTATGGAAGAGGATGGCTTATAAAGCCAAAGCCGGAAGATGAAAAATTTTTGAAAGCCGGAAAGTGGAATAAGCTAAAGATTAAAGTAGAAGGTGATGAAGTGACTACCTGGCTCAACGGCCACCAAATGGTAGTTTTTAAAGATGAAAAGATAGGAAAAGGAGAAGGTTTTATTGCATTACAAATACATGATGGCGGTGGTATAAAAGTAAGATGGAAAGATTTTAAAATGCAGGAAATTAAGTGATACGAAACCATTGCAAAAAGCCTGGTTAAAGTTTATAATGCTATTGAACATGCGATCTGTTTGATGCACTTTTAAAATCTGCTCAATTAGAATTTTTATCGTCTTTATAAAAATAGCGCAGTGGGAAGCCAATTTTAAAAAGATGGTTTTAATTTTATTCATGTTCACTTAAATTATTTATATGTCTAAAACAATTGTCCAGGATGTATTGTTTAAAAACACTACTCCTAAACAGCTTTACGATTTGTATATGGATGGAGAAAAACATTCAATAGCCACCGGTGCACCAGCGAATATAACAGCTACGGAAGGGAGTTCTTATTCTGCACACAACGGTTATATCACTGGAAAAAACCTTCAGTTAATTAAAGACCGTTTGATTGTTCAAACATGGAGGGCACAAAGCTGGAGCAGCGATGATATTGATTCGACATTTATTATTTACCTGGAGCCACAGGGAGAAGATGTATTGTTGCATGCCGTTCATGCAAATGTTCCTGACAATGCCATGGAATCTTTAAATGCAGGCTGGCATAAAATGTATTGGGAACCATGGAAATTGTATCTCAATGGAACAACTATTGCAAAAGCATCTATGTAGAAATTGTGAATGTGCACTTCAATTTTAAAATTAGTCAAAGTCAATTCAAATTAGACAGGTTCCAGGCTAACAGATATTTATAAAGTCTGATAACATTAATAGCAAAGGGTCGCTACAATTTGTAGTGACCCTTTTAATTGACGAAACTATCTCAATACAAACTTGCTCATGCTAATGTAATGCTTACCTGTAGCTCCATCTGTATATACATTATACTGTGTAGGATAGTAAGTATTTGCAGGCGAAAAATATTGCGGTTGTCGTATGGGCATGTTGCTTGTTACCCCACTTTCTATATATGCCTTAGTTACCATTGGTTCGTAAAATGTCACACGTCCATCGTAGGTTCCATAGATAAAGGTTTTTGTAAAGGGTTGCCCATTAAATTCAGGCGAAGTGACATCAACCCAATGTTTACCCATTTGCGGCACACCTCCCGGAACAGGGATATAACCAGCTGGTATATAACCAGGAGGCGGAAAATTGTCAAACAAAGCTGCTGTTTGCGGTGTGTAAGGGGGAATAGACAGTTGTTCGGTAAGCGATATTTTATAAAAATGGACATCAAAATGTGGTACCGTATAGATGCCTCCCGGTGGATGGCCGAAAGGGTTCCAGTCAATTTCCATATGATCAAAAGGAGTAACTCCATTTGCCTTTTGATGCAATGGAACTATATAGATGTGTTCCCCTTCTTCCGATGGCAAGCCCTGAAAAGACTCAGCCGTCATTTCAACACCGATTTCCTGCGGCACACCTGTATGACTAATGGTAACAAACGATCGCATCTTGCCGTCACCAATATGAATTTCAGGCCCTTTGAAGGTATTAAATTTTAGGTCTTGTGATGATGACTTACTGATGGAACTTAGTTCAGTAGTTTCGACTTGTTTAGAACCAATTTCCTTTTTACAGGAAAACAGCAATGCCGGGATAGCTATCAGCAATAATAATTGAAAGGATAATCGCTTGTCCATAGTTTTTATTTTGAAGGTTAAAAAAAATTGGTAGATAAAACGGCTAACCATTTTCACATTGGAAGTATAGCAATCAAGGGGCAAGAATATTACAAATGGACTTTAATCAACAATCATTAGATACAGTGCATGTAACGAAACTTTTCTAAAGCACCTATTAAAACTTAAAACTAAGATAATATAAAATAGAATAATGGAGGGTGCATTCCCAATTGTCGCGGGGTTTTTGTCACATGCCACGTAGTGGCTACCTGTTTGTAGAAAAGAAAAATAAGTAGAAACACGATTGCCACGTAGTGGCTACCCCTCGTGCTTTGATTGGGTAGCCACGTGGCAAGCGTCAATCACTTATTATATGTTTCTACAAACGGGTAGTGCCTACGGCACATCTGAGCGACAATTTGAAATGCACGCATAATGGATCAGCTTATAATTTTTTAATTGGTTGTTGAGTTATAACCTAATAAATATATCAGCAGGGAAGAAGATAAGAAATGAAGCTCTGATAAATTTGCAAATGATAAAAGTTTCAGCGCCTTATTAACCTGTTAACTATTCAACTCACAAGCTATCACTAAAACCATTTTCCCCTTCGCTTATCCCAGGTAGTAAAGCCCACTTTAAACTGGATAGGGTTACTGAATTTATTAGCAACAGAAGTAACGATATACACGCCGATTTTAAATTTATCCAACGGGTTAAAAGGAGATTGAAAAGCTCTTTCTACGCCGGCAAATAGTTCGGCATATTTAAGGTTGCGCTCTTGTGTAAAAAGAAAACCGGCACCGCCAATTTCACGCAGTTGCAATTTTTTTAGCAAAGGAATTTTATTCAGCAAAAAGCCATTGAACTCATGCACCAAATGACCTTCGTAGTAACGCTTAAAAATAGGAAAGGTAGAATCTAATGCCTGGAAGGAGCGGTGTGGATTCATAAACAACAACGGATCGCCGCGGCGCTGAAACTGGTAATCAATCAAACGAAGATCGGTTGTATTTAAAAAACTTCCGGTTTTAATGGTGTACTTCGACTGTCCTACCAAACCCATGTTCAATTGCTGCTGCAAGCCAAATTCCAGGTAATCAAAATCAACTTCCGATGCTAATATATTCTTAATTCCTTTTCGCCATTCTACATAAACTGTTGGCCATTTGGAACCCAGGATAATTTTCTCTAAAGGTTCACGACGATACTTTTGAAACGGTGTGTACTCTAACCTGATCTTTCCATATACGGCATTGTAAGGTTGAAAAGGAATGGGCTGATTATTATTTAAAACTGTTCCCAGCAAGCTATCTACCAAACTGCCGGTTTTGTAATTACTAACGGAGCGGCGCAGCGCAACGGCTAATTCGTTATGCAAAAAAAGACCATTAAAAATTTCGAGGCCATGCCCAACCGCTACCTGGTTATTCAGGTAGATGTTGCTACGTTTGATCATGTTGATCCAGGCATCACCTTCGTAAATAAACTGGAACTCACGTACAGCCGAAAAAGTATAGTAACCCCTGTTAAAAGGATTGTACATGCGGGTTAAATCAAGCGTACCATTTACATCTTTATTGCGCAGGCCATAACTGGCACTTGCGTTAACAAAAATATTTTTCCGGGACGGGAAGAACTTTCCATAACCAATAGAAGCGCCTAATCGTCCGCCTCCAAAAGCAAAAGGTTTGTATAAGGAAACAAGAGGTGGCAGGTACCAGCTTCTTTCCTTCTCCCGCTTGTAAAGCGTCTGCCCGAAGAAGCCAATTTTTTTCCAGGTAATCCGGTTTATTTCCCTGTCAATAGAATCTATATAAACCTTTGTTTGTGTAATGGCAAAAAGCGAATCTTTATAACGGATAAAATCTGTTTCCCTTGCCGATAGTGCTTGCCTGCGGGCTATCTTCCAAAAGGCAGAGTCGCGTTCATAGGCTTTCTGTGTTGTAATGCTTACTTCGCTGTTAAAATAGCGCCGGTCGAACTTTTTATCTAATTCATAATCGGAATAATTAACAATAGTTTGCCCGGACAAGCGATTTCGTTTTCCATCGGCATAGTAAGTAAATTTTTGCTGGTTCAACAGCCATGCTTTGTTATCAATAAAATCATACTGCTGCTCTACTTCAAAAAAATTATACTCCTGCAAATGATATTGCGGAAACCGGAACCGGCAATATAAAATGGCCCAGGTGCTGTCCGATACGGTTAGTTCGCCTTCAACTGTTGCATTGGTTAAGGCTCTTGGCCGGACGGAAATTGTATATAATTTTTCCCGCCCACGGCGCTCAATGCGCAGTGTTTTAAACTTGTAAGAGATAAGCCCGGTGCTGCTTACCGGTGACACAAAAGGAGTAGGAGAGATGGATGGTATTTGAATAAGGTTATTGTAAAAATTAAAGTCACCATCAGTGGTGGTAAGGTAAAAAAGATGGTTTGAATTGCCCGTTACTTTTACACCAAGACGTTCTTCTTTTACATGATTAGCAGCGTCTTTATCCACCTTTAAATAAATTTCGGTAAGCCCCATGCGGTCAAAAGAAATGCGTTGTGATACTGTGTCAGCCGCTTTTTTTGAAGCAAAGCCAGAGTCTTGCTGCAATGCTTTTATATAGGCTTTATACGAATAGGGTTTTACTGCATTATTGATGCTGTCCTTGTGTTCTACCATCTTTTTCATTATCTCTTCGGCACGGTCCTTTAGCTTTATCCTTATTACTACTTCAGATAATGTAGATTTTTCTTCATCGTCCTCCAATATAACATTCTGCAAGGTCTCATCATTTACTACCATAGGCAGAATGCGGGTTTTGTAACCAACCATGCTTACAACAATTTCATAGATGCCTTTGGAAATAAAAAGTTCGTAGCTGCCATCGTCTTTGGAAAGTGTACCAACCGAAGAAGTTTTTAAATGCACACTGGCGTTAGGTAACATTTCCATCTTATTGTTCATCACCTTGCCATATACTTTTACCACCTGTGCCTGCGCAGATGTAAAAACTAAAAACAGTGAAGCGAGAAGGAAGACTTTGTGCATAAGGGTAACGATAGAAGTTGCGGCAAATTTCTGTTTTTTAAATAGGGATGTTAGTATGCTTCAGATTTTTTGCCTTGTATTTAACAATCGCAACAATAGGGAAAAGTGACGGGTAAACTTTTCGTTTACAGATTGGCATGTTATTAATGCATAGCTACAAATGAAAACGGTAGTACTTTATACAATGGCTATTGCCTACGTAGTAGCAGGTATTAATCATATTTGGCATCCGCAAACGTATGATATAATTATGCCCCGGTGGGTGCCCTGGCCCGGTGCAGTAAATAGTATTACCGGAGTGCTTGAAATTATTTTAGGTTTTTTACTGCTGCCTTTCAGTTCACGTAATATAGCAGCATGGGGTTTGATTTTATTACTGGTTATTATTTTTCCCGCTAATATCCAAATGGCCATAAATTACAAAGAAGCAAACCACCCATCTCTATGGTTAGCGATACTACGTTTGCCATTGCAAGTTTTATTGATCTGGTGGGCGTATAGCTATACGAAACAATATGCTTTTTACAAATCAAAGAAGGTGTATTAAATAGCTTCATACAAACGCAGGCGGGCTTTTAAATCAGCTATTTCCTGCTGTATGTTTTGCATTTGCTGCAGTAGGTTTCGTACAGCGTCCAATCCTTCCATATTAATTTGCAAATCGTAGTGTAAACGTTTTAACCGTTCTACTTCAGTTAACTCTTCAGCATTGATAAAGCCAGTGCCTTCTACCACCTTTAGTTCAATTAAACCGTAGTCCTGTAATGTTTGAATAAATGAAACTTCAACCTGGTGATGAGAACAAAAATCAGTGGCAGGAATTAAATTTTCTGGAGTCATAGGAATTATTTTAGGTTTGATAGTTGGGTAAATAATTCTTTTTCTTTTTCACTAAGGCCGGTTGGTATTTTAATGTTATAGGTTACAAACAAATCGCCATGCTCACTTTCTTTTTTATAAACAGGGAACCCTTTTCCTTTCAGCCGCACCTTAGTTCCGGCCTGTGTTTCAGGGGGCAATTTTAATTTCACCTTACCGGTTAATGTATGAATTGTTGCTTCACCACCTAATACCGCCGTATATAAATCAATTTCCTCTGTTGTATATAAATCGGCGCCAAGCCTTTTAAATTTTGGGTCATCGGCAATTTTAAATGTGATGTACAAATCGCCGGCGTGCCCGTTATTAGCACCCGGCCCGCCATGCCCTTTTATTTTTATTTTCTGATCGTTTTCAACTCCGGCTGGAATAGTAATGCGGATATTTTTTCCATTCACCGTTAGCGTTTGCTGATGTGTAACTGCAACATCGCGGAGTGAAAGATGTAATTCGGCACTGTAGTCCTGTCCTTTAAAACCCGCAGGGGACCTGCTTTTCCCGCCGCCGAATAGCGAAGAAAAGAAATCTGAAAAATCTCCTCCGTCAAAATCACCTGAAAATGTTTGGCCTGTTTCGGGCCTGTATTGCTGTTGCCGGCGGGCTTGTTCAAATTGACCGGCGTGTTGCCAGTCTTTGCCGTATTGATCATACTTCTTTCGTTTTTCAGGATCGCTTAATACTTCATGAGCTTCATTTATTTGCTGAAACTTTTTATTTGCTTCTTTATCATTCGGGTTTAAATCAGGATGATGTTTACCGGCCAGTTTGCGATAGGCTTTTTTAATTGCATCGTCGCTGGCCGATTTATCTATACCAAGTATTTTATAATAATCAATAAAATCCATACAAATTTTTTTAGCGAAAGTGGAAAACAATTTTGTGTAGTGGCACAAAAAAATATGCCAGCAGATGTAAAAAATAAAAACAATTTGAGGCCTGCTTAACTCTTGTTAGAAGGAATCATTCCCAATACTTTTAAAAGCGCAAGGATACCACCTGCGGCTCCGCCCAAATAAGTTATCAGGTTTGTAAACGAATCTTGCTGGGTTACAAATAGAAAAATACCAATGGCAATAACAACAATCAACACAGGCAACTGGAAATTGTTCCAGCTGCCTTTTTCAGCCGCATCAGCACGCAGGCTCACCACTTCTTTTTTATCGAGCTGGGTAAAAATAAAATTCCTGAAACTTGTATTCATCACTTCGTAGCAAGCCACATCCGGCATCCGTTTTACCAGGCCTAAATTAGCCAGGCGGGATGCAATATCCCTGTTACCGGGATTAACCATATCGTCAAGAGCAATGTCGTATAAAGTTCTTTGTTCATCGCGGTTCATAGATTGCCACACGGCCTGGTAATAGTTAGCGGCAAGGGCCTGTATCTTTAAACAGATCTGTTCATCAAGCACTGTAAAATGGCGGGCAATTACTTTGCGCATGTGAGGTACTTTTTGATTCTGGAAATCAAAATTCATGAATTCTTTTTTGCGGTCTTTTATATAGGTAAACAGCGTTGAACGTAAGCTCCATAAAAAATCACTGTGGGCACATTCATCATCCACTCTTTTTAAAAATTCAGTTAGCTGGTCTTCAAAATAAGCTGCTACTTCAGGATCGCCAACGGATTTGGGAGGGAGGTTATTTGCTTTTCTTATTACATTGGCAACCAGGGCGCCAACCGATTCTGCAACTGTAAGATTACTATTTGTTTCAAACGTTTCAGTTATCCTGCTTATACCGGCCTTGGTTAATTCTGTTTTTGCTTGCTCTTTCTCACTATCTGAAGCCTCTGTAATGGGACGCTTCCAGCGGTGATACAAATTATAGAACTGGTTCATTACATTAGACCACCGGTCTGTGAAATCCTTAGATTCGGCGGGTTCTTTTTTTATTTCTTTTATACGCATTGAATCAAAGGAGCGGGAGGACAATACAATTATCTGCTTTTTCAGGTGCAGCAATGATTCAAATAAAATTAATTTCTTTTCGGTCACAGACAGGTCGTTCATGAACAATTCAAAATGCCGGAGGAGGACAATGCTTTTATTATTGGCTTCTTGTTCCTTACTATCCTTGTATAAAAGCTTTTTTTCAATATCTCCAGGTGTATTAGAAAAAAGTTCAACAAGGTCCACTTCAAGCACCCTTATCCCATTGTCTGAGCAATACTTTTTTAACTGTCTTGACTTTCCACTGTTAACCGGTCCGTTTATAAAAATATTTTCGTCTTTGGGTAATGATTCTATAAAAGGTAGATCAGATTCACACAAATGAGATGAATTATCGTAACCTTCAAAAAATATTTTTTCTATAAGCCGTCTTAAAAGGAAATTAAATCCCCATAAAAAAACTACCAGCGATCCTATCATTAATAAAAAAGATATCCAATCTCTTTTAAAGGCAGCTTTGGTATTTTCCGCTTCGCTTGTAAGGGTGCTATAAACAGAGAGACCTAAACCGTCGAAATAACTTTGGGTTTTTGGTATTTTATAAAGAAGCTGAACCTTATCTCCGCCTGGCATGTAAAGCCAGTGAAAGTCTTTGGCTGCTGTATCTTTTCTTCTTATCAAAAATTCAATTTCTCTCGAATGAGTTGAGAACGCAGGCTTGATTTTTTTGTACAGGCGTTCAAAACCATTCCCGAAAGTATTGTCAGCATGAGGCATTAACCTAAGCCTGGTAATTTTATCTGCAAAATTTTCAAAATAAAAAGGGGCGTTGTACGAAAACCGTATGCTATCTGGATTGGGAGAAAATGGATCTCTGGGCTGCTGCATAAACTTGGCGGCAAATTCTACCTGGCTTCGCTTTAATGATAGCAAACGCTCTTCTTTAAAAGATAACAGATAGAAGTTGACTAAAGGTATAATAGCTGTAGCCGCAATAAAAGAAAACACCGATAGCACATACCACCAGCGAAAGTTTTTTTGGTTCATCATAACATTCTCCAAAAACTCTTTACGGGCAAATAGCCATGCAATCCCTAACAGCGACAATTGGGAAACCGCGAACATTAAATGCCCTGAGTTCAGGTTAATACTAAAGACAATTGCGACAAAAACATAAACGCCTGCCAGGAAGTAAAGGGGCTTTTTATTTTGCTGTTTTCTCCCCGCATCTTTATTATTCAAAACCGTAAACTGAAAATAAGCATACGATAACAGGATATAGGAATACGAAAATGAAATACCTACAAGGCATAACTGATCTTTCTCATCATAAAAAATAAAAAACAGGGACTGGATGATCATGGAACACCAGTAAAAAATACTGACGGAGCGGTACTCGTATTTGAGCGACCTGTTAGGCCGTAGCCATGTAAATAAAATAGATTGGCTATATAAAAGCGACCGCTTATAACCGGAAGCTTGTATAATAAGGATGGCAATTAAAATAACAGCAAGGTTCATTAAACAAAGAATAGAACAGGCGCTGATGACATCAAGGTCTTCGGACCAGATTCTCCGCATGTCCCTGTAAGTAACAACAGAGTATGGCGTACCAGGTATGGGTTGTATATAAAAACGCTGGCTGCTTCCGGAATAACGCGAAGAACTAAAGCCCGGTGATCTTGTTCGAAGAAGGGATTGCAGGCTGCCATTATCATTGCACTCTTCCACAAGGTTTTCATTAAGGCTTCTGTTTTCATCAATATGAAAAAGCACGTCGCCATTGTCTTTCACAATACAGAAACCGTAGCCTTCCGGCACCAATGCATTAAACATCGAGCGAAAGGGTGCGCTCAGGCTTACCATGATCAACCCCGTTGCCTTTTTTGATGCTGTATCGCCTGCGAAAAAAGGGGCAGAAATAACTGCTAATTTTTCGTTTGATACCCATGATGACACGCCAGTTAAATAATACATTCTGCCGTTTCTAAGCCAAAGGTTTCCGCTTTTAACTGCTTTGAAATAATCCCGGCCGCTTACGTTAATTTTTTTTGGTATGTAAGAATTAGTTGTCCACCGGTATCTCTGTTGCCCTGAAGCATCAACCCAGGCTATATGTTTAAAGTAAGAATAAACCGAACCAGGTTTATAGTCCGAACCCTTCCTGATTCGCTGATTGGTATAAACTGGGTCTCTGAGGTTTTGCAACGAAATAATTGAATCCTTCCAGTCTCTTTCGTCTTTTACTACTGTTTTACTACTGTCAATTTCACGGAGAGCTGCATCCAGTTCGGTGGTAAAATTTGACCCTGTGCTCTCGGCCAATTTTGTAAGATTGCTATCTGCCGCAGGCAGAATGAGGTTAAAATAAACATAGCTGCTCATTACTATCAGTACAATAATGGCAGCTATTACATGAAGCGAGGCTAAAGAGGATATGGCGTTGCTCACAAGCAATTGTTCCGAACGGTGCATAAGAAATACTTTCAATAAAGGAAACATCAATATCACCACCATAAGGCCAATGACCATCCAGAGAATGGCATACGTAGGAATGTAGCGCTGCTCACTTATATAGTTTTCCAAAAGCATATAACCGCCTATGGTAAATTGCTTATTTCCCCGTACTACAAAGGGCAATAAAAAAAGCTTATACGCTTTGCCACCAATGTTTACCTGGCGACTTTCGCCCGATTGTATCAGCCCTTTTTTAACAGAGTCCCTTGCATAGTCGCCAGGTAAAAATTCAGAAAGCTTTTGATGAGAAATATTTAATTCATCAAATAAAATGGCGTCTCCAGATGCCACCAGGTAATACGGAAACAGGTCACGTCGTAGAAGGAGTGAAGTGAAATTTTTGGCCGATACATACGCTGCTGAAGTATCATTCTTTGGTGTGAACAAGAAATTCCATTCATTAAAAAATTTTATGGAGAACTTTTGCAACGTATCGTTTTCAGCCGAAAGCACAGTATCCTTTAAATCATAATCGGCTGCCAACCTTGCCTGTACCAGTAAGGTTGAATCTACTTTTATTTGTTTAGATTGTTGTGGTAACGATTTATTGGACCGGGGTGATAATGCTTCCAGGAAATTTACCGCATTGCGTTCTGCGTAATCATCAATCTTGGCGGCAATATTCGTTGCCATGCGATGCAGGCCGCGAAAATTTCTTTGTTTCAGATCGGCTTCATTATCAGAAACAACAACATTAAAATAAAAATAAAACCCTGCGGACAAAACCAGCAGCGTAATAATTGCAGGAGCATAACGGCTGGTAAAATAAGACAAAGACGAGGCTAACTTTTGTGTGGGAGCAGCTAACATAAGCAATACTGTTTACTGTTTCCATGAGCGCCGTAGGTTTTTTATAGTATTGAATCAGAAAACAAGGTAGCAGGAAGATTTCTTTTCGAAGGGTTACTGCGTTACAAGATACAATGAACCGCTATGGTTTGCAATATTTGAAAACAGTTTTCAAAATGCAAACCGCAGAATATAAAATTCAAAACCTGCTGACAACTGAATCACCAAAATATGATTGAGTCTATAGTGTTGTACAAAAGTCAGTTCTGCGGTTACGGGGCAAAGTGGGACATTATTAACCTTTCTGTCTTCAGCCGATTACCAGCGGACAACTTCTACAATAGAAAAAGGAAACGGAATGCTGTCTTTTTAAGGAGAGTAGCAGTGCGGTAATTGATAAATCTTCCCGGTGCTTTAGTCCTTGCTTTGCAGTCTGCCTTATTTTAGCCATTTTCGCACCGCAAAAAAATGTTTTGCATCGCAGGCTTAAATCCTGCTTACAATTTAAAAACATCAACAACTATGTGTGGTATTGTTGCTTACATCGGTCCCCGTGAAGCCTATCCAATTATTTTAAAAGGGTTAAAACGTCTTGAATATCGCGGC
>MWWF01000186.1_pt1 | contig 12000 bp, 8 predicted proteins | sample 1047351 | NCBI WGS metagenome assembly MWWF01 (sample SAMN06349970, study PRJNA376086) | soil metagenome | isolation source: MGM-3 sample Antarctic (ecotone) soil | place: Antarctica
TAACCGTTTGTTTATCAATCTTTATTTCAATAGGTTTTCCATAGCCCATTGGGTATTCGTCAATACAATTGTCCATCACTTCTTTCACCAACACATAAATGCCATCATCTGGGCTTGAACCGTCACCGAGCTTTCCAATGTACATTCCGGGACGAAGACGAATATGTTCTTTCCAGTCAAGGCTTTTAATGCTCTCCTCGTTGTAGTCAAAGAGATTCTTTTTAGTTTCTGCCATAGGATTTTTACAATACTGTTTTTTGTAAATTAATTGTTCTTATGTACCGGTCTGCGTTGCTACTATTTAACTTTCGTTGCGTCGCACTCTTTTACTTTCGGTAATGCTATTGAGCAATAAGGCAAGATAAAAACAGGAGTTGCAACATTCTTTTTAAGGCGTTAATCCTATCAGCTAAAGGTGAGCAAATATAGAGATAAAAAGATTTTTTTTGCTAATGGTTTTAGTCCACCAAAAAAATACAATTCCATTTATCCTTTAGTTTTCTTCTTCAAAATTTTGAACACTTAACTTTAGCAAATATGAAAAAAATTTTGTTCTTCATCATTTTTTGCAATTATTCTTTTTACAGTTTTGCCTGCACCACTTTCTTTTTAAATGACAACGGTCATTATTATTTTGGCAGAAATTACGACTGGGTTACGGGTAATGGAATGGTAATGACCAATGCAAGAAATGTAAACAAAACATCGGCAGTGAAAGGCACTGACTTCAATTGGACGTCGCAATATGGCAACATTACATTTAACCAATATGGAAAAGAATTTCCAACAGGCGGAATGAATGAGAAAGGCTTGGTGGTGGAACTGATGTGGCTTGACGAAACTAAATATCCATCGGCAGACAAGCGGCCTGCATTTGATGTGTTGCAATGGATACAATACCATTAGACAATTGCGCAACCATAGAAGAAGTAATTGCAACTGATAAAAAAATCCGCATTAATTCAGAAAACAATACGCCGCTTCATTATTTAATTGCAGATGCTTTGGGTAATGCTGCAACGATAGAATTTTTGAATGGTAAACTTATATCGCATAAAGGAAAAGAGTTGACTTATCCCGTTCTCACCAATTCCATTTACACAAAATCAATTGAGCAGACAACCAATACTGTAAAGAATAATGAAAGCATTAATTTTTCAGATAATTCCATCCAGCGTTTTGCAGAAGCCTGTTCTATGGTGGCTTCATTCAACAGCAATAAATCTGGCGTGAAAGCTTTAGATCACTCTTTTTCTATTTTAAATAAAGTATCGCAGTATGATTACACAAAATGGAGCATTGTTTACGACATTACAGAAAAGAAAATTCACTTTATTACCAGCAAAAACAGGAGCCGCAGAACCGTTTCCTTCGCCTCTTTCGACTTTAGTGTTCTATTGCTTCGCTTGCTATTGATTTGAACGAAAAAAAGTCAGGAGATCTTTTTAAAAACATGGGAAAGTTGGACTATGAGCTCAACCGCAAACTTGTCGAAACTTCGGTGCAGGAAAGTAGTGCTGTAATTCAAATTTCGAAGGAGGCAATTGATGAGACGGTTGCTTTTTATAATAAAACCAGCTGTGCCGTAAAACAATAGCTATGCTTAAATATTTGACTTTCAACCCAATTCGTACTATTAAGACCTCTTTTATTTTTTTAGTTTCCTAATTCCTTTAGCTTCTCAAAAACCCTTATTTTTGTACCGGATCGGCATAGTTTTTTATTCGGTTCAACCAAATTACTACACTACCCATTTTATTCTACTTACAAACCTGTTATCTCTACTAACCCCAGAGTGAATTTTTTTAACCACCAAAAGCGGAGGATTGATTATGTATTCGTATGGATTGCTTGAACCCGGTTGTTATTACCTGGTGCAGGAGCGGGAAAACTCGCCAATTGAGTTAATAAAAGTAACAGTGGAAACCGACCACTGCATGTATATATTTAAATACCACGATGAAATGATAACAGAGTGGAAACGAAGGAACGATAAACTGCATGACATTATTGAATGCCTGAGCGATGCTATGGTTGAAACATGGGAAAAACAATACAACAACGAAGATGCATATTATGAAGAGGATGAGGAGTAATAATAAATTTTAGTTACAAAAAATTCAGTAGGGCTTAATGATTGAAGTTGAGTGCAATTGTTTTATTTTTAAAATCCAAAACAATTGTATGCAACTATTTTCATTTCTAAGATTGTTTATAACTGGTTCCCTGATTTGTTGCTTTTGCACAATACAAGCCCAGGAAAATCTTCCAGACGATTACCTCTCTCCTTCATTTCATAAAGGCAGAAGAGAAGCTGCAAGAACCTTGCTACCCGAACATTCAGTACTGGTAGTGTTTGCTGCACCTACACGAACCTTTTCAAATGATGTAAGTTATTTCTACCATCAAAATCCTGATCTATATTATTTCACCGGTTATAAAGAGCCCAACTCGGTTTTATTCCTATTTAAAGATGAGCAGACTGGCGCTAATGGAGTTAAATTCAATGAATTGTTTTTTGTACAGAAAAAGAACCCTTTAGCAGAGCAATGGACCGGTAGAAGATTAGGCATAGAAGGAGTTGCAAAAAACCTCGGTATCAAATCAGTTTATAACGGTGAAGATTTTAAGGTTTTTCCTGTTGATTTTTCAAAGTTTAATTCTGTAATTTTTGGAAGCCTGCCTGAAGGCATAGCAGATGATGTAAACGATAATGCAGACTTGTATGATCTTCTTTCTTCTTTCAGACAAAAAGTTAACCTGCCGGCTGATTATGCCAATTCTTTATACAGAGACCTAAGTTATTTTGCCAGCCGTGCTTCTGTTGCAAACATAGACAGGTTAGTCGCCAGCTTCAAAACAAAAATGTCTTCCACCGAAGCTTACCGTAACAATGATATTGTAAAAGCTATTGTGCAAATAAAAAATGCAGGTGATATTGAAACAGTAAAGCAACTTATTAATGAGACAAAGATCACCACAATATTGTTTGACAATATAACAGGATCTCTAAGGGAAATTAAAACTCCGGAAGAAATTGCTCTTATTCGCAAGGCGGTAGAAATTTCCTGTGCAGGACAAAATGAAGTAATGAAAACTGTTAGACCTGATATGTCGGAGTTGGAAATACAAGGGCTGCATGAATATGTACATAAAAAATATGGTGCTGAAGAAGTGGGTTATGGATCAATAATTGGCTCTGGAGAAAATGGTTGTGTACTCCATTATATGGAAAACACCAAAACCAAAATAGGCAATGAAATGTTATTGATGGATGTAGGTGCAGAATATCATGGGTATACTGCTGATGTAACCAGGACAGTGCCTGTGGATGGAAAATTTTCTGCAGAGGAAAAAATAATCTACCAGATCGTTTATGATGCGCAGGAAGCGGCCTTCAAATTATTAAAGAACGGCGCTAAATGGTCGGATGCCAGTATTGCTGCAAAAGAAGTTATTGCAAACCGGTTGTTGCAACTTGGCATTATAAAAAATAAATCCGAAGTGGATATTTATTACCCGCATGGGCTCTCTCACCACATTGGTTTAGATGTGCATGATAAAGGTATTTCACCCATTTTGAAAAAAGATATGATCATCACCATTGAACCAGGCATTTACATTCCCGCTAACAGTGCCTGCGATAAAAAATGGTGGGGCATAGCAGTGCGTATTGAAGACGATGCATTGATCCGTGAAAATGATTATGAACTTCTTTCAGTTTCTGCGCCACGGTCAATAGAGGCAATTGAAAAAATGATTGCTGAAAAAAGTGTGTTGGATAATTTTAAAGTAGCGCCATTGCCATCATCACAAAAGAAGGCGTTCTAATTATTCCGATGTTGTGGGATCAATCATTGTTGAAACCTCGCTTACAACATTAGCAGGAAAGCCACCGCCTTTTGCATGTTCTAAAACCATCTCTTTATTTGGCGCAATGTAAACGCAATAAATTTTATCTTCAGTTACATAGCTTTGTACCCATTGAATTTGCGGGCCCATTTTGCTTAGCACTCCGCAGGAAGTTTGCGATATACCTTTTAATTGTTCTGCAGTTAATTTACCTGCACCCGGAATTTCTCTTTCGATTACATACTTAGGCATCATTGAAGTTTTTTAGTTTTTAAATGTGATGGTACAAGTTACCGATTTTTTGTTTTTCATTTACCAATCAACTTATCAACCAATCAACTACTTCCCTACTTCCTCACCTTCCTCAGCTCCAGTAAATTTAAAGCATTGGCAGGAAAGCCGGTAATGTTTGGCTGCACCAAATGCACAACCATATCGTACCAAAGCGGTACAACCGGTGCATCATCAATCATTATAGCGTCTGCTTTTTGGTATAATTCATATCGCAATGAATCATTGGTTTCGGTAATGGCTTTTTCAAATGCTGCATCAAACAAGGGATTGTTATAACGGGTATAATTTGGCGGCGCAGGATTTTTAGAATAGAACACTGCAAGGTAATTTTCTGCATCAGGATAATCTGCTATCCAGCTTCCGCGAAAGAAAGGAGTTCTTGAATTGGAAGTGAGCTCCAGCAATAAAGATTTTTGCACAACATCAACCACCACATTAAAACCAATTTCTTCCAACTGCCTTGCAATGTAACTGGCTATGTCAGAATAAATAGGAATGGTTTGCAGTTTTATTTTCGGAAGATTGTTTGAATTAAATCCAGCTTCCTGCAAAAGTTTTCTTGACAGCGCAGGATTGTAAGTATATCCTTTCACGGCAACAGAATCAAATGATGGTAAGCCTGCCGGAACAAATCCGGATTGTGCAGGAATGCCCAATGAATTTCGCAGGTATAAAACCATTTTCTGCCTGTCGAAACCATAGTTGATCGCCTGTCTTATTTTCTTTAAACGAAGGGGAGAATTTTTTACTAAAGCATTTGTTGTGTCAACCAAAATCCCAAAGTATTCTATATTAAGATATGGATGCGTTTGCAATTGAATTCTTCCTTCCCAGGCCTTTCTCAACACACCTTTTTTTGTAAGTACTTCATCTTTAAAAGATGCATCTATATCATTGATAAAATCAAGCTTCTTTTGCCGGAACAATAAAAATTCTGTTGCCTTGCTGTCGTAAAAACTAACTTTCACTCCATCCAAATAAGGCAGGCGTTTTCCATTTTCATCCAATTCAAAATACAAAGGATTTTTTTTCATAATGAGGGCTTGCCCTTCTTCCCATGCAACAAATTGAAACGGACCTGTACCAACTGCATGGCGGCGAAAATCTGTTCCATATTTCTCCACAGCTTCCTGCGGCACAATGGAACAATATTGCATGGATAATATACCAAGAATGGGGTGATAAGGTCTTACTAATTTCAATTGAAAAGTAGAATCATCAATGGCTTTGAAGCCATCTATGCTGTCAATCTTTTTATTAAATATCCAGGCGCCGGGGCTCGCCGTTTCTTTATCAACAATTCTTTTAAAGCTATATTCTACATCTTTCGCTATCATCCTCCTGCCCTTTCCATTAACAAAGCAGGCATCATCATGAAACACCACATCATTTCGCAAATGAAAAGTGTACGTTTTTTTATCTTCTGAAATATCCCAACGACTTGCCAGCGATGGAATGATATTTAAATTGCTGTCCACCTCCACCAAAGTATTATACAGTTGATGAATGGCCCACATGATGGATTGGTTCTTTGCAAAAGATGGATCAATAGAAGCAATGCCGGTGCTTTCATTGTAATTAAAAACATTGCCCTGTCCTTTTTCGCTGTTGTAGCACCCAGCAATAATGAAAGCGCTTAAAAATAAAAAGGTTAAATATTTATACAACTGGAACATGAGTTAAATAAAAGCAGTCTAAATTAGACAAGTATTTGTTTTAGAAATTACAAATCATAAAAATGAAAAAACAATTTTTATCCCTTGCTCCTTGTTTCTTTTGCCTTGGTTCTTGCCTCTTGCTTCTTGTCTCTTGTTCTTTTGGCCAACCATTGAACAAGAAAAAATATTTTACAAAGCAAGACACACTTCGTGGAAGCATTGGCCCCGAAAGATTATGGTGGGATGTGCTGCATTATAATATTAATGTAACTCCGGATTATGCAACAAAAACCATTATTGGAAAAACAACTATTCAATATAAAGTGTTGCCTAATCAAACAACAGATTATATGCAAATAGATCTTCAACAACCGTTAAAAATTGATTCCATTTTTTATGACAATAAACTTTATATCAACTACCCGCCACGACCTTATTATAACGAAGGAAATGTTTGGCATATTCCGTTACCAAAAGCAAAAGCCGGAAGCGAACATTCAATTACTATTGTTTATCATGGCAAACCAACAGAAGCCATTCGTCCTCCATGGGATGGCGGTTGGATATGGAAGAAAGATGACAAAGGAAGACCGTGGATGAGTGTTGCCTGTCAGGGTTTGGGAGCAAGCGTTTGGTATCCCTGTAAAGATCATCAAAGCGATGAACCTGATAATGGTGCAACACTTACTATTAATGTTCCTAAAGATCTGGTGGCAGTTGGTAATGGTAAGCTCGAAGAAAAAAGTACTTCAAATAATATCACTACATATAAATGGATGGTTAAAAACCCAATCAACAATTATAACATCGTTCCTTACATTGGCCATTATGTAAACTTCAAGGATACATTGCAGGGAGAAAAAGGTACACTTGATTTAAACTATTGGGTGCTTGATTATGAATTAGAAAAAGCAAAGGCCCAATTTCAACAGGTGAAGCCGATGCTTCGTGCCTTTGAATATTGGTTTGGTTCTTATCCTTTTTATGAAGATGGTTATAAATTAGTGCAGGCACCGCATCTCGGCATGGAACATCAAAGCGCTGTGGCTTATGGCAACAAATTTTCAAATGGTTATCTAGGCACCGATCTTTCTGGAAGCGGCTGGGGATTGAAATGGGATTATATCATCGTTCATGAAAGCGGTCATGAATGGTTTGCCAATAACATTACTACAAAAGATATTGCCGACATGTGGGTTCATGAAGGGTTCACCAATTATTCAGAAGTTTTATTTACAGAATATTATTATGGAAAGAAAGCTGCAGATGAATATGTGCAGGGACTTAGAAAAAATATTGATAACGATGTACCAATCATTGGTAGTTACGGTGTAAACAAAGAAGGCAGCGGCGATATGTATCCAAAAGGCGCCAATCTTATTCATACTGTAAGGCAAATAATAAATGATGATGTAAAATTCAGGGAGATATTGAGAGGTTTGAATAAAGACTTTTATCATCAAACGGTTACTACAAAACAAGTTGAAGATTATATCAGTAATAAAAGTGGGAAAGATTTTAGTAAAGTGTTTGACCAATATTTGAGAACAATAAAAATTCCTTTGCTTGAAATGGATTTCAAAAAGAATGAATTAAAATACAGGTGGACAAATGTTGTTGCTAGTTTTAATATGCCAGTAAAATTGAGTAATGAAACATGGATCACACCAACTGAAACCTGGCAAAAAATAAAATTCGGCGATCCTTTAATGCTTACAATTGATGTTGATAAGAACTTTTATATTGTAGTGAAGAAAGATTGAGACGGATATTTTTTTGATCTCTGCTAACAGTTTCGATTTGGATCAAATACTTTTTGATGTGCAAATAAAAAGCCTCCAAAAATGGAGGCTTTGATCTATAAAAAATTCTGTCAAACATTAATGCTTTACAACAACAGGTTTTGTTTTCAACTGTGTTTTAGTAATCGTTGCCGACTCAGAACCCAAAGCTTTTTTACCACCCAAATCAACAAGAATTGGAGCAGCAACAAATATGGATGAATAAGTTCCGGTAATTACACCAATCAACATGGCAAAGGCAAAACCTTTTGTTACATCACCGCCAACAAAAAATAAAATTAAAAGAGTAATGAAAACTGTCAGTGAAGTCATAATGGTACGGCTTAGAGTATCGTTAATGGCTTTGTTAATGATGGTTTCTTTTGGAAGTCCAACCATCTTGCGGCTGTATTCACGAATCCTGTCAAATACAATCACTGTATCGTTCATGGAGAAACCAATTACCGTTAATACCGCTGCAATAAAATGCTGGTCTAATTCAAGCGGGAAAGGAACGATGTTTTTTAAAAAAGAGAACACTGCTAATGTTACCAACACGTCGTGCAACAAAGCAACGATGGTTCCCAATGAATATCTCCAATCGCGGAAGCGAATGAAAATATATAGTGCAATGATCAACACAGACCAGAATGTTGCCCACTTTGCATCTCTTTTCAATTCATCAGATATTGTTGGCAATACCGTTGTTGACCCTACTACATTCTTCTTACTGAAAGCATCATAAGTCGTTCCGGCAGGTAAATATTTACTTAAACCCTGCATTAATTTTGTTTCCACTTCTCTTGAAACTGCAGTATCTGAATTTTCAATTTTATAAGTAGTGGTTATGTCAAGCTGGCTGTTGCCACCTAAAGTTTTAATAGTCGGTGCTTCGCCAAAAACCTGTGTCAGATCCTTACGAATGTTTTCAATATTACTGCTTACAGGTTTATCAAAATGCACCGTATAACTGCGGCCACCTTTAAATTCAACACCTTGATCAAAACCATTGAAAATTGCCCCAATACCTAAAGCCAAAACAACAAACGAAATGACATACGCCACCTTTCTGTATTCAATAAATTTGAAGTTGGCATGTTTGAAAATGCGTCGTGAAATTGGTGTGAAATATTCAAGATGTTTTTTCTTGGAAGTAAACCAATGTGTAACCCAGCGGCTAACCAAAATACCACAGAATAAAGAAAGAAGAATACCTATGATCTGCGTAGTGGCAAAACCTTTTACAGGACCCAAACCGAAAGAGAATAGAATGATAGCTGTTAATAAAGTAGTAACATGGGCATCCAACACAGGCGGCAAGGAACGTTTGTAACCTTCGTTGATAGCAGCAACGTAACTGGAACCTTTTGTCAGCTCTTCTTTAATCCGTTCATAAATAATTACGTTGGTATCCACAGCCATACCAATGGTCAATACCAAACCGGCAATACCTGGTGCAGTTAATGTGGCGCCTAAACCGGTTAACACACCAATAGTGAATAATAAGTTTAAGATCAAAGCAATATTGGCAATCCATCCTGCAGTGTTGTAATAAACCAACATCAGCAAAAAGATGACGATAAAAGAAAGCATGAAAGCCATTGCACCGCCACGAATTGCATCTTGTCCCAACGTCGGACCTACTACTTGTTCTGCAACAATTTTAGCGGGAGCAGGAAGGCGGCCGGCTTTTAAAATATTTGCAAGATCCTGTGCTTCAAAAATAGTGAAGTCTCCGGAGATCTCTGTATTGCCTCCTGAAATAGCGCCATTGTGAGCAATAGGCGCTGAGTAAACTAAATTATCCAATACAATAGCAATAGGCCTTTTTTGTTCAAAGCTAATACCTGTAAGTTGTTCCCACTGTCTTGATCCGGTTGTATTCATAGTCATTGACACAGTAGGATTGCTTCCTAACTGATCGTAACTCTGAGAGGCATTTTTGACTACATCACCTTCAATAGGCGCTTTATCTGAGCCATTGGTTTTAATAACATAAAGAGGAGAAGCTTTTACCTGTTTACCATCCTTATCACGTGGAGAGATGCCATAAAGAAACTTTGCATCAGGTGGAAAATTTTTTCGTACAGCAGGATTGTTAAGCACTTCCCGTAAATAGGCAGTGTCTTTGGTAGAAATAAGAGCTTGCCGCGGATCGAATTTATAATCCTGGAACATGGATCTTTTTACAATGCCGGAATCTATTGCTTTTACATTACCAGTATCGCCGGCTTTTTTTCCACCTGTTGTATCTCCAGAATCTATTACAGCAGGTTTTGAACCAGTTACAAAATCATTGTATGATTGATCTGCAGCAGCCCAGGCATTTAATAATTCTTCTGTTTTATATACTTGCCAAAATTGAAGGTTGGCAGATGATTGCAAAATGTTACGTACACGTTCAGAAGTATCCTGTATGCCGGGTAATTCTACCGTAATAATATCTCTTTCACGATCAGGATTGATGTTAGGCTGTGCTACACCAAATTGGTCAATACGGGTGCGTAAAACTCGGTAAGTGTTATCAAAAGCATCATAAGCAGATTTGCGTAATTCACTTATAACTTTATCGTCCGTATCAGTGATCTTGATACGATCGTTAGATGCAGAAAATAATGGCGCCAGCTTACTGCCATTTGTCAGCTTTTTATATTCGTCAACAAATAGATCAATATAGTCTGCGCTGCTGTTAGCTTTTCTTACATTGGCATTTTCCAATGCTTTCAAAAAATTAGGATCTTTTGAATTGTTTGCCATTGCATGAACTAAACCAGAGAGCTCAACTTGTAGCGTAACGTTGATACCTCCTTTCAAATCCAAACCAAGATTCAGTTCTTCTTTTTTTGCTTTATCATAACTGATGGCGCCAGTTGGACCGTAATGAACAGTTTCATCTTTGGTACTGTCAAGCAATCTTTTGTAACGGGCCTGAAAAGCCTGGGCTTTGGTTGTGCTCTCAGCATTTGGATAATTGATGCCAACAAATTGTTTGGCTTTAGCTTCCATTTTTCTTTCGTGGCTGCGAACAACCCACGTAAAAGACAATTCATAAACAGAATAAAGAATAAGCAGAATAGTAAAAAAGCGGATCAAGCCTTTCAATTGCATAAAAAAATAAATTTAGTTCCCCGTTCCCTCTCCAAAAAAGAGAGTCCCGAATTTTCGGGAGTTTGAGGCGTTTTTTTAAGAGTGGGCAAAGATATATTTTTCACCTTAATTTCAACCTTTAATTATAGCGCTTTTAAACGGCTGAAAACGCCTGTTTAAAGGCATTTAGCGATACTTTAGCTTTATGAGATATAATAACCCCCTGGTCTTTATCATTTTTTTTCTTGGAGCCTGCACTTCCCGCAAACCATCTTTAACTCCGTCAATTGCAGTAAAAATGGACAGTTCAAAACAGACAGATGTTTTTATGAATGAGCTGCTTGCTCAATATCCGCAGTATTTTGAAAGCTTACTAAAACAGAACGATAAATGGCGTATCAAGATCATTTATACACAAATTGACAGAAAGAACAATAACCACCCTGTTCTTACAAATTATTTTTACAACGTTGATCCAAACCAATATTACTACCCCGCTTCCACAGTAAAAATGCCGGTTGCTTTTTTGGCTTTGCAAAAATTAAATGAATTGAATATGCCAGGTTTGGATAAGAATGCAACCATGATAACAGAAGCAACTTATCCTGGGAATACTGCTGTTTATAACGATGCTGATACTAAAGATGGACGGCCAACAATTTCCAGTTACATTAAAAAGATTTTTTTGGTAAGCGATAACAATGCCTTCAATCGTTTATATGAATTTTTAGGTCAGGAATACATCAACAAAAACTTGCACAAAATGGGTTACGATAGTGTTCAAATTTTACACCGCCTGCAGCTACCTCTTACTGAAGATCAAAACCGAAACACGAATCCTGTTAAGTTTTACGATACGGCTTCAAAAAACATTTATCAAAAGCCTTTGGTGAAAAGCAATTTGCAATACCAGCAACGAAATACATTTTTAGGCAAAGGATATATGAGCAATGGAAAATTAATTAATGAGCCATTAGACTTCTCAAAAAAAAACAGGCTTACGCTGCCCGATCTTCATTCTATTTTGGAGAGTGTTATTTTTCCTGAAGCTGTTACCGAACAACAAAGATTTAATTTGAAAGAAGATGATTATCAATTTCTCTATCGCTACATGTCTATGAAACCAAGAGAATCTTCGTTTCCGCAATACGATTCTTCTTATAGTGATGCTTACTCCAAGTTTTTGCTTTATGGCGGTAAAGGAAATATGCAAACTGATGTAAGAATATTTAATAAGGAAGGTGATGCTTATGGATTTTTAACTGATGCTGCTTATGTTGTTGATTTTAAAAACGGTGTTGAATTTTTTTTATCTGCCACCATTTATT
>MWWF01000187.1_pt1 | contig 11992 bp, 11 predicted proteins | sample 1047351 | NCBI WGS metagenome assembly MWWF01 (sample SAMN06349970, study PRJNA376086) | soil metagenome | isolation source: MGM-3 sample Antarctic (ecotone) soil | place: Antarctica
GTGATGACTGGGACGAACCTACGCCTTATTTTCTGGCAAATTATACAGATTCTCTGATGCTTATTGCAACAAAAAAGGTACCGCTCAAATTTAATTCGGGAACAGCTTTTCACTATAGCAGTGGCCCGTTTATTTTGGGATTGGTAATAGCAAAAGTGAGTGGAGTTAGCTTTGCTGACTTTTTGAAGAATCGAATATTTGATCCACTTGGTATGAAGATGACATCTGTATATAATGTATATAATAACAGTACCATTGTTCCTCATCGTGTTTCCGGTTATGTGATAAAGGATAGTATGTTGATGAATGGAACTGATATTTCACCGGCAGCGGAGGCAAGAGGAGATGTTGGCATTATAACATCGATACCCGATATGATAAGGTGGGCTACTGCTTTACAGGATGACAGGCTTTTAAATGAAGCAAGTCGAAAAGCAATGTTCACACAGGGAAAGTTGAGTGATGGAACCTATTTATCACATGGTTATGGATGGTTTATCTATCCTTATTTAAATCAAATAGCAATTGAGCATGGTGGGGGATTCAGGACTGGTTTTAGTTCCGACATAATGATTTTTCCAAATAAATCATTAACCATAATTCTTTTTGCAAACTTATGGACAGGTACTTTTACTATGATAACTGAAATTGCAGGCATTGTTGATGCGCAATTTATTAAACCTTCTTTAAGACAGCCGAAGAATGATCCGGATAAAAAACGTACAGAAAAATTAAAAGATTTAATTCTTGATGTTGCTGTTAAAAAATGGGATGATACACAACTGAATCAACAGGTAAATTTTGGAGGATTTACTGCATTAGATTTGCAGGAGATGTTAAAAGGATTTAAAAATTTACTTTTTATAGAAGAACAAAATCTAAACACTGCCCCGCTATATTTATATGGTGAAAAAATAACTAAATCAATTCTTTATAAAATCACTGCTCACCGCGATTTCTCGTACTGGTTATTTGGCTATAACGATAAAGGCAAATTGGTGTACGCTGTTCCGCAGGATTAACAGCATACTTTGTTGGTTGTAATTTGATGGACAAAGTTCCGTTATTTTTCGAGCTTAAGAAGATAAATAAATTCTTGGTTTATTTTTTTTAAAATACTATAACAATCACTAACATTCTCCAACGGAGGAAAAATAATTAATGAAGATGAAAAATAAAATCCTGTTACCATTTTATCTATCAATTCTACTGTTATCCACCTTTCCTTTACCGGCCCAGCAAACTAATGCAGGAAAGCTTCCCAACATCGTTTTCATCATTTCCGACGACCATCGCTGAACTCATACTGGGGAAGAAATGAGGATATTATTTTTCCGGTTACTAATTTATTGAAAGGTTCGGCTACAGTTGTAAACGCAGATGAAGTTTTGTATGTAATCTGATTATAAGTGTTTGTTATTTGCTTTTGTAGGTAGTTGCCTGCAGGTTTTTTTTCAGGTATGTTTATTTAAAAAAAATCTTAATCATTCTTCCCTTGCAGCATCGGCACAAAACTAAAGCTGTCATACACTTCTTCTTTTACACCGCCATCAGCTTGTTTAATCAACCGCTTCATCACTTGCACGTTGCCACTGCCAAAAGGAATCACCATCATCCCTCCCACTTTCATTTGCTGAATTAATTTTAGCGGAACAGAAGGAGCAGCAGCAGTAATAATTACCTTATCAAATGGCGCAAACGTGGGGAGGCCTTCGTAGCCATCTCCATAAAAAAATTTTATGTTAGGATACTTTTTTACCCATTGAAATGTTTTGTTGGTTTCGAATAATTTTTTTTGCCGCTCAATGGTAAAAACCTTGGCGCCTAATTCCGCTAAAACCGCTGCCTGATAAGCGCTGCCGGTTCCTATTTCCAAAACCCTTTCATGCGGCTTTACTTCAAGTAACTGGGTTTGATATGCTACAGTATAAGGTTGCGAGATAGTTTGCTTTTCGGCAATGGGAAAGGCCTTGTCTTCGTAAGCCACTTCATCAAAAGCGGAATCCAGAAAAAAATGACGGGGAATATTTTCAATTGCAGCTAAAACTTTTTCGTCGGTAATGCCTTTGCCTCGCACTATTTCTACCAATTTTCTGCGCAAACCTTTATGACGGTAAGTATCCTCATTAGCTCTCATGCGGCAAATATAATTTACCTGAATTACGGTAAGCAAATAGTATTTTTAGTTATGTTCGTCAATCATGTTTTAGTAGGCATTTTATGGAGCCTGTATGGCATTTTGCATAGTATTTTTGCCAGTTTGTGGATGAAAAATTTTTTTAGAAAAAAAATTGGCAAAAATTATAAACACTATCGTTTAACCTATACCGTTTTAGCTTTTGCCGGTTTGGTATTAGTGTTATGGTTTCAGGTTTCAATTGACTCTTTTAAAATTTTTACCCCAATCCTTTTTACAAAAATCATTGGTGGCTTTTTAGCAACCTGCGGATTAATACTTATGCTTATTTGCATCAAAAAATATTTTATGGGCCTGAGCGGTTTGCGTAGCCTTGTGCAGGAAGAAACTTATACTGAATTACTTATCACAGGTGTGCATCGCTATGTGCGGCACCCCTTATACTCAGGCACTTTTTTGTTTATTTGGGGGCTATTTATTTTATTTCCTTCGCTAAGTTTTTTTATATCCAATGCCGTCATTACAATCTACACATTGATTGGGATTAACCTTGAAGAAAAAAAATTAGTGTTTGATTTTGGCGAACAATATAAAGCCTATCAAAAAAAAGTTCCAAAGCTTATCCCTAAATTTTGAATTGGCGAAACATGCTTGCACTGCCAACGCCGGAAATTAAGCATTGAGCGATAAGTAAAATGAATTTGAACCACCCGGCCTTTCTTTGTGTTATTAAAGCAACCGAAACTACCTCCTGCTAAATAATTAAGACCATCCGCCTAAAGAATAAGTGCTCCAAAAGAGCACTTTTCAATTTATAGAACTAAGATTTTTAATATTAAGAAATGGATGAGCAGGAAATTGAAAATTAATTTAGTGAATTAGATTGCTTTCAGTCTTTTTGGATTTTGATAAGTATTCCAGAACCTAAGCAAATCTATACGCTGCTTTAAAGGCTTAATTTGATAAATAAGTAGCACCCGTTTGTTAATAACAATTTGACGTGTATAAATTTTTTTTTCGTTTCGGGCAACCCCTAAATAAGGTTGTGTTACTAAAACTTCAAGTCGCCTTGCAACTTCTTCCTGAAAACTCTTTACTTCTGTTTCAGACCAGGCTTCCCGTAAATAATCTATGTTCTTACCATAAGTAATGGCGCTTTTATCCGTCCAGTTTATTTCGAAAACCATTGAGGATATTTTTTTCTGACTTCTTCATGCGTCATCACTTCATCTCTATCTGATTGTCCAATAGCTTCTTCAACATCCCGTTTCACTTCATCCGGCATCTCCGACCACCAATCAGCATCTTCCTCTTTAGCTACTTCCATCATGGCATGAATCATCTTTACTACTTTTTCATCAGCAGTATCAATGTAAATTTTTATTTCTTCCCGCATTTTTTTTACTGTATCCATAAAAAAAAGTTTACCCAAATTTACTTTTAATTCTGCATCAGGAAAGCTTCATATCACTGATAATTTGTTTGATATTATCCTTTGCCTTTTGCTGTGTTTCATCAAATTTATCCGCAGAAGTAAGTTGCGTATTAACACTAAAATAAAATTTTATCTTCGGCTCTGTACCAGATGGACGGGCACTGATCTTACTGCCATCTTCCGTAATAAATTGCAACACGTTTGATTTAGGAAGTGTAATGGCTTCGGTATTTCCGTTTCCAAGATCGGTTTTCAATTGCTTCTCATAATCCAGCAACTGTACTACTTTACTGCCAGCTAATTCCCTTGGTGGATTAGCCCTGAAGCCTTCCATCATTTCAGCAATTTCCTGTTGGCCGTTACGGCCTTTTTTGGTAATAGAAATCAAATCTTCCTGGTAGTAACCATACTGCACATATAAGTCAAGCATCTTTTGATACAAACTTCTGCCTTTGCTTTTTTCATAAGCTGCCATCTCGCACAAAATTGCTACGGCGGATACTGCATCCTTATCTCTTATCTGCGAACCAATCATTAACCCATAACTTTCTTCGCCCCCAACCACGTAATGCTCTGAGCCTTCTTTTTCTTTGATCAATTCCGCAATCCACTTAAAACCGGTGAGCACATTATAACAGGCCACGCCACTCGCTTTCGCAATTGCATCTATCATGTTTGTGGTCACGATAGTTTTTACCACCATGTCATTTGGCTGCTGCAATCCTTTTTCCTTTCGGCTTTCAATCATGTAGTTAAACGCAAGAACAGCAGTTTGATTGCCATTCATTAATACCCACTCCCCTTTTGTATTCTTCACTCCAATACCTACACGGTCAGCATCAGGATCAGTGGCACATAAAATATCAGCATCTATCTCTTCTGCTTTTTTCAATCCCAAAGACATTGCTTCTTTTTCTTCAGGATTTGGATAAACAACAGTAGGAAAATTACCATCCGGCATTGCCTGCTCTTCTACAATGGTTACATTTTCGAAACCATATTTCTTTAATACCTGAGGCACCAACATAATGCCCGTTCCATGTATCGGCGTATAAACAATCCTCAAATCTTTTTGCTGTTGAATCACTTCGGGGTAGATAGATAACCCTTTAGCCATTTCAATATAGGCATCATCCATCTCCTTGCCAATGATGTTGATGTTCTCTTCTCCACCATTCCATTTCACATCATTTATATCAGCAATTTTTTCCACTTCATTAATAACGGCTTTATCATGCGGTGGCACTAATTGCCCCCCATCATCCCAATAGGCTTTATAACCATTGTATTCTTTTGGATTGTGCGAAGCCGTGCAAACAACGCCGCCCTTACAACCCAATTGCCGGATAGTAAACGAAAGCTCCGGTGTTGGACGCAATGACTCGAACAAAAAAACTTTTATTCCGTTAGCTGCAAAAACATTCGCAACAGTTTCAGCAAAAAAACGGCTGTTATTACGACTGTCATGCGCAATAGCCACTTTAATTTCCTCAGATGGAAAACTTTTTTTCAGGTAATTAGCATAACCCTGCGTTGCCATACCTATTGTGTATTTATTCATGCGGTTTGTACCAATTCCCATAATGCCACGAAGGCCACCTGTGCCAAATTCAAGATTACGGTAAAAGGCATCCGCTAATTCATCCGGGGCCGTTTGCTGTAAATTTTTTATCGCATTTTTTGTTTCTTCATCATAAGCACCGTTCAACCAGCTATTAACCTTTTGTTCAATGATTAAGTCCATATACTGCAATTTGATTTGAAGATTTAGGGATATTTCCTGGTCGTTTTTTGAATCCATACGAAGATAAGTGTCCGTACATTTGAACGGTGAAGAAATGGCTGCTATCTATTTTAATTTTTTATTCTGCCAGGGGCTTGTGCCAGGATACAACACAAGCTTCTTCCGGTATAACGCACCAAGCCATCAACTATAAAGGACGTCAATGGTTCATAGGAGCACTGACGGCAGGAGGCTACGGTGGCTCCTTTACTTTTTTAAGCCAGGCCTGGTACAAAGATTTTCCACGTTCTTCTTTTCACACATTCAACGATGCCGGTGAATGGCTGCAAATGGATAAAGCTGGCCATGCGTGGACCGCATATCATACTACCAGGCTTACCACAAATTTGTGGCAATGGGCCGGTGTTGATGATAACAAAGCAATCTTGTTAGGAACGGGAACCAGCTTGGTATACATGTTTTCTATTGAATATTTAGACGCCCACTCTTCCGAATGGGGCTGGAGCTGGGGCGACGCTGGCGCTAACCTTTTTGGAGCAGCAGTTTATGCAGGACAAGAACTTGAATGGAAAAACCAAAAGATCAGCATAAAGTTTTCCTCGCATTATAAAACCTATAGTGATCCCATTTTAAAACATAGAGCGGATGACTTATTTGGTACCTCTTTTCAAAGCAGGTTATTAAAAGATTACAATGCGCAAACCTATTGGCTGAGTGCTAATATTAAATCTTTCTTTCCGCAAACATGCCTTCCGTCATGGCTGAATATTTCTGTTGGTCATGGCGCCGACGGAATGTTTGGCGGTTATGAAAATATTGCCCGTAATAAAACGGATGGCACTGTAACATTTGACAGGAGAGACATAAAACGTTACCGCCAGTTTTATTTAGCCCCTGATGTTGACTTCACAAAAATTAAAACAAATAGTAAGTTATTAAAGTCTGTTTTCTCTGCATTAAACGTGTTGAAATTTCCCACACCAGCGTTAGAATTTACAAAAGGCAGGTTTCATTTAAAAGCAATTACTTACTAATAGATATTGCAACATTTGCTACTTCTTTTTTGGGCGTGCGCCGGGGCGGCGCCGGGCTATCCGCTGCTACTCCGCCACACCCCCGGCCCCTAAAGGGGAGAGCCAACACACAAAACCTTCAGCGGGGTATCCACTTCTATCCCTCACGCAAACAGCCGCCACATCCCTCAGAGCTTCGCTCGTAACCTATCGGTTACCCGGTGGGAAGTCCACCAAGCGCACAACACCTCGCCTGTCGGAGAAACTGAGAAAAAAATTGGGTCGTGGCGAAGCGAGGGTCTGTGTTCAGATGGCCTTCCCACCGGGAAGGTCGGGATGGGCCGCTAATACAACCACGCTCCCGTTATTTCATCCCCTTCAGTTTCCACAGCAATATGTTCCTGCAAAGTAGTGGCAATAGAAAGGCCGGTGTAATCGGTTTGAATAGGAAACTGTTTATGACTGCGCTCTACCAAAACCGCGGTCTGCAAGCGTTTGAGTTTCGCCGATAAGAAAGGCTTTAGTGCATAAAACATGGTTTTGCCTGTGTTGGCTACATCATCAACAATCAATACCACCTTGTCGTTAAGCGAAATTTTTGATGAGATTGAAACTTCGTCGGGCTCTTTTTTATTTAATGAAATAGTAATAACCACTGTTGCAATAGAAGCCCGGTTTTTTAATTCGTTAGCGATGCATTGCGCCACTACCTCGCCATTACCAACAATGCCGGCAATTACTAAATTCTTCTCACCAATATTTTGTTCGGCTACTTCCAAAGCCATGCGGACAATCTTTCGTGTAACAGATTCTTTATCTAAAATCTGCGTCTTTGTTTGAACTGTGTTCATAGCCTATTTTTACAAGGCTTAAAGTAACATCATGCAGCTAATACAGCAAATTTTATTTATCGTTTTAGTGGCAGCGGCTATTTACATTTTTGTAAAAAAAGCTGCCTTTATAAAAAAGAATATCAACTTAGGAAGAGACGAAAACTTTGAGCCGCATCCCGACCGCTGGCGCAATGTATTGCTGATTGCCTTTGGGCAAAAACGCATGTTTGACAAACCACTTGTTGCTTTATTACACTTTGCTGTTTACGCCGGTTTTGTTATTATCAATATTGAAATACTGGAAATTATTTTAGATGGCATTATTGGAACACACCGCTTATTTGCACCAACCTTAGGCAGTTTTTATTCGTTCGTTCTTAACTTTTTTGAAGTGCTTGCTTTTTTAGTATTGTCTTCCTGTGTTATTTTTTTAATTAGAAGAAACTTTACTAAAGTGCCACGGTTGAATATGAAAGAATTAGACGGCTGGCCACGTAGTGATGCCAATTATATTTTAATTTTTGAAATTGTACTGATGTCTTTGTTTCTTATTATGAATGCATCGGACAAAGCGTTGCAGTTAAAAGAGTACAGTCATTATGCAGATATAAAAACAGATTTTTTAGTATCAGGAATTATTACTCCCATCTTCCAGAATTTTAATGCGCCAACTTTAGCGGGTATTGAACGGGGTGCGTGGTGGCTGCACATTTCCGGTATTTTTATTTTCTTAAACTACTTGCCTTACTCTAAACACCTGCACGTTATTTTGGCTTTCCCTAATACCTATTATGCACGTTTAAAACCTCAGGGCAAAATGGTAAATATGCCTGAAATTCAGAAAGAGGTTTTGTATGCCATGCAGCCTGAAACCGTACCAACTGATGCAGCAACCCAGGAACACAAACGGTTTGGTGCAAAAGATGTAATGGACCTAAGCTGGAAGAATTTAATGGATGCCTACACTTGCACAGAATGTGGCAGGTGTACACAACAATGTCCTGCGAGCCAAACCGGTAAGCTTCTCTCGCCACGAAAAATAATGATGGATACACGTGACCGCATGGAAGCAGTTGGGGCTATCAGGGATAAAAATGGAGGCTTCCAGGATGATGGAAAATCTTTGCTGCACGACTATATTACTACGGAAGAATTATTTGCCTGTACGTCTTGCCAGGCCTGCGTTCAGGCTTGCCCGGTGCTGATTGACCCGCTACATATCATTAATCAATTGAAACGTTACTTAGCACTGGAAGAAAGCAACCAGCCGACTGAATGGAATGGTATGTATAGCAATGTAGAGAACAACTTTGCGCCGTGGAAATTTAGTCCGGATGACAGGGACAAGTGGGCAGTGGAAATGGAATGACCTCGCCCCCTAACCCCGGCCTCCCCCTAACCCCCTCCCACGGAGGGGGAATCAGCCTCCGATAGTTTATGTGTTCTTACAATAGCAGTCTTTTGTCTTTTCGTCCGCCTGAGGCGAACGTTTCGTGGGTAGAAGGATTTAATTAAGAACCCAGCGTGCCATAGGCACGCTTTGTGCAAAGGCGTTGATAAAACACAAATTGTTGCGCTGCAACAAAAGAATAAATCATGATTTCTTTTCTACCTACAAAATGTTCCTACGGAACATGAAGAAATATTATTGAATGAATTAGAAAGAAGCTCACATTATCGGAGAATTACTCCCCTCCACCGGAGGGGCGGGGGGAGGCCGGGCCGGGGGTGAGGTGCTGCGCCTTGTTCCGAACGTACAAGTGTGCGACGCAAGTAAAGCTCAATAGTAGCAACACAGCTTAGTACATAAAAATTCCGAAATTCATATTCTTAAATCAATTGCTTATGCCATCCACCATTGCACAAAAATTAAAAGTCAAGGAAGATTTTACGTTATTAACGATTAATGCTCCTGCTGATTTCAAAAAAGATTTAGGAGAACTTCCCGAAGGGGCAAAGATTTCAACCAGCGCAAAAAACTATCAGCAAATTCATTGGTTTGTAACAAACAAAGCGCAAATGGAAAAAGAACTGGCGAAAGTAATTAGCTTATTAAAAGATGACGTTGTTTGCTGGATATACTACCCTAAAGGCACCTCAAAGCTTCAAACCGATCTGACAAGAGATAAGGGTTGGGAAAGTTTATTGAAGCATGATCATCTTCAATGGATCAGCCTTATTTCTTTTAATGATACATGGTCATCATTTGGCATGAGACTAAAAACAGAAGCGGATAAAAAGAAAGAAGCGGTTCCAAAAGAAAGAGAAATCTTCAAGTACATTGATGCGGCAAAGAAAATAATCAACTTACCAGATGATTTTTCAAAAGCATTAGATAAAGCCAAACAAGAAAAAGAATTTTTCAATACTCTTTCTTTCACTAATAAAAAAGAATACGTAGAATGGATTGTCACTGCCAAACGTGAGGAAACAAGGGCAACCAGGATAAAAGAATCTATTGAACGGTTAACAAAAGGCTGGAAGAACCCTGCCAACCGTTAAGCTTTCTATCTCCGTTCAATAAATTAATGCATAATTCGTTTAGGGAATAATTCATGTTCATGCCTGCAAAACAAACCCTCTTATTACTGCTATTTTTTTTCTTTACCGTAATCCTGTTTGCACAAAAAACACTTGCCGATTCGCTGCCTGAATCGCAAATTGATATTCCAATTCAAATTAGTTTGAAACCTATTTTTAATTTAGCCGAGCGCAATGTGGATAAAGAATTTACTTCTCCCGATTATCCTGATGGCTGGGTACAAGCCGATTGTGCCACGAGGTTCAAATATCATTTCCGCCGGTCGCCGTTGCGCATGAGCATGCAAGGCAACACTATGGATTTATCATTTACAGGACTTTATCAAATTGTCGGTTCAACAAGATTATGCTCTGGCACTACAGTTCTTTCACCCTGGTCGCCGGCCTGCAAATGTGGTTTTGATGAACCGGAGCGCCGTGTGGATATTGGTTTTAAAAGCAAGTTTGCCTTATTGCCCAACTACCTTTTGCAAACGGTTATTACCCGTACGGAACCTGTAGCAAAAGATAAATGCGAAGTTTGTTTTTGGGGACAGGATGTAACAAAGGATGTAATAGAAGGCCTAACAACAGAACTGGAAGCTTCCCGAAAAGCAATGCAGGATTCGTTTGGCCTATACAACCTGCGGCCTTATATGCAACAGGCATGGAACATGCTAAGTGAAACGTATAACATTCCAGGCATTGGTTATTTTTCGCTGCATCCAAAAAAATTACGCATGCAAAACATTACAGCAAAGAATGATCTTCTTACTATCAATATCGGCATTAGCGCAACGCCGGTTGTAACTTTTCAAAGAGAGGCCGGCAGAATTTCTCCCGTACCCAACCTTGCACCTTCTGCAAACCCGGGTGGCTTTTCTATTTATTTAGAAGCGGCTTTGCAATACGACTCATTGAGCCGTGTTGTGAATGGCTATATGGCCGGCAAAAAATTTGATTTATCGGAAGGGCTGTTTGCAAAACATATTATAGTGAAAGAAGTAACTGTAGCAAGTAATAACGAAGGAAGAATGCTGATTAAAGTTGACTTCACAGGCTCTTTTAATGGCACCGCTTTTTTTACCGGCAACCCGGTATATAACGCTGCTACAAAAACAATTGAAGTGCAGGACCTGGATTATGACCTTCAAACAAAAAATGTTTTATTGAAAACAGCCAAATGGCTTTTTTCCGGTAAAATTGAATCAGAACTTAAAAAGAATACTGCTATTAATTTGACATCCTATTTTGAAACGGCTCAAAAATCGTTGAACGCCTATTTAAATAAAGAGTGGACGAAAGGAATAAAAGGCGTAGGAACAGTAAAAGAATTGAAAGTAATCAGCGTGCAGCCACTGCCGCAACACATCCTGATTAAAACTGCCTGTGCAGGCGCTTTAAGCGTGCAGGTAACTGATATAGATTTAGGTCTCAAGCGCTGAGGCTTTTCTCCGGGCCTTTTTTACCAAAGGGCCCTTTTCGGCTTTGAAAGAAAAGAAGCGTTGCGACAAATAGCTGAACGTTACAACTATCACCGCTGTGGCTATTAAAGAAAGCGTTGGGTGCTTATGCCAGCCTAATGTTTCAATAAAGAATTTAAGCAGTGCGTAGTTTAATCCCACACATGCCATAGCCACAATAAAATAGCGAACAAACTGAATTCTCCTGCGGAGGTAAGACCCCTGAAATACTACAAACATGCTGAGATAAAACCCGATAGGGAACGTAATAAAAAAAGCCATGAGAAAAGCAGCAACGTGCGGCTTGAATGCAATAAACCCCAGGTCTAACACCTGCTTATGCAAAACAAAATTGTAGAAGATATGGTAAAGGAAAATATTAAATAAAGTAGTCCCGCCACCGCAAGCTGCATAGTGGAAGGTTTGTATAGGCATGGCACGTTTGAATAGCGGATAGAAAATATCCAAAAAAGAAAAAATTATTTTTCGTGCCTTGTTGTGAATCGTACGCATGAAGAAGCAAAAGTAGGAACGGTAGATTATGTACCGCTATAGATTTCGTTAAGGATGGTTAAAAAAAACACTAATCGTTCGGTAAGCTCATAGCTCGTCCTCGCCAAAGCGGGAATGATAAAGGCAATACTTCGGCTTGTCCTGGTGAGCTTGCCGAACCATCAGCACGACATTACGCAAAGCCAGTGCCGCCAGAACAGGACTGATAAAGCTCTGAAGCTTCATCATGATATGAATTTACACCGTCCCCTTTAACTAAATTGCGACCCAAAAGAAAGCAACATGAGTTTGGCAGTTATTATAAAAACGGCAGCGGCAAAAGCAATAAAGGATT
>MWWF01000188.1_pt1 | contig 11986 bp, 8 predicted proteins | sample 1047351 | NCBI WGS metagenome assembly MWWF01 (sample SAMN06349970, study PRJNA376086) | soil metagenome | isolation source: MGM-3 sample Antarctic (ecotone) soil | place: Antarctica
GCGTACCCATAATACTTCCAAAGGTTCCTACATTGGTTAAAGTAAAAGTTCCGCCGGCTGTATTATCGGGATTTAATTTATTATTTCGGGCGGCATTGGCTAAGCCATTTACCTGTTTGGTTAAGCCTACTAAATTTAATTGATCTGCATTTTTAATTACAGGCACTATTAAATTGCCGGTGGGTAAAGCCGTAGCCATACCGATATTAATATCTTTTTTAATAACAATTTTATCGCCATCAACACTACTGTTTAGCCACGGATATTTTTTTATACACTTAACTATGGCTTCTATAAAAAGAGGAGTGAAAGTTATTTTTTCGCCTTCGCGTTTTTCAAATTCTTTTTTCATTTTCTCTCTCCACAAAACCATATTGGTAACATCACATTCGCTAAAGCTGGTAACATGGGCACTTACATTTTTACTATCAACCATGTGCTTTGCTATCATTTTGCGCATGCGATCCATCTCCACTATTTCAACATTGCCCTGGTAAGTAGTTGGCAGTTGTTGCTGGTCAGTTGACGGCTGATTGTTTTCTTGTGGTTGTGGCTGTTGTTGATTATTGGAAAGAAGAACTGGTTTTTGGTTTTGCTCCTGCCTGTTGTCTGTTGCCTGTTGCCTGTTGCCTGTTGTTTTCCTCTGCTCCAGGTATTGAAGAATATCCTTTTTACTCACTCTACCATCCTGACCGGTACCTGGTATATTTTCCAGTTCTGTCATGGCAACGCTTTCACTGGCTGCAATGTTTAAAACAAGAGGAGAGTAGAATTTTACAGGGTTATTAGTGCTTGTTGATTGTTGCCTGTTGTCTGTTGGAGTGTAAGGAATATTTTCAACAACGTTTGCTTCTTCGTATTCAGGTTGTTGCGGTTTAGGTTGAGGTGCTTGTTGCTGATTGTTGGTATCTGCGCCAACTTTTATTCTTGCTATCACTTTACCAATAGGCACTACATCATTTTCATTGAATAATATCTCATCAATTATACCTTCTGCTGTTGATGGCACTTCACTATCTACTTTATCAGTAGCAATATCCAAAACAGTTTCATCCTGCTCTACCTTATCACCTGCTTTTTTATGCCATTTTAAAATGGTGGCTTCCATTATACTTTCTCCCAACTTTGGCATTACTAAATCTACAATGTTTGTCTGAGCCATGATTTATAAGAATTGTGGGATTAATGAGATTATATTATTAAGTTGTAAAAATTAAATGAATTAAAAAACAATATCAAAAGTAATAAAAAGATAGAAGCATTAACAAACGGCGTGTTCCTATTAATCCCAGTACTCCCAAAAATCCCAGTTCAGACAATCATGTTTCAACCAGAATAAATTTTCTTAAAAGGTTTAAGGCCGTAATAGCGGTAATATGAGTGTTGCGCATTCTGTCAAACCGTAAATTTAATTGGTGTGTTTCTATCATTTCTTTATTGCCAACTGCTATCCAAATGGTGCCCACGGGTTTTTCAGTACTTCCACCTCCCGGGCCCATAATACCAGAAACTGCTATTGCATAATCAGTTTTTAAAATATTTAAAACACCTTTCAACATTTGTGTTACTGTTTCCTCACTAACAGCGCCAAAATTTTCTAAAGTTTCAGGCGAAACATGAAGAATATTTTCTTTTACCTCGTTAGCATAACTCACCACACTTCCTTTAAAATACTCAGAAGACCCGGGATGCGAGGTTATAAGATGAGAAATATATCCGCCGGTGCAGCTTTCGGCTGTTGATACTGTTTTATTTCTTGCCGAAAGCAATTTGCCAACTACTTTTTCCATTGGCTCATCTTCATCTGTTACCAAATATTCTTTAGCCAAAGATTTAAGGGTATCAAATTGATTTTCTATTTCGCCTTGAATCGCATTTTTATCATATCCTGAAGAAGTGAGCCTGAGCCTCACCATTCCATAATTAGGGAGGTAAGCCAATTTAATATTTAATGGCAAAGCGCTTTCAAAAGATTTTATATGCTCAGCCAGCATAGATTCGCCAATACCTGCAGTTAATAATGTTTTATGAATGATAACGGGTAGATCAAACCTGTTTTTCAATTTTTCAATCACCTCTATCATCATTCCCTGCATCTCATTAGGAACGCCGGGCATACTTACAAATATCCTCTCATTTTTTTCTCCATCAGGAGTCATTTTGACAAACCACATCCCCGGTGCAGAACCTCTTTTATTTTGTATTACTGTGCACACGTCAGGTACTTCGGCTTGTTTAAGATTAACTTCTGTCGCGGGTTTTTTAAAAACTTTTTCAAAAAGATATTTTACATTTTCTAAAGCAGCTTCATTTACTATCATTTTACCATTAAAATATTTACAAAGCAAAGGCTTGGTAATATCATCAGAGGTAGGGCCCAGCCCACCGGTTATTAGAATTACATGTGCATGTACGCTTTCTTCATCCAGGGCTTTGGTTATATCAGCTTCATTGTCCCCGACAGCTACACGGCGTATTACAAATATGCCTGCGCTGTTTAATTCTTTAGCCATGTAGGCGCTGTTGGTATCTATTACCTGGCCTATTAATAATTCATCGCCGATTGTTATGATGGAGGCATTTATCATTTACATTGAATGATTTATTTTAGTGCAATATTAATTTATTATGAAGTGGCTCGCCTTTATCTTTTTGTTTCTTACGGTTAATTCTTTTTGTCAAAATGTATCGCAGAAACTGGATGCTGCTATTACAAAACTGGAAGTTGACTCCCAGTTGAAACATGGCATCATCAGCATGTATGTAGTTGAAACCAAAACCGGCAAAATAGTTTTTGATAAAAACTCGCAAATTGGGTTAGCACCGGCAAGCTGTCAAAAAGTTATTACGGCCGCAACTGCATTTGAATTATTAGGGAAAGATTTTACTTATATAACCCGTATAGGCTATGAGGGAAAAATTGACAGTGGAGTTTTAAAAGGGAATCTATATATAACAGGAAGTGGCGACCCAACGCTGGGAAGCTGGCGATATAAAGTCACAAAAGAAAATACTGTAATTGGCAATTTTATAAATGCAATAAAAGGGCAGGGGATACAACAAATTAAAGGATCTGTTTTAGGAGATGACAGGATTTGGGGCACCCAAAAAATACCCGATGGATGGATATGGCAGGACATTGGAAATTATTATGGAGTGGGGCCGAGTGCACTTAACTGGAGAGAAAACCAGTACGATCTTATTTTAAAGTCGGGCAAAAAAATTGGTGACCCTGTTAAGATCACTGGTACAAGACCAAAATTTTTACCGGGCATTCATTTAATAAATGAGCTTACCGCTGCAGAAAAGGGTAGTGGTGACAATGCCTATATATATTTAGCACCTGATGCAGAAACAGGTTTTATAAGAGGAACTATCCCTGTTAGCGAAGATAGTTTTGTAATATCGGGCTCAATGCCAGATGGGGGTAAACTTCTGGCTGCTACCTTATTTCAAAATTTTAGCGCTGAAAAAAATAACCCTCATAACAATATCAATTATCTAAAGGGCAAGGCTATGTGGAATAAACCAGAAAAATTATTTTATACGCACACTTCTCCACCATTAGATAGTATTATGTATTGGTTTTTAAAAAGGAGTATTAATCTATATGGCGAGGCATTGGTGAAAACGATTGGGTATCAGAAAACACAATTGGGTACAACTGATAATGGTATACAAATTATAAAAGAATTCTGGAGAAAGAAAGGTATTGAAAGATCTGCTTTAAAAATTATTGATGGCAGCGGATTATCGCCGGCAAACCGTGTTACAACCCAATCATTAGTTACTGTAATGCAATACGCGAAAGATCAAAACTGGTTCTCTTCTTTTTATTATGATCTGCCTGAAATAAATAATATAAAAATGAAAGATGGATATATTAACGGAGTTAGAAGCTATACCGGGTATATTAAAAATAAGGAGGGATCCGAATATACCTTTTCTTTTATTGTAAATAATTTTGATGGAAGCGCATCTTCTGTAAGAGAAAAAATGTGGAAGGTGCTGGATATATTAAAATGAAGCAGGAGGAAAGAAGTAGGATGTAAGACATAAACTTAATATCTTCACAAATTCACCTTACACATTAACTTTTAAACAGAAAATATGCAAACTCAGAATTATAATAATCACAAGCGATATGTTCCGCTTTATACTTTTGTACTGACTGCTTTAATTTTAGGAATTTTAGCGGGTTCTGTTTGGAACTTTTACAGGGCTTACGATGCTCATTCAGGGCGACTTATGGCAGCATTAATATTTTTGTTGAGTATAGTTTGCATATTTTTTTACATATATGCACGGGGCTTCGCTTTAAGAGCACAGGATAGGGCTATCAGGGCAGAGGAGAACTTACGGCATTTTGTACTAACCGGTAAACCTTTAGATAATCGTTTAAGAATGGGTCAAGTCATTGCTTTGCGATTTGCTGATGATGCAGAATTTGTTTCTTTGGCACAAAGAGCTGCGGATGAAGATATAAAAGCAGATGATATTAAGAAGGCCATACAAAACTGGAAGCCTGATCATTACAGGGTATAAAATACTTTGCGTTTATAGTTTTATTTATTTTATGAATAAGAATAACTAAAAATAGCCTGCTAATTTTTCTTTTAACTCTTTCGGCATATTTACACGCTTCATTGTTTTCGAATCTACAAAATATAAGGTTACAACTCCGGTATTAAGTAATTCATTTTGCTTATATATTTCACTATGAAAAACTATTTTGTGATGGAGAGGAATTTCACTTAAAGTTGTTTTTACTGTAATCAGGTCATCATATTTTGCAGGGCGTAAAAAACGGATATGCATATCAGTTACGGCAAGAAAAATTCCCATTGCCTCAATCTCTTTATAAGTAAAACCCAATTCACGTATAGATTCTGTTCTTCCTATTTCATAAAACTGGGCATAATTTCCATAATAAACCACACCCATCTGGTCAGTAAGGGCGTAATGTATACGGATCTGAGTTTCGGAAGTAAACAAATGTTCAGGGTTTCGATTTAATCAATAATGAAAATTTATCAAGACAATTCTTATTTTTTACCTCGCCCGTTTCACACTTCTTGTGTTGCTAAACATGTTGTCAATACTAAACTTACCGGGACCGGCAAAAAGCAATGCAATATAAGCGGCAAGATATAGGGCAGGTAATTCCTGTTTTCCAAAAAAATCTGCATTGCCTACCTGAAAAATAATTACCACAGTTAAAATGATCAACGGTATGCAGGCCAGGCGGGTTAAAAACCCAACGGCAACAAGAATCGCACAAAATAATTCGGCAAATATTACCAATGCCAACGTAATAGAAGGGCTTAATCCCATAAAGCTCATAAACTTTAATTTCATTTCATTATAGTGTATAAACTTATCATATCCATGACTGGCCATTAATATGCCGGCACCCAAACGCAGTACCAGCAAGCCTATACTAAATGTTCCTTCGTGATATCTTGTTGTGAACAGTCTACTCATACTTTACATTTATAATTGTATTAACAATGCTTGTGCAATTTAAAGTTTTATTTTATCATTACTATGTAACGCAGAAATTGAATGCATTGTACTTTTGCACAGATATCTAATAAATCCAAATTTTGTTCCTTACTTATAAATCTCCATTTAATGAATCGTTTTTTTTCTCTCTTTCTGTTGCTTATTATTTCATTTACGGGATCTGCCCAGGCCAATTACAATGTTACCGATCCTCAACGCAGCTTTAAAGAAGCCAAAGAGTTTTTCATCCGGGAGCAGTATGCACTTGCTTATCCATTATTAAAAGAATTAAAACAAAAATATCCTGAAAATACCGCCAGTAGCCATACCTATTTAAACCAGGATATAGAATATTATTTTATTGTATGCGGATTGGCTTTGGATCAACAGGTTGCTGAACAACAGGCAAGGAGCTTTATAGCGGTTGCCAATAATGAACCCCGGCAGCAAATAATGAGCTACCATCTTGCTAAATTTTATTTTATTAGAAATGATTTTGATAATGCAATTACTTTTTACGAAAGAGCGGGTTATGATAATTTAAGCAATGAAGAAATTGCTAATGCAAAATTTGAATTGGCATATTCTTATTTCAATTTGAAAAGATTTGAAGAAGCAAAGCCTTTGTTTAACGAAATTCACCAACTGCCAAACAATAAATATTATTATCCCGCAAATTATTATTATGGATTTATAAGTTATAGGGATAGAAATTATGCAGATGCTTTAAAATCTTTTAAGCTTATTGAAAACCAGGAGCAGTATGTAGGATTAGTGCCGTATTACATTGCAGAGATCTATTATTTTCAGGGAAAGAAGGATGAGGCATTCCAATATGGGGAAGAGATTTTGAAAAGGGGGAATTTATTTTATCAGAAAGAATTAAATTTATTAATAGGCCAGATATATTTTGAGAAAAGAAATTTCGCCAAAGCTTTGCCTTTATTGGAAGCGTATGTTAGCAGCAGCGATAAAGTTTCAAAAGAAATTTTGTATGAATTAAGTTATAGCTATTATGAAGCTAACCAGGTGCAAAAAGCCATTGAAGGTTTTAAGCAATTAAGTAATGAGAACGATTCTTTAGGCCAAAATTCCATGTATCTTTTGGGCGATCTGTATATCCGAACAAATCAAAAAGCAAATGCACGAAACGCTTTTCAATACAGTGCAAACAACAACAGCAATCGCAGGCAACAGGAAATATCAAGATTTAATTATGCTAAATTATCTTATGAATTGGGCTACCAGGATATTGCGTTGAGCAGCATGAAAATCTTTGTTGATCAATATCCAACATCTCCATATTCATCCGAAGCAAAAGAAATTTTAGTACGCATTTTAGCCAACACTAATAATTTTAATGATGCACTGGCTTTGTACGAATCTTTTGAAAAGCCCACAACAGCCATGCAAAAGATATACCCTAAAATTTTGTATGGTAAAGCCACGGAATTGATAAACGATCAGCAGATTAACCAGGCCGATGAATTGCTAACAAAAATTTTACGGGACCCCAATGTAGGAAATGTATTGCCATATGCTAATTTTTGGAAAGGTGAAATTGCTTACAGGCAAGGCCGCTACGACGATGCTATCCGTTTTGCAACTGCTTATTTACAAAGTGCTGCAATTTCACAGGGAGAAGCCAGTCCTATTTCTGCAAAATATTTATTGGGTTATAGTCATCTTAAAAAAGAAAATTACAGCCAGGCAGTAAATTATTTTCAACAGGTTGCCGCAAATGTTTCTGCCCAATCAAATTCAATGGAGCAGGATGCTTATGTAAGAACTGCGGATGGTTATTATATGAGCCGGGATTACGGTAAAGCAAAAATCATGTATGAGAATGTTATAAAAAATGCTTTACCTCAAAGTGATTATGCATTGTTTCAACAGGCAATGATTGCCGGCATAAGAAACGCTGCAGAAAAAATTAGATTGCTGAATACACTTTCAAGACAATACCCATCAAGTGACCTTATCCCCGATGTGACAATGGAAATTGCCAATACTTACATGGCAGATGAAAAGTATAGGGATGCCATTCCATATTTAAATAATGTATTATCGCTATCCAATGCAAGTAGATTAAAACCACAGACCTATCTTAAATTGGGATTATCTCATTACAATCTTAATAATAATAACGAAGCATTAAATAATTATCAAAAACTCATCAGTTTATATCCACAATCAGCCGAAGCTGATGAGGCGCTGGATAATGTAAAAAATATATATGTAGAAGAAGGGAAACCTAATGAATATGTGGATTTTTTAAAACGCTCCGGAAAATCAATAAGTGTTAGCGAGGCCGATTCATTAACTTATACTGCCGCAGAATTAAAATATAATAATGGCGATTGCGCTAATGCTATTGCAGGATTTAATAATTATCTCAGCCGTTATCCTGAGGGCTCATTTTCTTTGCAGGCATATTATTTTAGAAGTGAATGTTATGTAAAGAATAAAGATTATAAAAATGCAGTTGCAGGTTATGCGGCAGTTATTAATAAAGGCAATAGTAAATATGCCGAGCTTTCGGCTTTGAATGCAGCTAGGTTATCTTATTTTGAATTGTTGGATTACCCTTCGGCAAAAACTTACTTCCTTAAACTTAGAGAGATTGCCGTTACCCAGGAAAATCAATTGGAGGCCTTGCGAGGTTTAGTAAGAAGTTATTATCAAACAAAAGATTATGCCCAGGCAAATATTGCAGTAAATGAATTACTTACAAAAAAAGGGCTTAGTACTGACGACAAATCAGTGGCTAACCTTGTTTTAGGAAAATCTTTACAGGCTAATAATCAGTGTGAGCAGGCAATTACAGCCTTTAAAGCAGTAACGGCTATCAATAAATCTGCCTGGGGCGCTGAGGCTAGATATGAAATAGCAAATTGTTATTACAATTTGAAAAATCTTGCGGCTTCCGAAAAAGCAGCCATGGAGGTAATTAAAGTCACGGGTTCTTATGATTACTGGGTGGCTAAAGCATATATTTTATTGGGAGATATTTACATGCAACAAAAAGATTATTTCAATGCCAAAGCTACATATCAAAGTGTGGCAAATAATGCAACTATTCCGGAAATAAAAAATGAAGCCCAGCAAAAACTGGATAAGGCAATTGCAGAAGAAAAATTAAATTCTAAAGTTCAATAGACAATAGACAATAGATGAAAGACCATCCAAAATATTCAAAATTCAATTATCATTTATCAATGTTCAACAATCAAATTATTTTATATAATCTCGGTTACCACTTTAGGAAAATAGGGAGCTTTTCTTTAACTGTCATCTGTTGTCTGTTATCCTTGATTTCTTCTGCACAACGCGATACCACAAAACGCCAAACCATTGATATCACATCATCCTATAAACCTGTATTAAGAAATTCAGTGAAGATAAATTTATCTGCATCTCCTCTATCTGCCGATACTTCAAGACCAAGGATGGCGTATGATATCCCTGCACATAATCTATTTTTTGCCTACCAACCAATTTCACTAAAACCATTGGGTTTAATGCAGGATACCGGCTTACAGCTTGGTATTAGAAACTATGCAAAAGTTGGTTTTGGCAACTTTACTACGCCATATATTGCTGCCGCTATTAGCTTTGGAGATGGTAAAAAAAGCCTCATAAATGTTTATGGAAATTATATTTCTTCCAAAGGCAAAATCGCTAATCAGAATTTTAGTGAATTAAAGTTGAAAGGAACAGGCAGTTACTTTTTAGCAAAGAATGAAATGTATGGAAGTGCCGGCGTGAATACAAGACAATATTATCAATATGGCTATGACCATTCTATAAACACATTTTCTAAAGATGCTGTCAGCAGAAAGTACCAGGATATAATGGTTTCTGGGGGGTTACGGAATATTGCAACTAATGATCTGCTTGTAAACTATAATCCAAATGTAGAAGCACATATTTTTTCAAGAGAAAATAAAATAAATGAAAGTAACTTAATAGTGGAAGCTCCCATAGAGAAAAAATTTGGTGAAGCCGTTTCAATAAAAGTGTCAGCCAGAGCGGATCTGGCAAATTTTACAAATAAAACAACCGGGGTTAACACAAGTTTTTCAAACAATTTATTTCAGGTTGCTCCGGAGTTGATCTATTATTCTGACAAGTTTACTTTTCATGGTGGGGTAACCCCAAGCTGGGATAATGGTGTGCTGAGTGTTTTGCCAAATGTGTACGGAGAAGCCCAGTTGCAAAATAAAGTTTTAATGGTTCAGGCAGGCTGGGTAGGTAGGTTTATAAAAAATAGTTTTCGATCGTTAAGTACGATAAATCCTTACATGGCCGATCCTTCTTTTTTATTAAATACAAAGGAAGTTCAATATTATGGAGGCATAAAAGCTACTGTGGGCAAACATTTTAGCTTTAATGCAAAAGCAGCATTTGTAACTTATAATAATATGCCGCTGTTTGTAAATGATTTTAATGATGGTAAAAGTTTTATTATAAGAAATGAAACCAAAATGAATGCTTTGCAAATACATGGAGATATGAGTGTGATTAGTCAGGATAAATTTACCCTTACCGGTGCGGTTGATATAAATACTTATACAGGGTTAAAAGATAACGCCAATGCATGGCATTTGATTCCTTTACAAGTAACCGGCTCATTCAGATGGCATGCTTTTAAGCAGGTACTGTTTAAGGCAGATCTCTTTGCATTTTCGGCAACACCTGCACTATTAAAAAATAATTCAGAGATAAAATTAAAAGGTACTGACCTCAGTGCAGGAGGAGAGTTCAAGATCAATAAAAAATTTAGTGCCTGGTTGGATTTTAATAATTTTCTTGATAATAAATACCAGCGTTTTTATAAATATCCTGTCTATGGGTTAAATGTAATCGGTGGCATTATTGTGCATTTTTAATTTAATGCATTCGCTATGGGGCAAACCAAAACGTGCTCCCTCTGTGTTTTAATTTTCTTTGCTCCTTTACATGATATTAATCACATTATGTATTTTGCAGATTAAATTATGGAATCACTTTTCACATCTTATTTACTGCAAAGCAAAGAATGTGTATTGCCCGGCATTGGATCTTTTCAAATCAAATATTTACCTGCAACGTATGTTGAGGGTGCTAACCAATTATTGCCTCCTTCGGAAGAAATAATTTTTAAAGAAGAAATTCTTATACAGTCGCCTGGAATAGTAAAATATATTGCTGATAAAAAACATATTGAGGAAAATGAAGCGGAAGCGTTACTTAGTAATTTTTGTAATGAATGGAATAAAAAGATCCGTGCAGGTGATAAGCTAAATTTACTGCCTATTGGTTCATTGCACAGCAATGAAGATGGCGAAATATTATTTAAGAGAGAAACAGGTTTTCGATTTTTGCAACCTATAACACTCAAAAATCTTTACCAAAAAACTGAAGAGCCGGAGTTAAATCGTGAAGCGGCAGTATTAATTGATAATGAGCCTGAATTAATCAATAAGGAAGAAGTATTAATTGGTGAAGAGACTGAAGAATCACATGGAAAAGTGATGCAAGAAGATGTGGTGATAAAAAAATCCTATTGGGGATATTGGGCATTCATTCTGTTTACTATTGGTGTTGTGGTTATCTTCCTTCACTTTAAAGATCATAATTTTTCAAGTTCCTCTACCGGAAATACCAATAAATTTATGATAGATTCTGCAGGGGCAACATATCAACTTCCTAAATGATTGGCTTCTTATGAACACGGGATTGGGGATTTTATATTTTCTTTGCAGCAAAGAGAGAAGATGATTATTTATTCCGCTTGTCCATGTTGTAAAGGTGAAAATATAAGCCAGGTTTTATCTGCTAAGGATTATACTGTTTCAAAAGAAATGTTTGAAATATGGGAGTGCAATAGCTGCACGCTGAGGTTTACTCAGAATATACCAGGTGAAAATGAGATTGCAAAATATTACAAGTCAGATGAATATATCTCTCATACTGATACTAATAAAGGCTTTGTAAATGCCCTGTATCACTGGGTAAGAAAAAGAACATTAATAAACAAAAAAAAGCTAATCAATAAGTATACAAACTTATCGTCTGGTAAAATTTTAGACGTAGGGGCGGGCACCGGAGCATTTTTAAATACAATGAAGGATGCCGGATGGGAGGTAACCGGTATTGAACCTGATGAAATTGCACGGGAAAATGCGGGAAAAAAATATAGGCTAAAATTACAAGCGCATGAAGAATTTTTTCAATTAGACCCACAATCTTATGATGCCATTAGCTTGTGGCATGTGCTCGAGCATGTTCATGATCTGCATGGATACATTGTGCAATTAAAAAAACTATTAAAGCCGAAGGGTTGTTTATTTATAGCCGTTCCTAATTATACCTCGTATGATGCAAAAGTTTATGGGGAATTTTGGGCGGCTTATGATGTGCCCCGCCATCTGTATCATTTTTCGCCAACCTCCATTTCGCAACTATTATTACAACATGGCTTACAATTAAAAGCTGT
>MWWF01000189.1_pt1 | contig 11949 bp, 6 predicted proteins | sample 1047351 | NCBI WGS metagenome assembly MWWF01 (sample SAMN06349970, study PRJNA376086) | soil metagenome | isolation source: MGM-3 sample Antarctic (ecotone) soil | place: Antarctica
GGTTGTACTTATTAATACACAACTAATTACCCGTTTTGGTTTTACTATGCTTACCGGAGGAGTAGTAATTGTGCGTGCCACAGTGGGCGACCGACCCGATTCGTTGAATTTTGTATTGGATACTGGCAGCGGTGGTATATCCCTGGATTCTTCAACTGCTTCTTTTTTACGCCTCACAGGCGAAGCAAGTGAGCGCACCATACGTGGAATAGCCGGGGTAAGAAAGGTGAAGTTTATTCGTAATCTCTCACTCAAATTGCCCGGAGTAGAAGTCACAAATCTCGATTTTCACATTAACGATTACGGAATACTAACGGGGGTATATGGTATGCGAATAGATGGAATCATTGGCTATAGTTTCTTGAACCGGTACATTGTAAAAATAAACTACGACAACAACACTATTGAGGTGTGGGAACCGGGTGAGATACCTTACCCCAAAAAAGGGTTTTTATTTAAACCTCCTGTAAGCAGCATCCCGGTAATTACAGCGATGGTAAACGATGGCGACAAAATAAACAGTAGTTTTTATTTTGATACGGGTGCAGGATTGTGCCTGCTCTTGTCGGAACGTTTTGCACGGGATAGCGGGATCATAAAAAAAGGAAAGAAGCTTACCCTTACACAGGCCGAGGGCATTGGTGGTAAAAAGACCATGCAGGTAACCACGGTTAAGCAGGTAAAATTTGGGCCGTACACTTTTAAAAAAGTTCCTACACACATTTTTGATGATGAGTACAATGTGACCGCTTATCCGCAATTAGGCGGCCTGATTGGAAACGATATTTTCAGACGCTTTAACCTGACCCTGAATTATGGCGTAAGAGAAATTTACATGGAACCTAACTCGCACTTCAACGATGCTTTTGATTACTCATACACAGGAATGAGCTTTTATTATGTAAATGGCGACATCATTATTGAAGATGTGATGGCCGGATCGCCTGCAGATATTGCCGGCCTGAAGGCTGGCGACGTAATACTGGCTGTAAGCAATGTTTTTTCCAATAATATACAAGCCTATAAAAGTATGCTGCAAACGCCTGGTGCACGGCTTAAGATAATTGTAGTACGCGATAGTATTCCTGTGGAGGTTATCTTAAGGGTAAAGAGCATATTATAAAAACATTATTAAGTTTTAGTGCAGAATGGTAGAAGTGAAGTTGCTTTACTTTTACCCACCTAAAAATTTGTAATGAAAACACTTCTACTGTTGATGGTATCCTTTGCCTGTTGTACAGGTTTAATGGCGCAGGGTACTGAAACCTTTACAAACATTACAAGTACAACAGGGGCGGGCAATACTTCATCGTACGTAACTCGCGTATGGACAGGTGACAACAACCTGCAATGGGCAGCGACAGCTACGCGTATAGATCAAACGCTAAACGGCCCCGCAGCGGCCTTTAGAAATGGATCGGTAAGCACACCTGCAATACCCAACGGAATAGGCAGCTTAACCTTTAAGTACAGGTATCTGTTTACCGGCAACACCGGCACGCTATCAATTAAAGTAAATGGAAATGTAGTAGGTACTTTGGAGATCCCTACCACGGCAACCACTAACCAAAGCGTTACGTTTAGTAATATTAATATACCCGGCACCTTCAGCCTTTCAATAGAAGAGACTTCGCCTGAGGCACCTTTGCAAGGTAACTTTAACCCAAATGCCCGTAAAGCAATTGATGATGTGAGCTGGACGGCTTTTGCCGGTTCGGCCTGCGCAGCTCCAACTGCCCAACCTACCAATCTTACTTTTAGCAACATCACCAATACCACTGTAACAGGAAACTTTACGGCAGCTAACCCCGCAGCCAACGAGTACCTGGTAGTACGCAGCAGCAGCAGTACATTAAGTGGTACCCCCGACAATGGAACTATTTACACTGAAGATGATTTGATTGGAAATGGGGTAGTGATAAGCCGTGGTTCATCATTAACCTTTACCGATGATAACCTGACACCGGGGGGAACAACCTACTATTTTGTATTTGCTGTAAATAGCGCCTGCAATGGTGGGCCTTTGTATAACGGCACTTCTCCGCTTACTGCCCCTGCCACCACTACTACACCTCCCGTATGTGTTGCACCTGCTGCAGCGCCAAACACCCTTACGCTATCACCCAGCAATTCTTTTGTAAATGGAAGCTTTACTGCTTCGGCCTCGGCTGATGGCTACCTGGTTGTACGCAGCCCTAACGCTACCCTGGACTTTGCCCCGGTAAAAGGCAACACCTATACTGCAGGCCAGACAGTAGGAACCGACGGTACGGCAGTAAGTTTTGGAAATGGGATCGCTTTTAATGCACAAGGGCTTGCTGCGTCTACTACTTATTACTTTTATGTGTTTTCGGTAAATGGCTTTGCCTGCACTGGTGGACCACTCTATTTTGCCACCAGTTTAAAGGGTAGCAGTACAACTACCAGCGCACCAGTAAATGAGCCTGCAGGGTACTACACCAACGCTACCGGAAAAAGTTGCGGTACGCTAAAAACTGCGTTAAAGCAGATTATTACCAATGGCAACACGCCACGCAGCTACTCCAGCCTTTGGGACCAATACAAACTAACAGACATTAAACCACGTGAAGTTGGGACTGGCTCAGCCAACGTGATCTGGGATATTTATTCTGACAAGCCCGGAGCTACCGACCCCTACAATTTTACGCCGGGTACTAACCAATGTGGTTCGTACTCAAATGAAGGAGATTGCTATAACAGGGAGCACAGTGTACCACAGAGCTGGTTTAATGGCAATACCAGCGTAGCCGGACCAACAACCGATTACCTGCACATCTTTCCAACCGATGGTAAGGTGAATGCCATACGTGGCAGTTATATCTATGGCGAAGTAGCCGTACCTACTATTACTTCGCTCAACGGGAGCAAACTGGGCAGCTCTGCCATTGCAGGTTTCTCCGGTCCCGTGTTTGAACCCTTAAACGAGTACAAGGGCGATGTAGCGCGGGCTTTCCTTTATTTTGTTACCCGGTACGAAGACCTGATGCCAGGTTTATCAGGCGGCACAAATGGCGGACAAGCTTTTGATCCCAATACTTTCCCTAGTGTAGATGTGCCTTACCTTAAACTGATGATTAAGTGGAGCACGCAAGACCCCGTAAGCCAAAAAGAAATAGATAGAAACAATGGCGCGTTTTCTTTCCAGGGCAACCGCAATCCTTACATCGATCATCCGGAATATGTTGATATGGTTTGGAATAGCACTTGTACCGGCCTGGCTGCCTTGCCGGTGGATATTATACTGTTTGGGGGTAGGCTGGTGGGCGACCTGGTAAAGCTTGAGTGGACAGCGGAGAACGAGCTGAACTTTGATCGTTTTGAAGTGGAGAGAAGTGAGAATGGCACTTCGTACAAAATGATTGGTAGCCTGAAAGCAGCTCATCTGCGGAACTACTATTTTAATGATGGTGCAGAGGCAATAAGAGGACAGCGGGTGTATTATCGCCTGAAGAAAGTAGATAAAGATGGCCAGTTTAAATACAGCGAAGTGTTTACCCTGCACATCCCTAATAACACCCGGTTCACGGTATTTCCTAACCCCGCATCTTCGTATATGCAGTTGCAAACGAATCGCAACGTAAATGGTAATGTAACCATAGAGATTACCGATGCTTTGGGCAAAGTGCTGCAACAGCGGCAATCAAAAGTTAACGGCAGTGTACTCAGGTTGAGCACTGGCGGTTTAGCCAATGGCACCTACCTGATAAAAATGATGTACAATGGTGAACAATACATTCAAAAAGTGATGGTAGCCCGATAGACAAATGTTGATGTTATATACAGCAAAGGCCCCACTAAGGAGCCTTTGCTGTTTTAGTGAGTTTGTGTTGAATGATTCCCGCACACTCCTTATAAGTAGAATAACTTCGTTGAAACGCTGAACGAATTGCAACGCCTATTATGCAAGAAATAATACAGAAGTAGAAACAGATAGAACCGAGCGCTACGCCAGAAGAAAAGCATAGGGTAGTTATTGATTCTAATGTTTAATTGTAAATGTCTTTCAATAAAAAAGAGATACCCGGTTTTTCTAATTTAACCTCTTCCTCTAGCCTTGTATGTTTTGTAGTTGTCCAGTCACCAGCATCGTTTCTTTGGTAGCAGGTAACTAAAGTAGTTTCAGGCTCCACTATCAGGTAATACTTCAGCGAGGGGATCTTTGTGTAGTCAATGTACTTATCTACATAATCGTTTACCTGTGTACTTTCAGAAACAACTTCTACTATCAGCACCGGCTCTGATTTAATGTATTTGTTCTCTTCTGATTTTTCTTCTTTGGTCACAAAAACATCAGGATAATAATACTTGCTTTCGCCGTGTATTTTCACTTTTACATCGTGATTGTATACAAAGTAACCTTGTGATTTTAATAATTGAACGAAGAGTATGTAAAGTAGGCCTGCTACTTCATTATTGATGTCTTTTTCACCAGGCATTTCAAATAATTGTCCGTTAATATATTCATTTCTTCTTTCTGCTGAAAGCTCATGAGCTATATATTCCTCAACACTTATCATCTTATCTGTAGTTGCCACACGCATACCCATTTCTGTTTATCTCAAATATACAAAAATTGCTCCTGCGACAGGTAGCCGCTAAGACGCGAAGGCTACAAAGGAGCGCAAAGAATTAGCACGCGGATGACGCGGATGCGACGGATTTAGACGGATCTGATCCACACCTTTAAAGTATTACATTCCTTGTTCACAACGTCGTGCTGCTCAGTGTCACTGTGTCTCTGTGGTTCTAAAAGAAATGGCTTATGGATGAAGTGGATACGACAGATGTACACGGATTAATCCCACCAATCTTGCTTCTTCTTCCTCCGTGCCACTCCGTGTCGCTGTGCCTCTGTGGTTCAAAAAACTCAGCGCCATTTACAGTCTTCGCAGCTACCAAAGAACTTTGCACCCCTTTGTGCTTTAGCGCCTTAGCGGCAAAAAAAATCTTACTCCAGCACCGGCCTCAACCATCTTTCCGCATCTTTTATCGGCATGTTTTTACGCTTCGCATAATCTTCCAACTGCTCACGGCTAATTTTTCCTACACCAAAATATTTACTATCAGGATGCGCAAAGTACCAGCCGCAAACTGATGCCGCAGGATACATGGCAAGGCTTTCTGTAAGTGTAATACCTGCATTTTCACCGGCATTTAATAGTGCAAACAACTTATACTTCTCTGTATGATCGGGGCAGGCAGGATAACCCGGCGCCGGGCGAATTCCCTCGTATTCTTCCTTTACTAAACTTTCCACCGTCAGGTCTTCCTCCTTGGCATAACCCCACAATTCCTTCCTTGTTTTTACATGCAGTAATTCTGCAAACGCTTCTGCAAAACGATCGGCCAATGCCTGCAGCGTGATCTTGTTATAATCATCGTGCTGCGCTTCAAAACTTTTGATGTGTTCTTCTATACCATGAATGGAAACTGCAAATGCACCGATGTGATCTTGCTTACCAGTAGAAGCAGGCGCTATAAAATCAGACAAACTAATGTTCGGTTGCCCCGCTGCTTTTTTACTTTGCTGGCGCAAAAATTCTAATTCAATTTTTTGTTCCGCACCGGGTTCTATCGTTTCTGAAACAGTAACAGTATCATCACCCGTTGCATTGGCTTTCCAGAAACCTACAACGCCTTTAGCCTGCAACCATTTTTCATCAATGATCTGTTGCAATAATTTTTTTGCGTCATTATATAATTTGGTGGCTTCAACGCCTACTTTTTCATCGCTTAATATCTGCGGAAACTTTCCATGTAATTCCCATGCTATAAAGAATGGTTGCCAGTCAATGTAATCAGCTATGGCGGCTAAATCATAATCATTGAAGACTCTTGTACCGGTAAAAGTTGGTATTGCAGGTTCAAATGCATTCCAGTCTAAAGCCACTTTATTTTTCTTTGCTTGTGCATAGGGTAGTAAAACTTTGGCTGTTCGCTTACTTTCAAAATCTTCGCGAAGCTTTCTATATTCCTGTTGTAGGTTAACAAGAAAATCTGTTTTTTGATCCTTACTTAATAAACTGCCCGCTACCGTTACACTTCGGCTTGCATCCAGCACATGCACAACGCCATTGTCATATTCCGGTGCAATTTTTACAGCGGTATGCATGCGGCTTGTAGTAGCGCCACCAATCAATAAAGGCTGCTTCATATTACGGCGCTTCATCTCATGACCAATGTGTACCATCTCATCTAATGATGGTGTGATCAACCCGCTCAATCCAATAATGTCTACATTTTCTCTTTGTGCTGTCTCCAATATTTTATCTGCAGAAACCATTACCCCCAAATCAATTATATCGTAACCATTGCAACCTAGTACTACGCCTACAATGTTTTTACCAATGTCATGCACGTCACCTTTTACGGTGGCCAATAATATTTTTGCTGCGCCGGCAGTTTCTTCATTAATGGTGCCAGCGGCAATGTGGGCTTGCTTGCGTTCTTCTTTTTCTGCCTCTATAAACGGAAATAAATACGCTACACTTTTTTTCATCACCCTTGCACTCTTTACTACCTGTGGCAAAAACATTTTACCACTGCCAAACAAGTCACCAACGATGTTCATTCCGTCCATCAACGGTCCTTCAATTACATCAAGCGGTTTTGGATATTTTTGGCGTGCTTCTTCCGTATCTAATTCCACATAATCTGTGATGCCATTCACCAACGAATGGGCCAATCTTTTTTCAACGGGTTCATTGCGCCATGCTTCATCTCTTACGGTTACTTTGCCTTTGGCCTTTACCGTTTCTGCATGGATAATGAGTGCTTCAGTTGCCTGGTTATTGTCGTTGTTACGATTCAAAATAACATCTTCACACAGGTCTCTCAGCTTTGATTCTATCTCGCTGTACACTTGTAACTGGCCAGCGTTTACAATGCCCATGTCCATCCCGGCTTGTATGGCGTAATACAGAAATACCGCATGGATCGCTTCACGCACGTGATCGTTTCCCCTAAAGGAAAAGGAAACATTACTCACACCACCACTCACTTTAGTAAGCGGCATCTTTTGTTTGATGACACGTGTGGCTTCTATAAAATCAACAGCATAATTATTGTGTTCTTCAATTCCTGTTGCTACAGCAAAAATGTTCGGATCAAAAATGATATCCTGTGGCTCGAAGCCTACTTGTTCGGTAAGAATTTTATATGCTCTTTCGCAAATCTCAATTTTACGTTGTTTGGTATCGGCTTGGCCTACTTCATCAAATGCCATTACAATAACCGAAGCGCCATAAGCAAGACAGGTAAAAGCCTGTTCAATAAATTTTGCTTCGCCTTCCTTCATGCTGATGGAGTTAACGATGCACTTGCCCTGTACACATTTTAATCCTGCTTCAATGATCTCAAACTTGGAGCTGTCGATCATGATCGGAATCTTGGCGATGTCCGGTTCTGCCTGCAGCAGGTTCAGGTATGTTGTCATGGCATGCACACCTTCTAATAGCGCATCGTCCATGTTTACATCGAGTATTTGCGCGCCGCTTTCTACCTGCTGGCGGGCTACGGAGAGTGCTTCTTCGTAGTTGCCTTCGCGAATGAGGCGTGCAAACTTTTTTGAACCGGTTACATTGGTGCGTTCGCCTACGTTTACAAAGTTTGTCTCGGGTCTTATTACTAATGGCTCAAGGCCTGATAAGCGTAAGAAAGGTTTTATAATGTTCATGTTTTTATTTTTGAACCACTAACGACAGTAACGACACGGCGAAAACACGACGTTACAATACTAGTCGCTTGTAGCCGTCTTTCATTAATGGAATATCAAAGTTGATTAAGTAACCAACGCGCTTTCCAGCGAGCTTAAGGTAGCTTAGCAATTGTGCTTCCCAGACGGGGTGGTAATTTTCTTGTGCTTTAAGTTCTATTATTATTAGATTATCAACTAACAGATCTAATCTTAACCCTTCTTCCACAAGCAAGGTTTCATATCGTATTGGAACTAGCTGTTGTCGTAGAAAGGGTATGTTTCTTTTTGCAGCTCATAGCAGAAACACTTCTCATATACACTTTCAAGCAAACCCGGACCGAGACTTCGGTGAATAGCAAAAGCAATATCCACCATTTGATATCCCAAGTCATTCTCTTTCGCCGAAATTGATGGATGCATTACGTTGTGTTTCGTTGTGTCGTTACTGTCGTTAGTGGTTCAAATTGCTTCTTGTAATGTTGGTAACTCCCTCGGTTGAAACTTCGCCACTTCCTCTGCTATATGCTTTATATGATCTGGTGTAGTTCCACAACATCCACCAACAATATTTACAAATCCTTCCTTGGCCCACTCTTCTATAATATGCGCTGTTTCGTGCGGTTGCTCGTCGTACTCACCAAAGGCATTTGGTAAACCTGCATTGGGATAAGCGGAAGTATAACACTCCGCTATCTGGCTCAACTCTTCTACGTGTGGACGCATTTCGGAAGCACCCAAAGCGCAATTTAAACCAACACTTAAGGGCCTTGCATGGCGAACAGAATTATAAAATGCTTCTAATGTTTGTCCGCTCAATGTTCTGCCGGATGCATCGGTGATGGTGCCGCTAATCATCATCGGCAGTTCGGGAAGTTTGTTATCTCTAAAAAATTTCTTTACAGCAAAAATGGCTGCCTTGGCATTAAGCGTATCGAAGATGGTTTCGATGAGCAGTATATCTACGCCACCATCTACCAATCCTTTTATTTGTTCGGTGTACGCTTCTGCTACTTCGTCGAAAGTGACGGCGCGGTAGCCGGGGTTGTTTACATCAGGTGAAAGGCTCAAAGTTTTATTAAGCGGTCCGATAGCGCCGGCAACAAAGCGTGGTTTGGACGGGTCTTTAGCGTTGTATTCATCGGCTGCTTTGCGGGCACATTGGGCCGAGGCTACATTTAGGTCATAGGCCAGCGATTGCATATCGTAATCGGCCATAGCAATGGTGGTGCTGCTAAAAGTATTTGTTTCTATTATGTCAGCACCGGCTTCCAGGTATTGCTTGTGTATGCCGATGATTATGTCGGGTTGGGTGATGCTGAGCAAATCGTTGTTGCCTTTTACATCGGTGTGCCAGTCTTTGAAACGTTCGCCGCGGTAGTCGGCTTCGGTTAGTTTATGGCGTTGTATCATGGTGCCCATGGCACCATCGATGATGAGGATGCGTTGTTCGAGTAGTTTGCGTATTTCCATGTTATGCTTTTTTTGAACCACAGAGCCATCCCGATAGCTATCGGGACACGGAGTGGCACAGAGTGATTTTTAGTTTGCCGCTAAGGCGCGAAGGCTCAAAGGGGCGCTAAGTTTTGTTTTAAACCACCAAAGCTTTTAGGCGATTAGGGGCGTAAAGAACCAAAAGTAGAAGGGTGCGACGCAACGGCTGCTGAAAGCTGTTGTGAAGCTGACTTCAAAAAAAAATATTATTAGTATACAAGCCTCCTCAACATTAGAAACGTTCAACATTGTTTCTTATTGGCTGATAATGACGAGCTACTACATTGAACTAAGGGACGAAAACAAACTGGGAGGTAAACAGCGTGGAGTCGTTTATTAGTTCATTTGGCACGTGTGCCGGTTAAATCACCGGGTTGAACAATAAACAAATCCGCCCGGTGAAGTGGTGCAAAAGTAAGCGAAGTAAGCTGCACGGCAAAATAGAGCAATGGCGGCTTTGAGGATGGTGTAGCAATCAATGAGTTTACTGCATGCTTGTGCTACCAAGCCAGAAAACGATCAAGTATTAATTCGGGAATGGGGTGCCGCTCCAAAAAGCTCAACAATAGAAATGCCGGAGCAGTTGTCCCGGCATTTACTACGCACTCTATTTTATTCAGTTGCCAATGGCATCCATTTCGTTGCCGGCAAATTCCATCAGGTTTTTTATGTGTTCCGGTGAAAGGTCGAATTGAAGACCCGCGGCTTCGTAAAGGGCTGGTAATGTTTTGGTGCCCCCAAGGCTTAGGGCCTTCATATAGTTGTTTAGCGCCTGTTCTTTGTTCTGTTTAAACTGCTGCCACATGCCTATTGCACCCAGTTGGGCAATGCCGTATTCGATGTAGTAAAATGGCACTTCAAACAAATGCAACTGGCGTTGCCACCCTATTTCACGGTACACATCCAGCCCGCTATAATCAATGGTACCGGTCGAAAACTCCTCCAGTATCTCCATCCATTTGCTGGTTCTTTCTTCAGCCGTATGGGTTGGGTTTTCATATATCCAGTGTTGAAATTTATCGATGGTAGCTATCCATGGAAAAATGCTGATTGTACGCTCCAACTGATGCTCTTTGGCGCGGTTCAGGTCATCTTTATTCTCAAAGAACACCTGCCAATAATCCATGCTAAAAAGCTCCATAGCCATGCTTGCCACTTCAGCAATTTCCATGGGGTATTCCTTAAAAGCACTTAATGGCAACGGGTGGGCTAAAAACGAGTGGATGGCATGGCCGCCTTCATGTACCATTGTTGTTACATCGTGCATTTGCCCGGCCGCATTCATAAAAATAAAAGGCGCACCACTTTCCGCTAACGGGCAGTTGTATCCTCCGGGTGCTTTGCCTTTGCGGCTCTCCAGGTCCAGGTGTCCAATCTCCTTCATCTTACGCAGACAGTCTGCAAAAAATGGGTTCAGCTCTTCAAAGCAACGAATGGTTTTCTCGGTCAGCTCTTCGCTCGTTTTAAATGGATTAAGGGGCTGTACACCTTCAGGCTCAGCTTCCGTATCCCAGGGGCGCAGCGTATCAAGGCCAAGCTTTTCTTTCTTCCTGTTGTTGATTTTTGCTACCAACGGCAATACATGCAGCTTCACAGCCTCATGAAATTTGAAACAGTCTTCCTTGGTATAGTCGAACCGGCCGAGCTCGGCAAACTTATAGTCGCGGTAGTTATCAAATCCTGCATTCAGCGCTACCTGGTGGCGCCGGGCAATTAGCTGGCTATAGAGTAAGTCAAGCTGATTTTTATCCTGCAGGCGGCGTTCATTTATTTTTCGGTACACCTCTTCGCGCAAAGCACGGTTGTGGTGCTCCAAAAATTTTGATGCCTGTTGCAAGGTATATTCCTGCCCATCTACTTCTATGGTCATTTTACCGGCAATTTGCCCGTATTGCTGTTGCATTACGCTTAGCTCCGCTTGCAGCGGAATGTTGGCTTCTCTAAACAAGTCAATACTCTTACGCACATTACGCAGGTAAGTAAAATACTGCTGCTCGTCCAGTTCGCTGGTAAAAGGAGACTCAATCAGCTTCCTGTTCAACTGGTCGGCATAAGGCTGTAGCTTTGGCTGAATTTCCATGCAAAAGAAATTGAAGGCTTCTTCAAACGCCTTTTCGTTGGTGTCGCAGGTCATACGTATCTGGCGCCAGCAGGCATCTTCGCTCACCACCGCTTCCATTTCGCTCATATCTTTCATCCATTTCTCCAAGTCGTCGCGGCTGTTTATGGCTCGTTCGGTAAGCTCCTTAAAAAAAGGCTCAAGCTTGTGCCAGTCTGTTACCGTAAAGTCAACAGGAACATAGTTTCGTTCCAGCTTCTTAATGTCTGCATTCATTTCCATATGCTGTATTGTTATCTACTTGTAATAATAAAAGGCGATGTGGGCAAAAGGTTCAAGGCAAGTAAATGGGGTTTGGGTTTACAAAAAAGCTGCAGGTACAAAACTCTTGTTGCCTGCAGCTTACTGTATAATATCAATAAAAATTATTCAGGTGTATCCTCATCCTTTTTTTTGCGTGGTGCTCTTTTTTTAGGTGCTTCTTCATCTTGCACCGGTTCAGCAGTTGCTTCTACTGTTTCCATTTCGGCAGCTTCTTCCGTGGGTTCATCTTGCCCGTTTTCTTCCTCAGCCTCTTCTTCACCTTCCGCCTCTTCTTCTTCCGACAATTTAAACTCTACATCGTTGGCATCCAGAACAGTAAACCACTTAACCATTTTCTTCATATCGCTGGCATACACCC
>MWWF01000190.1_pt1 | contig 11911 bp, 11 predicted proteins | sample 1047351 | NCBI WGS metagenome assembly MWWF01 (sample SAMN06349970, study PRJNA376086) | soil metagenome | isolation source: MGM-3 sample Antarctic (ecotone) soil | place: Antarctica
GGAAGACGATGTAAAGCAGGAAATATTGGAAGACCTGAAGCAGAAGTGGCAGAACACAACCCAGGGAAACTGCGTGTTTGTATCGGCTACGGAACGGATGAACATAGACGGCCTGCGCCAAACCATCCTCAACAAGGTGCGGGAGATGTACCAAATCCGCTACCCTTACAAATCAGAATACTTTTTTTAATGGCCCCGCAGCCTACCATTAAGTGGCACAAGGTGGCTAATAGTATAGAAGCCATTGACTGGCAGCCCAACCAAATGGCCATAGCCGAAGCCGGTGGCCGCAAACTCACCCTTATACAAAAAGGTTCCAACGTATACGCATGTGCCTATAGCTGTCCGCACGCCAGCGGGGTACTTGCCGATGGCTGGCTGGATGCCGCCGGTCAACTGGTTTGCCCGCTGCACCGCTACAAGTTTAACCCTACCAATGGCCGCAATACTACTGGCGAAGGCTACTACTTGAAAACCTATGCGGTAGAAGTACGGGAAGCAGGGGTGTTTGTGGGGTTTGAAGAAGGGTTAAACAACACCTAAACTTCTCCATTTTCAAATTTAAAATAATAAAATGCGGCTCAAAATAATAAGTTGGGGAGCATACTTGTTTTCTTTGTTACCCGAAAACATCGAAACTTAACAAGGTGCTACTAACCTCCTTTTTGCCAATTATAGTCATGCTTAACAAACTTTTCAACCTCGTTACAAAATGATTTTTCAGAAATGCATAAGCTGTACTGAGACCACCGTTCTACATTGTCCCAAAAAATGAAAGTCGGAGAATTGTCTTCAAATTTAAGTTCCAACTGAAAAGCGGTGATACCCAAAGGGACATAATTTATTTTAAAAAAATCATTCAATATCAATCAATAAGGAAAGGAGAAAAGAGAATAGAAACAAAGTTGTATGACCATAATCAGGTGGTCCTGGGTTTAAATCCTATTGGGGCCATACTAAAAAGAGGTCGTCTTCAAAAAGGCAACCTTTTTCTTTCCGGTAATGCCCCGGTAAGGTAGATTTGGAAGGTATAGGGCCTTCACTTACATTTGCTTCCGGAAAATAAAACATCAGAAGGGAACGGGTAACCGTTCCCTTCTCTTATTATCACTATGAGCGAAAATATTATACAGCTAATAGAAACCATGATGAACGCTTTGCTGGTTGAGGAAAGCGGCGACTTCCTGGTGTCGGTAAAAATTAAACCTACCAACAACATCAAGCTTTTTCTTGATAGTGATGGCGAAGGCGGCATGACCATTGAAAAATGTGTACGGTACAACCGTGCACTATACAAGAAATTAGAGGAACAAGGTATTTTTCCCGAAGACAATTTTTCTTTAGAAGTTTCTTCACCGGGAATAGATGAGCCCCTGCGCCTTACAAGGCAATACCACAAGAACAAAGGCCGTTTGGTGGAGGTAACCTTTACTGACGATACGGTGAAAGAAGGAACATTGCTTGAGGTAACTGATAATGACATCATTTTAGAACAAACGACCGGGAAAAATAAAAAGGCCGAAACCCACCAGTTTGTGATCCCATTTAGTAATATAAAAACAACAACCGTTCAAATCCGTTTCTGATTACATGTACTGAGAACCGGTATTACTTTTTAAACATTTTGCCATGGCAAGTATTAATCTGATTGAAGCATTCCAGGAATTTAAAGATGCAGAAAACATTGACCGCCCTACACTAATGAAGGTGGTAGAAGATGTATTTAAAACGCTGTTGCGAAAGAAGTTCACCAGTGACGAGAACTTTGACGTAATTGTTAATGCGGAAAAAGGTGACCTGGAGATCATACGCCGACGGATGATTGTAGATGATGGAGAGGTAATGGACCCCCTGGCCGAGATTGGATATAGTGATGCTGTTAAGATTGAACCGGATTTTGAAGTGGGTGAAGAATTGTATGAAGAGGTAAATATTTATGACTTTGGACGACGTGCTATTTTGGCCGCCAAACAAACATTGGCCAGTCGTATAAGTGATCTTAAGAAAAATGTACTGGTTAAGAAATATGGCGAACGCATTGGAGAGATTGTAAATGCCGAAGTATATCAGGTGTGGAAGAAAGAGGTACTGTTGCTGGATGAAGAAGGAAGTGAGTTGATATTGCCAAAATCGGAGCAAATACCGAGCGATTTTTTTAAGAAGGGAGAGAGCATAAGGGCAGTAGTAGAGCGGGTTGATTTTAAAAATAATAACCCTGTTATCATCCTAAGCCGCACTTCGTCCAAATTCTTGTCTAAGTTGTTGGAAATAGAAGTGCCGGAGATTTTCGATGGCCTGATTGTTGTTCGAAAAATTGTTAGAGATCCAGGCGAAAGAGCCAAAGTAGCAGTTGAAAGCTTTGACGACCGTATTGACCCAGTAGGTGCCTGCGTTGGTATGAAAGGCAGCCGAATACATGGCATTGTTCGCGAGCTGAAAAATGAAAATATAGACGTTATCAACTGGACCAACAACATAAATCTTCTTATTCAACGGTCGCTTACTCCTGCAAAAATTACGAGTATGGATATTGACCAGGAAGGCAAGCACGCAAGTGTTTACCTGAAGCCCGACCAGGTAAGTTTAGCCATTGGTCGCCGCGGCGTAAACATAAAATTAGCTTGCGAACTAACTGGTTTTGAAATTGATGTATACCGCGATAATGAAGGTGAGGTGGAGGAGTTTGATATAGACCTGGAAGAATTTAGCGATGAAATTGAACCATGGATTATAGATGAGCTAAAGCGTATTGGTTGCGATACCGCCCGCAGTGTATTAAACCTTACTGCCGAAGAACTTGAACGTAGAACAGACCTGGAAAAAGAAACGATCGAAGAACTAAGGAGGGTATTGAATGATGAGTTTGCTGCCGAATAAGGAGGTGAGTTGTAAGTTGTCAGTTGTGAGGAAAACAAGTGAGTGGTGGGTGGTGAGTTGTGAGAGAACGAACAAGTGAGTGGTGAGTGGTGAGTGATGAGAGAACGACCATCTATCAACGGATCCCCGGCGCTGCGATCAACGACCATCTATCAACGGTTCACGATTAACGACCAACTATCATTGTTACCGGGCGTTCCGATCAACGATCATCGACCAACCATCAACAGTTCCCGGCGTTCCGACCAACAACCAACGAACAACTATCAACGGTACTTGGGTTACAAATGACGAGCAGACGAATAAAGAACAAACTGTACAAGTGAGTGACACAACGAAGCTGAACAGGATACAAAAAGTTGGTTCCATAACAAAGAAAGCCCTGAGATCATTGGCTTTCGGAAAAAACTTAGGTTTACTTTTGAGCCACGATTTTAGAATTGGGGCTTATGAACAAATAAAAAAATTAATGTCAGAAACTAAATTACCGCGATTATTAGCCGCTGCCAAAGAATTCAATGTTGGACAGGATACCCTTGTGGATTTCCTGGTAGGTAAGGGTTTTAATAAGGATGAATTGAAGCCTACAGCCAAGCTAAGCGACGATATGTACACATCGTTGCAACGTGAATTTCAGGGCGATAAAGTAGCAAAAAACAAAGCTGACCTGGTAGAAATTCCAAAAGGAGTACAACAGGAAGGCAGGAAGAAGAGAGACGAGGAAGAGATAACCTTTGGTAAGAAAATATTTGCCCCGGCTGCGCCAGCAGCACCCGCGGCACCAGTTGCTGTAGTGGCACCGCCACCTGCAGAACCTGCACCGGTAGCAGAACAGCCTGCACCACCACCCGTGGTTGAAGAAGCACCTGCCCCAGTAGTGGTGGAACAACCGGCACCCGTGGCTGAAGAAAAGCCCATACCCCCACCGGTAGAAGATCCCCGGCCCGAGACACAAATACCGGCCCCGGTAGAGGAACCACTAACCCCACCAAAAGAGGAAGGAACAGGAAATCATAAAATAGAGGCACCAGAACTGGAAGGACCAAAAGTCGTCGATAAGATTGACCTGTCGGCAATTGATTCTTCTACCCGCCCTAAGAAAGGACGTAAGAAGGAAGAGCCGGCATCAGCTCCTGTACAGCCTGCACCAGCACCGGTAGAGCAAGCAGCACCCGCACCACCACCCGCACCTACACCCGTTATACCTGTAGCACCACAAATTATGGAACCTGCAGCAAGCATTGAGGAAGCTCCTGTATTAAGCAATATCAAAGCAGAAAAACTCGAAGGACCAAAAATTCTGGGCAAGATTACTTTACCAATTAACAGCGATACACGTCCTAAACCGCTTAGTGCACTTGAAAAACGGAAACGCAAACGCATACCTATTGAACGTAAGGCAGGCGAACCACCGGTGAAAGATCCTAATCAACAAGGGGTATATAACCGGCAGGGCCAGGGTGCAGGCGCACCCGGTGCATATCGCCCCAACGATGGCAGAAGCGGACAAGGCAACCGTCAGGCTGCTGCGAGTGGCTTCAACCGCCCGGGTACACCACAAGGTCCGGGTCTGGGAAATAACCGCCCTATTGTACCGGCAACCGGCAACCGTTTTGGACCCCGCTCCAGCGACAATAAACGCCGCGACGATAAAGAGATTGATCAAAAAGAAATACAGGATAAAATACGGGAGACACAGGCAAAATTGTCTGGTGGATCGGGCCGTGGCAAGAGCCTGAAAGCAAAATACCGTAAAGCGAAACGCGATGGCGTAGCCGAACATGCAGGGCATGAGGGTGAGGACAACAAACTGGCAGTAACTGAGTTTATTAGCGTAAGCGAGCTGGCCAGCCTGATGGACGTAAGCTTTACCGAGGTAATTGGTAAGTGTATGAGCCTTGGCATAATGGTATCTATTAACCAACGCCTGGATGCAGAGGTGATAGAATTGGTAGCCAGCGAATTTGGCTACGATGTAGAGTTCATTGACATGGAAGCACAGGCCGAACTGGACGAGGAAGAAGAATACGATGATACAGATGAATTGGTAGCCAGGGCTCCTATTGTAACCATCATGGGTCACGTAGACCACGGTAAAACATCGTTGCTAGACTATATTAGAAATGCTAATGTAGTAAGCGGCGAGGCCGGCGGTATAACCCAGCACATTGGCGCTTATGAGGTAAAAACGGCTACAGGCAAAAAGATAACCTTCCTGGATACACCGGGGCACGAGGCATTTACAGCCATGCGAGCCAGGGGTGCCAAGGTTACCGATATTTCGGTAATTGTAGTAGCAGCCGACGATGCGGTAATGCCACAAACTAAAGAGGCCATCAGCCACTCGCAGGCCGCCAATGTGCCTATGATATTTGCCGTAAACAAGATTGATAAAGAAGGCGCAGTTCCTCAAAAGATATATGAGCAACTCTCGGGTATGAACATATTGGTGGAGGAATGGGGTGGCAAGTTTCAAAGCCAGGAACTGAGTGCAAAGAGCGGTTTGAATGTAGACCTGCTGCTGGAAAAGATATTGCTGGAAGCAGAACTATTGGAACTAAAAGCAAATCCTGAAAGGGAAGCTACAGGTACCATAGTAGAAGCAACCCTTGATAAAGGACGTGGTTACGTAGCCACCTTGCTGGTGCAAAATGGCACCTTACGCCAGGGCGATATTATGGTGAGCGGACAGTTTTTTGGTAAGATAAAAGCGATGTTCAATGAGCGTAATCAACGTGTTACCGAAGCGCCACCAGCAACCCCGGTACTTGTATTGGGATTAAACGGTGCGCCGCAGGCGGGTGAAAAGTTTAGGGTGTACGAGGATGAAGCTGAAGCAAAAGACATTGCCACTAAGCGTTCGCAGATATTACGTGAGCAGGGCTTACGTGCACGCAAACATATTACCCTCGATGAGATTGGCCGTCGTTTGGCACTGGGCAACTTTAAAGAACTAAACCTGATTATAAAAGGTGACGTGGATGGATCGGTAGAGGCATTGAGCGACTCATTGCAGAAGCTTTCTACAGAAGAGATATCGGTACGTGTGGTGCATAAAGGAGTGGGACAGATTTCTGAAAGTGATGTATTGCTGGCAACAGCTTCGGATGCGATACTTATTGGATTTAATGTTCGTCCGAGCCAGCAGGCAGCGCGGGTTGCTGATACGGAAGGTCTTGAGATCAAGCTGTACTCCATCATCTACCAGGCTATCGACGAGATAAAGAGTGCGATGGAAGGTATGTTGGAACCCAAATTCCAGGAGAAGATTACGGCCAATGTTGAGGTACGTGAAGTGTACAAATTCGACAAGGCTACCGTTGCAGGATGTTTGGTATTGGAGGGCAAGATCTTCAGGAATTCCAAGATACGTGTGATACGGGATGGTATTGTTGAGTTCCCGAGGGGCGAAGGACAAGCGGGCGAATTGGGCTCACTGAAGCGCTTTAAAGACGACGTGAAAGAAGTAGCCAATAATATGGAGTGCGGTCTTACTATTAAGAACTACAGCGATCTGAGGGTAGGAGACATTGTAGAAGCATTTGAAGAAGAAGAAGTAAAGCGGACGTTGTAAAACGTTTGTGTACAAAATATAAAAAGCCTCTTAGTTATAAGGGGCTTTTTTATTTATCAGTTGATTGCTTTGAAAAAACAGGTTAGTGAGTTATGGTGGAGTTCTTAAACTTCTCATTACTATAGTTTTCTTTTGGGGAACAAGCATTAATTCTTTTTGGTACATCGTTGTGTCACTCCCTTGTACGTTCGATTCTTTCCGCAACTTCCAACCATTATTTGTTTTCTTGTGTACTGCGAATAGATCTGTTTGATCTTAATCGACAATTTAATCTCCCTTTTTTCTAAAGATCTTCACTAAAGCAATGTAGAAATAAAAGGCTATCGCAAGAAATACAATAACTATTATACTAATTAGAATATGCTTTATAATATTAATCATTACTTCCGATGAGAAATGATAATCATTCCTGCTAAGCTCCCTAAACACATTAAACACTAACAACATTCCAAAAGGAAAAACAAGTGATAAGAGGAACTTTTTCATAATAAAAATGAACTATACCCCGGGTTAAGGTGGAAATGCTTCTTTAAAAGAATGTAGACATACTCAATTACCAGAAATAGGCGGCAAGATTGACTTGAATAAAGTACACAAAACAAAGTTACTATTGAAATTTCTAAATTATGACTTTTGCTTTTTCCTTTCGCTTCCTTTTTCATCAAAATAGTACCAGGCAACAGTAAGCACTGTTAAAATAATAAATTCGAAAAAGAGAGATGTACCGACATGTTCTGGAAACAAAACGATATAGAACAATAAGCTTAATACAAAAAAAACACAACCATTTAGAATGTAACGTCTGTTAGTCTTGATCATAACTTGTTTTGACATGGTAAATATTGATGGTTTCGCATTTTAGTGAAATCAATTGTATCATTCAGTTTATTATTGGCGGGAGCCATTCCTGCTGTTTATTTTTAAGTATTCCACCTATTTAAAAGGCTTATTTCTTCTTAATCTAAATGGGCTGCCTTCACCTTGGGTATCGTACTTTCTAAATACCTGTATAAACCACAAGGTGGCGAAAAACATAGCGCCGGAAAGCGCAAAATCTACTTTCCATAGGAGGAATAAAATAAAGAAAACAGCAGAAAGACCAAGCAGGGTCCACCTGCCCGCTTTTGAACCCAGTATCTTTTTCTCGTCCAATAACAATACTATGCAAAGCACGCAAAACAATACCGCTACCTGAAACGATAGCATGTTCAAGGTTGTTCCGCTATCGTAATAAAACACAAAAAGAAAAGCCATGAAGGCTAGCGGAGCGATAATTCGGTTTAGTGTTTTCATGTTCTTTGTTTTATAGTTCTCCATCCCATACCACATTTAAAATCACCAATGCAATTGTAATAATACTTAACATCAGCCACGAACCCTTCATATACTTCCTAACAAAGCCCGGTTCAAACGTATAGCGTTTTAATCTGCGTAGAATTTCTAACGACAGCAAAACACCAATGAATATAACAAGAAAAGGTATGTAGTTAGTGTACTTATGAATTAACGGGGTTGGAAGGCTGGAATACTTTTCGAACACATCCATAATTACCATCATCAAAAAAGGAAGTAAACCCAGGCAGGCTGAAATAGGTTGAACATGTTTTTTAAATTTCGCCTTTCCATATTCATCCAATGCTACTACTGGCGTTTGTCTGACTGACCATAGATATAAGAGCACCGATACTACAATGAGGAGGATTATATTCATAAGTACAATTTAAGAAGATGCGACAAAACAACAATCGAAACAATATTGTTGGCCGGGTGCAGCATGTACCACTTCTCACTTTGGTACATGCTGCTTTTTATCTCTTCAAACCTATATCAACTATTTTATTCAGTCTTTATTTCTCACCATACATTTTGTACGGTTTTGCCTACTTTTTCAAATGAAAATCTTCACCTATGTTCGAGTAAATTATTGACGAAATCAATGTTTCCAAATTCAACTGCGATAGTAAATCTCCAATACTGTATTATTTTAAAAGATTGACACTACCGGTACCTACCCACCTTTCATACTATAGTTAAACGTCAATTGATAAACAGGTATTTCGAAAATAGCAGCGCCAGGATTAAGGTAGCGGTAGTAGTAGGATTTAATGTTCAGCACATTATTAATCTCTATTCCGGTGCCAATGGAGTACCCTTTAAAAAAAGCCTTGTCGGGCGGGTAGCCCGAAAGCGCCTGGAAAGTGTTGCTTGTTTGCACCAGGTGAAAGCGAAACAGCAACCAAAACATACCCATGTTTTTTTCTTTATCTTTTTCCCAGGCCCCTGTTTGAAAAAGCAAACCTGTATTGGCATAAGCGCTAAAGAAGGAAAAACTTGTAAAGGTAAAAGCCTGCTGGCCCGTAATCATTTTCTCCCCCACCTGGTAAACAGCCGACAAACCAGTGAGGCTCTTTGGCTTTTTTCTGAAACGAAAAGTATTTTCTGTAGACAAATTAAATACACCGCTCATAGGGTTTATTAGGCCAAGTACCATTTGCTCGCTGCCTCGTGAAGCAGCCGTGTTGCCTGCATTAAAATTATTGCCCGATACACCTGAATATACTGACAATGGCAACATAAATTTCTTAGGCTCTCCTATATACAATTTAAACACCCTGGCCGACGCATTCATTTGTCCGCTGTTTTGAAAATCAATAAAGCCACTGTTAAAGATTTCTGGTTTTTTAGTTTGAGGTAGTGAGGAGGAGGGTGCAGGTGCCTTAACTACAGGAGAATTTACAGGTAATGGTGTAGCGGAAGAGGAAGTTGAATTTTCCCGTATCGTATCTTTTACCAAGCTAAGTGAGTCTGATAAAAGAACTGAATTAGCTTGCTGGCTTTTAACTAATATAGGCAAACAAAAAAACAGTGCAATTATTTCCAGAAACTTCATGGTAAGGTGTTTTACGCATCATGTCTGTTAATTGATGTAATAAGAAGCCTGTTGCATAAGTAATATGCAACAGGCAATGGTAAACAGTAATTCTGTCGAATAAAAAATCAGGTCGTTTCTGTTGGGAAAAACCAAATCATGGCTTTTGACTTTTCTTCCCTCTTCTTTTTTCATCAATATAGTACCAAGCACCAAATAGCAGTGCTGCTAATAGGAGTTCAATAAAGAGTGACGTAGCTACATATTTTCTTAAAAAAACTACATAAAACAATGAGCTTATTACAAAGAATGTAAGTGCAATCAGAATATATCGTTTGAAGAGATAAAAAGCAGCATGTACCAAAGTGAGAAGTGGTACATGCTGCACCCGGCCAACAATATTGTTTCGATTGCGTATAGAAACAAAAATGAACCGGGTAGAACGCTAATTCTTAACAATAAAATTAAAACAAAAAATGAAAACGTTTTATGGAACTATTTTAATGATTACAGCCTTGGTGGCTTTAAACATCACATCCTTTGCCCAATCTTCTTGTGCCGGTATTACAACAGGCGCGTTTACAACCACGCCGAATGGTGCCAATGATTACTATGGCATTTATGTAACCCTCGATCGGGTATATGACCAGGATGTAACGGTAAATGTAAATATTTACCCGGAAGGAAGACCTTATGTTAATGGTACCAGTGTAACTGTACCTGCAGGTGAATTAACAGTAGAAACCGCCCAAAATTTTGCTGTACCTACCGGAACGGCAGTTTTTACCGAGATTACTAATGTAAGCCCTTCAAGTGTAACTGCAAATGGGGTGACTTATAGTACGCAGGGGTTTGCTGGGGGGGTGTGGTGCGTTGCAAGAACCTACAGATGCCGAAATAATTCAATATTTTTTAAGTGTCGGACAATTACATAATTCTAGTTTGGATTTTATTTACAACGCGTTGCAAAATGAAAAAAATCTCCTTATAGGGTATAGTAACGACCTTGAGCAAAGGTCTCGGTATATACTTGAACGAATCAATTACCACTCTCATGCTTTTGCTGTGGATCATCGTGGTGATATTGAACTGCATGAATTCGACTTTTTTAAAGAGAATGTTATCGATCGAATGATTTCATCTTTCAATACAGTCACTCATTTACAAAATTTAGGAGCATCGTCAACGTTGATTGGATTTTTAGACAGTCTTAAATCATTTACTTACAATTTCAATAATGTCAATGATTTAAAGACTCAACTAAATCAATTTTTAAATCAACATATTGGGAGTTTACAATCAACAAGTGAAAAAGCTTCAGTTACTATTGCAGTGAAAATTGGAATAGCAACCGTTGATTATTGGACTAACGCAAATTCAGATAAATGGAAGAATCTTTACGGAGAATTAGGGTTTGTTATTGATGAAGGGCAAACTGCAAGCTTAAATATTCCAATTTCACGGTTGTCGCTATTTTCACAAACTTCAAATAAGGATAATTATGTTGAAATGGACAATTTGGCACATACCTTCAAGAAAACCAAAAGAAATTATTTTGTAAGTCAGAATGTCAAAGATGTTATGTGGGCGGATATTGCAGGTGGTGTGATTGGGGGAGTAACATGGGGAATTCGATTGGGTTTAGCATCTGGAGGTTCAGGAGCTTTGGCTGGCTTTTTTGTTGGGGGTTTACTTCAAGGTGCAAACGCATCTGCCCAATTGTATATTGGGAAAAAAGTTCAAAGTATGTTTGGTTGGTAATTAACTCAATTAAGGAGTAATTATGAAAAAGTTTCTTTTATCACTTGTTTTTCCTTCTGGGATTGCGATACTTGTTTTTGTATTTTCGGAACTAAGAAAAAATAATTATCATCTCACATCGGAAGTAATTATTGGTATTCTAAGGTTCATTTTGACTTTGATAATAGTCGATATTTTCCTAGCATTAATCTTTTACATATATCTCCTTATTAGAAAGAAATTGAACCGGAAATCTTAATTTAAGTTCAATTTTCAACATGTTTTTCAGATATTTTTTTGGCCTTTTATAGCTAACGCTTACATCTTGCAAGAAGCCTGTTGCATATAACTTATGTAACAGGTTTCTTATTACATCAATTAACAGACATGATGTGTAAAACATCTCACCATGAAGTCTCTGCAATTAATTGCATTTCTTTTTTGTTTGCCTTTTTTAGTTAAGAGCCAGCAAATCAACCCAGTGCCTGGGTCTGATACAATTGGCTTAGTAAAAGATACAATACGGGTAAATGCAACTACTCCTAACTCTATACCACCATCAATAAATTCTCTTGTAATTAAAGCAGCCACAACTTCTCCTCCACTGCCACAAACTAAAAAACCTGAAATATTTAACAGCGGCTTTATTGATTTTCAAAACAGCGGTCAAATGAATGCGTCGGCCAGGGTGTTTAAATTGTATATAGGAGAGCCTAAGAAGTTTATGTTGCCGCTGTCAGTGTATTCGGGTGTATCGGGTAATAATTTTAATGCAGGCAATACGGCTGCTTCACGGGGCAGCGAGCAAATGGTACTTGGCTTAATAAACTCCATGAGCGGTGTATTTAATC
>MWWF01000191.1_pt1 | contig 11907 bp, 9 predicted proteins | sample 1047351 | NCBI WGS metagenome assembly MWWF01 (sample SAMN06349970, study PRJNA376086) | soil metagenome | isolation source: MGM-3 sample Antarctic (ecotone) soil | place: Antarctica
ATGCTATACTGGTTAGGGCTTTGGCGGCTTTGCCGGATGGGTAAACCGGCACCTAATGATACACCATACAAAGGTATTTTGTTGTCAATTTTTATGTAATCCTTACCCGTAAAAAGTCCAAACCGAAACGTTGTACGCTGGCCAAAACCACTGCTTTGATAGGAAGGCGTTAACTGTGCACCCACCCTTAATTCCCAATTATTTTGCACTAAATCCTGTGTACCAAAAAAGCGGTAGCCACTCCATTGGTTACTTATATAATCTAACCCTATACTAAATCCGCGAAATCTTTCATCGGGACTTCTTTCGTAGTAAACACCGGCAGTATAAGAGGCCGGGTAAATAACTTCGCCACTTACATCCTTTTGATTAAACACACTGTCCACCTGCAGTTCCTGCCCAAATGAATTGCGTACATAGGTCTGACGCAGGATGTCTTGCGAGCCTTTAATAGTTTGCTTCCAGTTGCCGGCTAAACCAAAACGTAGTAAAGAAGGACGACCTGATTTATGGAGAGAATCTTTTTTTGTAAGGTCAATTGTGTACTGCAAACCAGTATTGAAAAAGACATTTCCAAACGTGCTGTTGGTGGTATGATTAGAAGCAGCATATTCAATAGTGTCGTTTATAAATGCACGCCGTGTTGTGATTTCTTTTTTACCAAATAAGTAACCTACGTTGAAACCAACGGAAAATTTTTTACTGCCAAACCCAGTGCCTATGGTCGGAAGAAAGGTACCGCCTGTACCGGTAAATTGTGTAACAGCGCTATCAAGGGCTTGCCCTGATGGAGACCGCAAACGTTCAGAACGAAAAACATCATAACTAATGCGGCTAAGCGGACGAATACCAAAACTTAAGCCCCAGTTTCTACGAATAGGAATGCCTACATACACATGAGAAAACAAAGCATCGCTTGATGTAAAACTTTTTGTTGTATTAGGCGCTGTTAATTTGCGGTTGCTTACATTAACTCCCACATCTAAAATAACACGGGCCGATGATACTTTTTTAGAACGTTGCTCCAAATACGTTTGAAAAGAGGCATACGAAGCAGGGTTATTATAGTTAACAGAAGTAAAATCAGTATAAGCAGCGGAGATGCCTCCCATGCCGCGGCTGGTGATGTTAGTACGTGGAAATTCGTTGCCTAAGCCATAGCGGGAATAAGGCGAATTATCCTGTGCCTGGACTGCTGCATCGCAAATAAAAAGAAGGAGTGAAAAAGAAACCAGGTGTTTATTGAGACAGGTTATTTTGGCTAATTGCATACAGACCTTTAAAAATTAAATGAGGGTCTGCAAATATCTTGTTTTTCAAATAGGGCTTGAATAAATGGGTATCACCCCCGGTTAAAAGGGCGTTAAAGTTCCCATACCTTTCTTTATATAAATCAATGATGCCATCTATCTCTTTAGCTATACCTAGGACCACACCAGTTTGTAAATTAGTAGCGGTATCATAACCAACCAGTGGCACATTCCAATGCGCTTTCCCTAATGGAAGTTTAGCCGTGAATTGATGCATAGCTTCAAAACGCATCTCCATTCCGGGTGAGATGGAGCCGCCCATAAACTGATGTTGCTGGTTGATGAAATTATACGTAATGCAGGTGCCTAAACCAATAGCCAAATTGTTTTGATGAGGAAATAAGAATGTGGCCGAGGCTGCAATCGCCAACCTGTCGGCTCCCATGGTTTCGGGCTTGCCTACCGGCACGGTAAAAGAAAGTTTCGATGTGCTGGAAAGTTTATGAAAGCGTGTATGCTGTTGTAACGTTTCTTCTATCGCTGCATCATGGTCAATGACGGAAGAAAGGATAGAATAATCAGGCCTATGTTGTATGATAATGTTTTTCAAATGATCAACTATATCATCCTGCAATACAAAAATTTCTTTTAGTTCATTGCTTACAAAAAGAGCCGCTTTTAATCTTGTGTTGCCAAAGTCGAGACAGAGCGTTTTAGACATTATAGTGAATAGTGAATGGTGAATGGGCAATTAGTAATTGAGAGATAATAACTGACCGCAAGTGAATTTCTATCATTTACTTTTTTTAAGTTAAGAAACAAAGTAAAAGACAATTTCAATATTCACCATTGACCATTCAATATTCACCGCTTTACCCAAATGTAAATCCTTCTAAATTTTTAAAATGGCCATTAAGCTTTACTTTTTCTTTCAGGTTTTCCATTTGGGCAAGCATAGGCAGCACTTTAGAAAGATGAAGCCGCAGGTATTCCTGTCGTTGTCTTTCATGCATCAAATTTAAAAACTCATATTCTTCTTGTAATGAAAAACCTACATGGTGCGCAATATCATATGTGGTAAGTTCAAGCTCCGCTTTTGTAAACTCTTTATCTACTTTTAATAATTTAAATAATTCTTTTAGACTGATTATTACGCGCTGCATTATATCAGCGCTGCCTTGCTGCTGATTAGCCGGATAGTTAACAATAGCGCCGCTGTATAATTTGTCAGGAATTTCTTTTATGACTTCGAGTATGCGAAATACTTTTTCACCTTCAGTCTTTATATCCATCTCGCCGTTATCATGCACGGTAGTAATTTCTTTTATGCGCACTACGGTGCCAAAATCCTGTAGTCGGTCGTTGATGATAGAGGGAATACCAAAAGGTTTTTTTCCTGCATGACATTCATTAATCAACTCTTTATAGCGTGGTTCAAAAATGTGCAGGTTCAGGCTTTCGCCGGGAAACACTACGATAGCCAAAGGAAATATCGGAATGAAGTTGGTCATGCTGTTTTAAACTGCAAATATGGTGCAAAGGCGGATGTGCGGATGAGAAGATATGCGGATAGGCGGATAGGCGGATGGGGGGCTTATTAAAGTTTGTACTCTTACCTTTTATGCATACCCCTCAAAAAGAAAATCTGATAGTTCAGTTGACGTTTCAATTTTCATTGGGCATTATTGAGTTTACTGAGGATTTGGAGAACAGGCGTAAGTACAATTAAGCCAATCAATATTTAAGAATGGAACCTCCATTGGCGCTTATGTTCGTGAAGCACAAGGCTGCGAAAGCAAAGCGGATTTCGTCCATAAATTAAAGATTGCTTACAAGGAAGCTGAAGAAACAGCGTACTGGCTTGAACTCTGCCTTCATTCAAAAAATTATCCAATCCTGATAAACTGCTAACTGATCTCGGTTCTATCCAAAGGGTTTTAGGAAAAATCATCGCCTCCTCAAAAAATTAATCTATCTAAATTATCGGCTTCTCTCTTCATCCGCACATCCGCATATATCCTCATCCGCACATCTGCATATCTTCTCATCCACATATCATTTCTTGTCTTCTTCCCACAACTCCTTCAACCTTGCATACTTTAAAAAAGTATAAAATGCAGTCATGCGGGCGGAGAGCAGGCCCTCCCTTCCATCTAAAAACCCAAGACAGAAAATATAATGCTTAACAAAGGCGAAACGGGGACTTATCTGGCGTTTTATCCAGGTTGATCTTTTCCCCTGTGCAAAATATTTCTCCGCATTTAACAACGCATAGCGCACCATTTTCTGGCTGTACTCTGCCGTGTCTTTCACCGTGCGATGAAGTACATACCCGGCTATTTTTTTTACAGTTACAGATGCAGGAATTATCAGGGCTTCATGTACTACAGCATCGTTCCAGTTAACCAGCTTTCGGTTAAACAAACGGATGTGTTTATCGCTGCCCCATTCGCCCCAACGCAAATGTTTTTCGCCCAACAAATTTTTAAACGCCAACTGATAAACGATGTGCTCATTATCGAGAGACAAGGCACGAAGGCTTTGTTGCAGCTCTGTATCCAGTGCTTCATCCGCATCCAAACTAAGCACCCAATCATATTTAGCCAGCGTTACAGCCTGGTGTTTTGTTTTCCCAAACCCAGCCCACTCACCTTTATGCACACGAACATCAAATTGATGCAGCACATCTAACGTTCCATCTGTGCTGCCGTTATCGTAAACCAATACATCATCGGTTAACCCCTGCAAGCTTTGCAATACCTTTTCTATACTGTTTTTTTCGTTTTTGCAAACAATAATAATGGAAAACTTATCCTGCATTTTTAAAAGAATTACCAGACGTGAGATGAGCAAGTGAAACGTGAGATGTGAAACCGATAAGACTTTTACTTAATTGTGAACTCCTGTTTCACGTTTAACGTCTCACCTAATAACCACTTCCACCAACAAAAAAAAGTGAAGGCATAAATAAAAATGCCGTACTGTACTTCCAGCCCCATATCAAAAGCAAAGCTAAAGGCGGCAGTTGCAGTAAAACCAATCCAGAAAATTTTATGCTGTTGCAATTTCACAAAAAACGGGAGTAGCATAATAAAAGTAAAAGCTACAACACCTGCCCAGCCAGCAAAACAGCCATATAGCAGCCATTCGGAGCTTGGATAAAATTTATCCGTTGCCAGCACTTGCGGAACATTAGAAGCGTACCACTTATCAGCTTCGTGCATTACATCGCCGGCACCAACGCCTAACGGTGCTCTCTGCAACACCTGCCACCCTGCTTTTAACGACATTACTCTTGCGCCATCATTTGAGCCGGGCAGGTATTGGCCTTTCTGTATAAAAGAAGCATCGTACAAAATATACTGCACTCTCGCTTGCAATGTTGGCAAACTGAAGTAAGTAATAAAAGGAAGCAGGAAAATAATTACAATGAACAACCACATTTTTTTTGATGCTATTCTTCTCCATAAAAAATATAAAGCATACAACATCAGGAAAATATAAAGTGAAATAATGCCGGTTCGGGCCGAAAGAATATGCAGGTAAATAACAAAGAAGAAGGATAGTGCAACCAGAAAAATTTTTGCGGTTTTGTTATCAGTCAGCTTCTCCAATAATACACAAATCATAAATGCAACAGTCACCATCCAGCTAAACCGTACATGGTCATTTTCAAATGGTGTAGGAATTGATTTGGCCTGCAGGTAACCGGCATGAACGGCTTCTATATTTTGCAGGTAATGGATCATCCCCCAGAGGCATCCGGCAAATGCCATTAATAAAAAGCTTAACGCTATCAACAACCATTGTTTCTGCGAAAGCTTCCACGCTCCTGCAAATGCAACAGGGAATAAAAGCAGTGGCAATTTTATTCGAACTACATCGGCCCATTTACTTACATCATCACTCCACAGCCCGGAAATAAAAGGAATAAAGAACAGGCACGAAAAAGAAAGCAGCAACGGATTGTTGAACCAGGTTTTTATTTGCTGAAAAAATCTTGCATGAATTAGCGTTATTGCAAAAAAAAGCATCATGCTTATTGATAATGCTGCACGGGAAATGAGGATGCAAAGAAGCATCAGCAGCAGGCAAATGAAACTGCCCTTATTGCGCCATCTGTTCTCTGTCTGAATCCTTCTATTTTTGCTGTTATCAATCACGATAAATACAATATTACTTCATGTGGCAACAATGGCTTACAGATTTACAGGAGGGCAATATAAAAGCATTGGCAAGAAGCATTTCGGCTGTAGAAAATGAAGTGCCGGGCTATGAAGAATTATTGCGTACCCTGCCTGCGCATGGTGCAAAAGTCATTGGCATTACGGGGCCGCCGGGTGCAGGCAAAAGCACTTTGGCGGATGCATTGATTGGTGAATTGGTGCGTGATGGAAAAAGAGTGGCGGTTCTTTGCGTTGATCCTTCGTCACCCTTTAATTTAGGCGCCGTACTTGGCGATAGAATTCGCATGAGCGATTGGTACACCAACGAAAAGGTTTTCATCCGTTCGCTGGCAACCCGGGGCTCAATGGGCGGGCTGCATCCAAAAATTATCGAGATCACCGAGCTGGTAAAAGCAGCTGGATATGATTATGTGATTGTGGAAACAGTTGGTGTAGGACAAAGCGAAATTGAAATTGCGGGCCTTGCAGATACTACCGTTGTAGTAATGGTACCGGAAGGGGGTGATGAAGTGCAAACAATGAAGGCAGGACTGATGGAAATTGCTGACATATTTGTAGTAAACAAAAGCGACCGTCCCGGTGCGGATGTCTTTGTAAAAAACCTTCGCCTGATGCTGGCTCCCGCTTTTCATCAGCATCGTTTTGAAGTGGCGATTCTTAAAACCGTTGCTTCTATGCATACCGGCATTGATGAATTATACACAGCTATTCAAAAACACCAGCAACAAGGGTTAAGCAATCAAAAAAAATCATGGCTGCTGGCTGAAAGAGCTTACTATTTGATTCAACAAAAAAGAATGAAAGAAGTTTCAAAAGCGAAACTGGAAGAAGAGATTCGTGCAAGTATGCAGCAGCCAGGGTTTAATCTTTACAACTTTATTGATAGCATCAATCATATTTCATAAGAATAAAATGGATTTGTCAACCGATACATCAACATCTTACTTTTTTATTTCCCTTATGAATGGCGCTGCCTGGGGCGGCAGCGAAGAACTTTGGTTTCAAACTGCTCTCTATGCTGCCGAACATAATTATAAGGTAGGATGTGCTTTTTATGAGTGGCCTCAAAAAAAAGATCGTATAGAACGATTGAAAAATGCAGGCTGTGAAATTTATTTATTCTCAAATAAAGGAAAAGAAAAAAGAACACTTATAGAGCGGCTGCAACATAAAATCACAAAAAGAAAGGTAAAAAAATATGCTCAAACGTTGCCTCTCTCGCAATACGATATTACTGTAATCAACCTGGGACATTTGGAGATTATATCGCATTATTGGAAAGATTTTCATAAACATGTAAAAGATTATGCACTTCTTTTTCATGTGCATAATGAACAAGATTACGTAAAAACAAAGCGAAAAAATCTTTTAAAAAAATGGGTTTTAAATGCAAGGCATAATTTATTTGCGTCTGTGCGGACAAAAATATTTTTAGAAAATCAATTAGCAATTGAAGTACCCAATGCCGGTATATTAATTAACCCCATAACATTTAAAGCACCAGAAGAATGCCCGCCGTATGCACCGCTGAATAACGGTAATTATTTATTCATCATGTTGGCCGCGTTGGATGTAAAAAGAAAGGCGCAGGATAACCTGGTGAAAGCCCTTTCATCTACGCAATGGAAAAAAAGAAACTGGCAGTTGTATTTGTATGGCAGCGGTGAATCGGAACAGCAATTAAAAAGGCTAGTAGAGGAAACGAAATTGAGCGGAAAAATAATTTTAAAGGGCCATTCCAATGATGTAAAGGGAGCATTAACTGAAGCACATTTACTTTTACAAATGACGCATATTGATGCGATGCCTTTGGCTGTGGTAGAAGCCCTGGCAATGGCAAAGCCTTTGGTTGTTAGCGATGTTGGGGATATGCCGGAATGGGTAACTGAAAATGTTAGCGGCTGGATCAGCGATAACGCATCTGTAGAATCAATAAACGCAGCATTAGAAAAGAGTTGGCAGAATAGGGATAACTGGGAAAAGATGGGTAAGATTTCCTATCAAATATTCAAAGAAAAATTTCCTGAAATTCCCGAAGAATATTTTCTGAAGCAACTGTGCTGATAGTGTGCTGTATTTACCCGTAAGAACAGCTTTTTCTGTTCCATATAAAAAAGTTATTGCCTGCAAATGAAAAAAGCTGACGCATGGCCCAGGCAGCAAAACATTTTTCTTCTCATGGAGCATTATCAGCGCCAAACCCTTTTTTTTGCAGTATAATAAAGCCAGTGAGATGGAAGTAAGACAATTATCAAAAATGCAGAAATGGTATTTAAAATATACTGATAAAAATGCCTATGAAGAATATAAACGACAACTGCAGAAACAAAAAAACGACGAAGCTTTCGTTCAGCTCAGCAAGCAAATTCAACACCCGCCTTTAAACCATTCTTACAAAATTACTACTAGGTTTATGCATAGCGGCAACAGCGGCGATATTATTTATTCGTTGCCTGCTGTTTATGAATTGTCGAAAAACGGCAAGGCCCATTTTTACATGCACACAAACCAGCCTGCCGATTATCAAAACATATATCATCCCTTAGGCAACGTTATGCTTAACAAAAAAATGGCAGCAATGCTTAAGCCCTTGCTTTTGCATCAACCACAGATTGAAATTGCAGACGAATACAATGAAGAACAAGTTGATTATAACCTGGATGATTTTAGAAAGTACAAATACTTTTTATCCCCTAACATCACCCGTTGGTATTTCACGGTGTACGGTATCACCTACAACACCTGCCAGCCCTGGCTGGTAGCGCCGGTTGACGAATATTACAAGCAAACACTGGTTATTGCCCGCAGCCACCGCTATCGTTCGCCGGTAATAGATTATCGTTTTTTAACGCAATATCCCAATAAGATTTTTCTTGGTGTGGAGGAGGAATACAAGGAGATGAAGGCTTCCATTCCTGACCTCCAATACAAACCAGTAAAAGATTTTCTTGAGATGGCTACCATCATTAACAGTTGCCGGCTCTTTATAGGCAACCAGTCTTTTCCGTTTTCGCTTGCAGAAGCGCTGAAAGTAAATCGCCTGCTTGAAGTATATTTTAAAATACCAAATGTAATAGTGGAAGGAAAAGGTGCAAATGATTTTATGTTCCAGCCGCAATTTGAGTATGCGGTAAGCAGGTTATACAATGAGTAGCTTAGTTACTGATTCTTCTCTTAGCCTCTTCTATGTCTTTACCCATTAAGCTTTCCTTTTGTGAAAGAACAATGCTTTTTTCATCATGTCGTTTCAGGTGTTTGCGGATCTTTCTTATAAAAAAGGGTTCTCTTGCATTGTACGCCGTAAAAGGATCTTGAGGAAGTTTATTTTTTGTAAAAAAATGTAGCCATTTCCCATCGGTATAAAAAAATTTATCAAAACTGCGGGCAATGTACTGTAGCGCTTCTTTAGTGTAAAATGAAATATGCTGGCCCGTTTCTAATGATAAATACCACCAATCTTCAGGCGTTGTTACAGTAGACTGCACCAGCTCTGTTGTAAAAAATAAATTATCGCTATAAGCCAATATGCTTTTTATTTCTTCCATTGGCGAAACAAGGTGCTCTACTACCTCAAAGGCTGTAACCACTTCAAATTTTGTATGCGCAGGTAACTCTTTTAAGTCGTTGTACTCTGCAAAAATGTTCTGGCAATAAATATCTGTATGATAAAAATTAAATCCCTTATCTCTTATCATGCGTGTAAACAAACCATAGCCGCCGGCATAATCCAGGAACAAACCATCATGATCAAAGTACTTAAAAAACAGTGGCACAGCTAGATTTACTAAATTCTGGTTTCGCAATACCAGGCCTACATCCAGTTTAGTAATGGCAGATGAATAAGACTCTTCCAGCCAATAAGGTTCTTCGGTTTGAATGAACCCTGTATCCTTACAGCGATAAAAACGTACATCATATTTGGATAATAGTTTTGCAGTAAATAAAAGCTCTGTTTTACCGCCTGTAATTTTGCTGATCATATCTGTGGTAGTAATGAAAGGGAAAATTATATATTAATCGTTGATGGTTGTCATCGTTTCTTAATGAATATTAAAAGCTTAGATACGAATAGAACTGCTATATAGTTCAGTTAGATAATAGAGGTTAATTATTTTTATTCTTCTTCCACCACCTAAAACCAATGATACCCATTATAGCCAATGGAGCAGCAGCCAAATAAATAATACCCGCGTTCAGGTTAGTAGCCGGCTTCTCGCCTAATTGTTGCACCGAACGGGTACATACAGAGCACTGCGTATCGGCGGTAAGCGGTAAGACGCTAAAGAAAATAAAGAGTATAAAAAAAAAGGAGATTCCGTTTTTCATATTCTGTTCAAAGGTAAGCCCTGATAAAAGTTATCCCGCAAGATTGGTGATCACTTGTGGGTGCATTATAGTTGTCTGTGGAAATCCCAAAGCTACAAAACCACATCTGATGATGTGGTTTTTTTAATAGATATTCTACATCTGCGAGATATGAAATATCAAATATTATACTGCTTCGGCGCTCATACGCTTCTGTTGTTTCACTCTTTCGTTTTCATCCAAAACCACTTTCCGCATCCGGATGTTAGCTGGCGTTACTTCAATGCATTCATCCTGCTGAATATATTCCATGCATTCTTCCAGCGTCATCTCCCTTTTAGGTTGAATATTGGTAGCTGCATCACTGCCGCTTGCGCGGTGGTTGGTAAGCTTTTTTCCTTCGTTTGAGTTTACCACAATATCACCGGGTTTATTGTTTTCCCCAATAACCTGGCCTTTATAAACTTCTTCGCCTGCGTCAACAAAAAAATAACCGCGGTCTTGTAATTTATCTAAAGAATAACCGGTAGTGTTACCATTATCTTTTGCAATCAAAACACCATTGTTACGTGCAGGAATGGAGCCCTTCCAAGGTTTGTATTCGCTGAAGCGATGGTTCATTACCGCTTCGCCGGCGGTATTGGTCAGCATTTGCGTGCGCAAACCCAACAATCCGCGGGAAGGCATGTCAAACTCTAAATGCTGCATATCGCCCTTGGTTTCCATTACCAGCATTTCGCCTTTGCGACGGGTAACCATATCAATTACTTTAGAGGCATATTCCTGCGGCACATCAACAACAAGCGTTTCAAAAGGCTCGTTCTTTCTACCATCAATTTCTTTTGTAATAACCTGGGGTTGACCAATGGTTAACTCATAGCCTTCGCGGCGCATGGTTTCTACCAGCACGCCTAAGTGCAAAATGCCACGGCCATAAACCATAAAGCTGTCGGCGCTGTCCGTATCAAAAACACGCAGAGCTAAGTTCTTTTCTGTTTCTTTCATCAGGCGGTCGCGGAGGTGACGGGAGGTAACAAACTTACCATCACGGCCAAAGAAGGGAGAATTGTTGATGGAGAACTGCATGTTCATAGTTGGCTCGTCCACGCTGATCACTTCCAATGCTTCGGGGTTTTCAACATCGGCAATGGTATCGCCAATATTAAAACCTTCTAAACCCACTACGGCGCAAAGGTCGCCGGCTACAACTTCAGTTACTTTCTTTTTGCCCATGCCTTCAAAAACGTATAACTCCCGGACTCTTTGTTTTTTTATTACACCATCAGCCTGCATCAATGCAATAGACTGGTTTTCTTTAATGGTGCCACGGCCAACCGCACCAATGGCAATACGGCCAAGGAAAGAAGAATAGTCAAGGGAAGTAATCTGCATTTGCAAAGTTCCTTCACTAACTTTTGGTGGCGGCACGTATTTGATGATGCCATCTAACAAAGGCGTAATGTCCTCGCTTTGCTTCAACGAATCGTTAAACCAGCCATGCTTGCCCGAGCCATAATAGGTAGGAAAATTCAGTTGTTCTTCCGTAGCATCAAGATTGAAGAAAAGTTCAAACACCGCATCATGCACTTCATCGGGACGGCAGTTTGGCTTGTCAACTTTATTAATAATTACAATTGGTTTTAAATTCAACTGCAAAGCTTTTTGCAATACGAAGCGGGTTTGAGGCATTGGCCCTTCAAATGCATCTACTAAAAGACAAACACCATCAGCCATTTTTAATACCCTTTCCACCTCTCCGCCAAAGTCAGCGTGACCCGGCGTATCAATCACATTAATTTTTACCCCTTTGTACACAACGGCGGCGTTCTTACTAAAAATGGTAATGCCCCGCTCTTTTTCCAGGTCATTACTATCCATAATAAGTTCACCGGTATCCTGGTTATCGCGGAAAGTTTTAGTGGCATGTAAAATTTTATCAACCAGGGTAGTTTTACCATGGTCAACGTGGGCAATAATGGCGATGTTTCTGATATCCATAAGTTGTAAGCTGAGAGCCGTGAGCTTAAAGCTGCGTGCCAAACCAAAAAAATCTGGGGCTTGCAGCCAATAGCTTGTAGCTGTTTTTAGAGGCGCGAAAATACAGCATTTAAGCCGGGCAGCCAGACGATAGAAGGAGAGTTAACAAAAGGTTTTCGGCCTAAGGA
>MWWF01000192.1_pt1 | contig 11906 bp, 10 predicted proteins | sample 1047351 | NCBI WGS metagenome assembly MWWF01 (sample SAMN06349970, study PRJNA376086) | soil metagenome | isolation source: MGM-3 sample Antarctic (ecotone) soil | place: Antarctica
GCGCAGGGTCTCATGCAAAAACACAAAGGCTACTGTATGAAGACCCCACTTTGACAAACTATTTAGTACAAAGTATAAAGGCTATCCACTCTTCAATCGATAATAAAATTTAAAGAAGCCATTTTCTTCTGTAAGAAGATGGACTCTGCCAACCAATTTTTTAAAAGTATAATTAAAATGTGTAGCATTTTAAAAACCGCATTGGTAAGAAATCTCGGATATGTTACGTTTGGTATCCAAAAGCAAACGACGGGCATTAGATATTCGGATATCATTCAGCAATTCTATAAATGTTTTGGTTGTATTGCTTCGGATGTACCGGCAAAATGCTGTTGGGTTCATATTGGCTGCAGAGGCAATGTTCGCTAAAGTAATTTCTCCATTCAGGTTATTGTTGAAGTAGTTCAGCACTTTTTTCATCCTGTCATAACTGTCTTTTGAATTAGATGAACTGAACGATTTGGAAGAAAAAATATGATGACTATTACTAAATGTTAACTGAAATAAGCTGCTTTTTAATGCCGTATAGCAAACGATGAAATTTGGTTATCTGCTACTTTAAGAAGTTTGGCTTTAAGCATACGTTTTAGATACTTGCACCATGGAGACCTATTAATGCAAAAATATCTGAAATATAAGAAAGGATTTATAAAAGATGATTTTACAATTAGCGCTACTATTGCTATAAATCATATAGCCATGATACAACAACGATTAAATTTATTCTCTTGCCTGTTGGTTATTCTTCTTGCCTCATGCACGCCTGAAAATAAACTTACCAAAGCCGAACAAAAAAATGGCTGGCAACTTCTCTTCGATGGTAAAACCACCACCAACTGGCGTGGAGCTTATCAAACCGAATTTCCAAAACATGGCTGGGTTGTAGAAGACGGAACTTTGAAGGGACAACTTTCCAAAGGCACCGAATCAGGAGATGCCGGAGATATTGTTAGCCTGAAAAAATATAAAAACTTCGAAATGGTGTTTGAATGGAAATTAGGCAAGGGAGGTAACTCCGGCGTTAAGTATTTTATAGAGGAACGGCAACCCCGTACAGTGGGTTCGCAGGCGGGTTACGAATATCAACTGATTGACGATGCCAACTATATTTACAATGGAAAAAGATTACCTGAAAATATAAAGACAGCGTCGCTATACGAGATTATCGCCGCTGATAAAAGCGATACAAGAATGGATGCCTGGCATTTATCAAAGATTGTGGTTAACAACAATAACATTCAGCACTGGCTCGATGGAAAGAAAGTAGTGGATGTTGACCGCACCAGCGACCGGTTTCAAAAAGGTTTTTCTCAAAGTAAGTTTAAAAATTATTCAGGATTTACTACAATTAATGAAGGGCATATTTTATTGCAGGACCATGGCCACAATGTGGCCTTTAAGAACATTAAAATTAAAGAACTATGAACCGAAGGCACTTTTTAAAAAACTCCGGTCTTGCTGCTGCTTCCATAGGTATACCTTCAATAGTGCCTTCAAGCGTTTTTGGAAAGTTTGCACCTTCTAACCGTATAAATGTTGGAATGATAGGCTTAGGGAGGCAGGGATACGGGCAAAATCTTCAGGGATCAAATCTTACTAATATTAATGGAAGACTACCCGGTTTGCTTGATATAGCAGAAGCACAGGTTGTAGCCATAAGTGATGTGGATAGCTGGAGGATGAACAAGGCAAAAGAAACCATCAACAATCGTTATGGTAAAGAAACTTCAGGAGGAAAATATAAAGGTTGTACAGCGTTCACAGACTTTCGCGAATTGCTTGCCCGTAAAGACATTGATGCCGTAATGATTTCCACCCCCGATCATTGGCATGTGCCTATGGGCATTATGGCTGCTAAAGCAGGCAAACATATTAGTTGCGAGAAGCCGCTTAGTTTAAGCGTACAACAGGGAAGGTCGCTGGTTGATGCCATAAAAAAATATAAAGTAGTCAACCGCACTGATAGTGAATTCCGATCCATTCGTGTCCAAAACCAGGCAGTGGAATGGGTGCGGAATGGAAGGATTGGCGACTTGCAAAAAATAGAAATCAGTTTTCCTTCAGACCCTGCACCTGTTAGCGTACAACCTGATATGATGGTTCCTAAAGAGCTGAATTATGACCTGTGGCTTGGCCCTTCAGCTTTTGTGCCTTATACAGAGCACCGGGTGCACACACCTTTCAACGTACAAAACAGGCCCGGTTGGATGCGGGTAAATACCTATGCACAAGGCATGGTGGCCAACTGGGGAGCACATTATTTTGATGTGGCTCAGTGGGCCAATAATTCTGAATATTCTGGTCCCATAGAAATTGAAGGTAATGGGGTGTTTCCTAGAAGCCTTTGGAATACGATGATCAATTTTGACATAACCTATCGCTATGCAAATGACGTGATACTTACCTGTAAGCAAACACCCACCAGTAAACCTTCTATCAAATACATAGGTTCCAATGGCTGGATATTCGTGGATGGATTTCCGGGAACAATTTCGGCAAGTGATCATAAAATAGCCGACTCAAAACCAATGAAGGGCACGTTGGATTTATCTGCTACACTATGGGATAAAACAGATTTTATCCACGCCATTAAAGAGAACAGGCCAACACTTGAACCCATTGAAGTGGGGCATCGTTCTATTTCTATTTCTCAGATCGGGTTAATTGCCTGCCAGACAGGAGAAAAATTAAAGTGGGATCCTGAAAAAGAAATATTCATAGGAAACAATGCGGCCAATGCATTGCTGGCCGCACCTCTTGCAAGAAAGGAATGGATTGTGTAATATCTTCAAGCCACATAAAAATGAGAACTGTAATCGTTTTGCTACTACTAATATGCTGTTCTTTAAAGCAGGCTTATTCTCAAAAAGTAAGAAATGATTTTTTTGCTTTGCATAATATTATACGTGGCGATTCAATTTACAATACGTTCGATAAACAGGTATCGTTAATAAAAAGTGCAGGCTACGATGGCATTGAAATCAACCAGGTGGAAAGTTTTGAAGGAATGAAAGAAGCGCTGGAAAAGCACAGTTTTAAAGCCGCATATTTCTATGTAAAAATCAATCTTGATACCCCCTATATGGATAAACGCCTGGAAGGATATATCCGCCAGCTAAAAGGAACTAAAACTATTATTGCGCCTTTTATACTTAGTAACTCAAGACTTAAACCAGGTAATGGTAAGGCAGATACTTTGGTAGTACAGCTTATGCAGCAGTTAGCAGGTTGGGCAAAGCCATCAGGTTTGCAGGTAGCAATCTATCCTCATTTAGGTTTTTATGTTGAGCGCACAGATCATGCATTAAGACTTGTACAATCAATCCATCAAAAAAATGTTGGACTGTCTTTCAATCTCTGTCATTGGCTGGCAACTACCGCGCCTGAGGAAAGAAGCCGGCTCAAATCGCACTTAAAAGAATTACAGCCTAATTTAAAAATGATTACCGTAAGTGGCGCAAACGATGTCATCAGTAAAAGTAAAAACGTGTGGGATGATTATATTCTTCCCTTGGGAGAGGGAACGTTTAATACTTACGGGCTTTTAAAATATTGTATAAAAGATCTGAAGCTAAAGGTACCGGTGGGTGTACAATGTTATAATATTAAAACAGATAAATATCAGCTTGTAAAAAATACGATGACCACCTGGAAGCAGTATAAAAACAAACTTGAAACAGATAAATAAAAAAAAAGGCATTAATAATAGCATCAGCCAATTCATACTATTAAATAATCAACTAAACTTCACGCAGGGTAAAATGTGCAATGAATTTTATGAGCCAAACTGGATTGCTACTATTTTTCATTGTTGCGTCGCACACTTATACGTTTTGTACAATATGCAGCAATGCACAAATTTATTAGGCGTGAAGTATACGTAAAAAGTTTATATGGAATTTTCTAAAGAACACCTCCAGGCATATCACCGCGATGGATACGTTGTGGTAAGAAATTTTTTTTCGAAAGCAGAAGTGGAGCTGCTATACAAGATGGCTCTTGAAGACAATTTAATAAGCACGAAAAGTTTTGACAGGGTAGATGCGTCGGGCTTGAAAACTAAGTTAGCATTATGGTATTCATTAGATGAAAGTTTGTACTGCAAATTTGCCCGTTCTGAAAGAATATTAAATGCAGTTGAAAAAATACTTGGAGGTACAGCAGCCCACTATCATTCGAAGCTCATGCAAAAAGAGCCAAGGTCAGGTGGTGCATGGGAATGGCACCAGGATTATGGATACTGGTATAAAAACAATGGCTTTTTATTTCCGGAAATGCTAAGTGTTTTAACTGCATTAACAGCAGCTACCAAAAAAAACGGATGCTTACAAATGATAAGGGGCTCACACAAAATGGGAAGAATAGAACATGGCCTTTCCGGGGAACAAGTGGGGGCAGATATGGAAAAAGTAAACGAGGCGCTTAAACTAATGCCGCTTGATTACCTGGAAATGGAAGCGGGTGATACAGCTTTCTTCCATTGCAATACATTGCATGCATCGGCGGCCAATTTATCAGACAAGCCTCGCTGGTCCATCATTACAGCTTACAACCTTGCGAGCAATAAACCCTACAAAGATGTTCATGAAAGCAGCTACACCCCTATTGAACCTTTCAAGGGCAATTTGTTAAAGGAGGAAATGCAGAGCCTCTCTAACGAGGCAGATTTCTTAGTTAAGGAATAGAGAACAGTTTTAGTGAATATTTAATTCAAAGCAGAGACTATCTTTTTTTATGCCAGGGCACAAAGTAAACAAAGGTGGAAAGTTTAATTTTCAATAGATAGTCGTATTTTTTTTTCCTGGTTTTATATTGAATTTTCTTGGTTCCTAGAAGACCCGACCCTACCGTTGACGGTAAGGGTTTGCCGAGCCCGAAATTCAGGACTTTGCCGATGCGTTGATACTATTGCAATATTGTTAAAAACGTTTGCCGCAACTAAAAGGGGGTGAAGATGAAAAGAAGTTGAAACTGATTGAGGAAGTTTACAAAGAATTATCAGACTCAAAACATCCTGTAAACATAGCTATGCAAAAAATGCAGGAGGTGGAAGAAGTAAAAATTATAGAAGGCAAAAAATAAACCAATGGACACAGACGATTTATCAGAAAATACATACCAGGCAATAATTGCAGAGGCGGAACATTTCAATCATGATTTAACATTGCAATTCGGCTTGTTGCCCTACTACTGCAGTAACGAAAGTGAGTACATTCAAAAGTCAATTGCTTTGGTAAAGCAAATTAAAAAAATGAATAAAGGCGAAATTGACGATATGTTTTTTAAAAAACTCCCTAAAAAAAAGGAATTAATACAAGCTGTAAACCGTATTCTGGACAACATAAAAAGTTTAGATAAACAGAAATAAACCTTATAGAAGGCCAAAAATAAAACTCAATGAGCCTTTTAAACAATGGCTTGCAAAAGTGGGCTACGAGATAATAGAACCCTTACCCGGCGATGGTTTGAAGCGAATGAGTCTTAAACAAGGCCTTAGAATCAATATAAATTAATACACGGGAAATTATGCGGTAAAAGCTGCCATAAAAAGATGCAGTATAAGTGAGTGACACAACGATGGTTAGTAGAATTCCTACTGTTTGTCCCAAAAAAACCGTTAAGTTGACGCCAATGCGTACGAATGGGACAATTGCGCAAAAGATGAATCATAAGAGATATACAGGCTGAGCTATCCTTCGTTTACCGGCAAAATAATAGTGAAGGTGGCACCCTCTCCCTCCTTTCCATCTGCATATATAAAACCTTTATGGCGTTCCACGATTTTTTTACAGAGGGCAAGCCCCAGGCCGGTTCCCTCGTATTTATCTTTTGAATTTAACCGCGAAAAGGTGATGAAAATACTTTCGGAATGGTCGGCATTAAAGCCAATTCCATTGTCTTTTACTATAATTTTTACATATTCCATTCCGGGTGTTAATGCAATATTTGTGGCTACATCCTTTTGTGTAATTATGCTGGAATGTATTGTGATGGTGGTCTTTTTGTTAGGGTTTGAAAATTTAAGGGCATTATTTACCAGGTTATAAAATAGCTGGTGAATCAATACGCCTGATCCTTTAATCCCGTGCAAGTTTTTGTATTCAATGGTTGCTTCTTTCTGCTGAATCATTATTTCCAGATCGCTTTCTATATCAAGCATTACTGTGTTAAGCTCTATTTTTTCTGCTGTTTGCACCACAGCATTTAAGGAGGAATAAAGCAGCACACCGTCTATCATGTCGTACATTCTATTGGCTGCCGTTTCTATTTTGCCCATATAAATTTTTCCTTTCCCAGGTATCAATTCGCCAAATTCGGAAAGCAATACGCTCCCATACATTTTTATTTTTCTTACCGGTTCTTTTAGGTCGTGACTGGCTACGTGGGCAAATTGCTGCAGGTCTTCATTGGAGCGTGCCAGTTCCTTTGTTCGTTCGGCTACCAGGTTTTCTAATTTTTCGGCCAATGTTTTTTGATCGTGTATATCGGTAAAAGCACCGATCCATTTTACAATTTTTTCTTCTTCGTTTACAATGGCTTCGCCCTGTACAAAGTGCCAGTGGTATTCGCCTGCCGCATTTTTCATTCGTGCCTCTGCTCTGTACAAGTTTCCGGTTTCCATGCTTTGCTGCCAGGTGTGTGCAAGTATGGCAAAGTCATCGGGATGTATCATTTGCTGCCAGGTTTCGGTGCCTTCGGGCTGTATGCCGGTGTATTCCTTCCATTTGGAGGAGGCGTATAGCTGTTCGCCTTTTTCGTTGGTCATCCATACCAATTGGGGCAGTGTTTCGGCAAGGGTTCTAAAATTCTCTTCACTTTGCCGTATGTTTTGTTCAGAAGTTTTTTGCAGGGTAATATCTGTAGAAGTGGTGAGTACGATAGCCAGCTCTCCATTTTCATCATACAGAGGTGCAGATTTCGACAGTAGCCAAAACGATGATCCGTTTTGCTTATGAATAAATTGAGCTATTACTTCAGAAGCCTTACCTGATTGAAAAGTAAGGGCTGAGGAACTTTGATCAGCTGGCAGTGGTCTTCCCCTTTCATCCTGCACCAAAAATGTTTCGTCTAATTTTTTCCTGAAGTTGAATACGTCTTTTTCTACCAGTACCTCTTCTACTGAGGCATAACCCATTTGGTGCGCCCCTTTTTCATTCAGGTAAAGTATTTTGCCATTTTTGTCGAAATGATAAATGGCAGATGGAACATTTTTAAAAGTAAGCTCCAATTGTTCTTTGGCTCTTTTCAGCGCTTCTTTAATTTCTATTTGGTCGGATACATCGGTATTGGTGCCAAACCATTGTACGATTTCGCCTGCAGTATTGCGTATAGGTACGGCGCGGGTGAGAAACCAGCGGAACTTACCCTCTTTGCTTCGCAATAAAAAAGTATCATCATAAGGTATGCCTTTGGCGAAAGCCTCTGAAAGTTCGTTCTTTACCTTTTCAACCAAATCAGGATGATGAACAGATTGCCAGCCCCACCCCTGCATTTGTTCAAGCGTGGTTCCTGTGTAGTCGTACCAGCGTTGGTTATACCAATATATCCACCCTTTAGCATCCGCCATCCATGCCAATTGGGGAATTGAATTTGCCAGGCTTCGAAAGCGTTCTTCACTTTGGCGCATTTTTTCTTCGGCGCTCTTTTGAATAGTGATATCGGTGCTTGTTACCAATACCGTTGAAACATTGCCTGTATCATTTAAAAGCGGAGCGCCCTGTATATAATGCCAGCGTTCTTCTTTGTTTGTCCGGTTAATTTGCTTGAGCACTGCCTGCGATGAGCGGCCGGTTGTAAGGGTGATGTAAGCCGGGGAATCCTGCGGTTTAAAAGGGTTGCCCGTTTCATCATACCGTTCAAAAAGTTCTTCGGCTTTCTGAAGCAGGGCGGGCAAGTCTTTTTCGGCTAAAAGGTACTCAGGTGTAAAATCGCCATACACCTGGGCGCCTATTTCATTCACATAAACAAGTTCTCCTTTTTCATTAAAAAGGTAAACTCCTGCGGGAATATTTTTAAATGTAAGCTCCAATTGTTCTTTAGCAAACTTCAACGCTTCTTCAGCTTTCTTTCGCGCTGTAATATCTCTGGCTATAGCAAACATATGCGGTTTGCCTTCAAGCATCAACCCACCCATGTTTACTTCCACCGGGTATATAGTTCCATCTTTTCTTTTATGAAGCGTTTCAAAAGGTGACAGCTTTTCTTTTTGTGCCTGCGCAAAAATGGCATTAAATATCTCGTCATTATAAATTGGATCAACATCCGGAACGCGAATGTTTTGTATTTCCTCTATAGAATAGCCCCAGCGTTCCAGCGCCACATTGTTCAGGTAAGCGAAGCTTCCGTCTTCGCGCATTAAAATAAATGCCTCATTAGCATTATCAGCCATGTGCCGGTAGCGCTTTAAACCTTCCTCTGCATTTTTTGTTTCGGTAATATCTCTGAAGTACCAGGCCCACCCATACGATCTGCCGTTTTCACCTACTACAGCATTCCCATATCTTTCTATAATGCGTCCGTCAATAAACAGTACTTCTTCATGTGCGGCTTCATGGGGGTGATCGTAACAGTAATTTACCCGGTCAATAAAATGCTGTGGATCTCTTAGCTGTGTCATTGCATACTCCAACGCAGCAGCATCATCTTTTCGCGCCATTATTTCATGCGGTATATTCCAAAGCTCTACAAAGTGCTGATTGTAGGAAAGCATTTTCCCTTTTGTATCCACAATTAGCAAGGCATCGGGTATGGCTTCTTTTTGTGCTTCTAATAAGGCCGTGCGAAAGGCAAGCTTTTCCTTATCATTTTTTTCTTCGGTAATATCGCGTTGCACGCAAACAAATAAGGTTTTGCCATCTACTGCCAGCGTAGTTATAAAAGAATGGGTATAAAAATGGGTTCCATCTTTTTTGCGGTTGTGCCATTCGCCGCTCCAAAATCCTTTCTCCTTTAATTCTGCAATTACAGGCCTTACTAACCTTTCATTTTCATCAGGCAGACAGGCATTTTGCACGGTTACATGCCTGCCCAAAAGCTCACCCCTGTCGTAACCAAAAATTTTATCCTCGGCCGGGTTGGTAAGCAAAATATACCCTTCTTCATCGCTTACCGATACCCCTTCATCCATGCTATTAAACACCAGGCTTTGCAACTGAAGAGAGGCAAGTGTTTCTTTTATTTTAGTTATATCCTGTATAACCCCGGTAAACCGGAGCGGTTTTCCGAGGGTATCAAAATTTATTAGCCCTTTAGAACGTACCCATCTTAGTTTGCCATCGGTAAGCCCTATGGTGCGGTACTCATTTTCGTACAATCCTCCATATTGTGCATCCATTGCTTTTTGTGCAGCAGCATCTGCCCGTTTTTTATCAGCAGGATGCAGGCCCTTTAGATAAATGCTGTAATCCACTTCTGCCTCCGGTGGCAAACCAAATAATTCTTTCGTTTTATCCGACCAGATTAATTCACCCGATTGTGGGTAATAATCAAATGTGCCTAATTCCCCTGCTTCCAAAGCATGTCGTAGCTGTTCTTTGCTTTCCTCCACCCTTTTACGGGCAATTACCTGCTCAGTTACATCTATACCCACCCCCATTATTCCCTCTGGTTTACCGTTTGCATTTCTTAGGGGTTCGTAAATAAAATTAATATACAGCGTTTCTGAAAGGCCATGTTTGATTAGTGTAACCGGAAATTCGTTGGCAATAAATGGCTTGCCTGTCTGGTACACTTCATCCAATATATTACCAAAACCCTGGCTCTCCAGTTCGGGCATAGCCACCAGGGCTGGAAGACTGATAATCTGTTCCAGGGTTTTACCCGAAATTTCCAAAGCCATTTGGTTGGCAATTTCAATTATATGGGTAGCGCCCTTTAACACCATTATAGCCACAGGAAACTGCTTTACCAGGCTATGAAACTGAGCTTCGTTTAATTCAATTGAAGCACGTGGTGATTCTTCCAATGAAGAAAGCATATTTTGAAAGGAGCCCTTTAAACTATCCGGCCAATCATCCGGCGGTCCAAGCGGTGTTTTCGACCAATCGAATGATCGTATACGTTCGCCCTTTTGGCCGCCACCGGTCAAAAATTCGGGAGTAGTCATGGATGAATTGCTATTAGAAGAAGAACCCATAAAGCAGCTAATAAAAATAAAGTGGAAGTTAACTATTTAATTCATTGAAGCTAGGCTATAGCTAAGCATGCCAAATAGATCTCGTATAGTGTTGGAGACGAGCGGAGATACACTTGATCAGCCTGATGCTTTAGTAGGCTGACTTGCACGTTATGTAATGTTTGCCTTAAAGCGGCTTCTGTAAAAACCTGCTTTAGCTTATTGGCCTTTAGCAACACATAATTCTGTAGCGCAAAAGCCATGTAGTATAAGTAGATATGACCTTCTATTCTGCTATTTGTCCAGTGAAACATAGGCCTTGTTTCCAGGTGCGACTTAAAGGTGCGGAAGCTATGTTCTATTTTATATAGCAGCTTATTTTGTTCTAATTACTTCTGTTATTTCCAGTGTAGCATTGTTGGTACCTATGGCTAAAAAGCCATCGTAATTTTTTTAATTGCTCTATTTTATTTTTATCTAAACTAAAAGCCTCTTTACCAATTACCCACAATGCTGAAATCGATTGGTCTTCCTGTGTAACATCTGCAATCAGCGCCACTGCATGGCCACCACTTGCAACAATTTCTGCCACGCGATCATTGGCTACCTTTTCATTTCTTCCCCAACACGCCAATGTTGGCGCCTTCTTCGGACAATGCTTTTATAAATGAATAGCCCAGAATGCCGGTGGCACCGGTTACTACAATTATTTTGTCTTTTAATGAATATCTGTTTGCCCTTTTGTTCTTTTAAAAATCTATACTACCCACCCCTTACGAATGTGAAGTAACTTTTTTATGGGCCAGAGCAGTATTGCTACTATTTATCATCGTTGCGTCGCACTCTTGTGCCCATTGTTTCATATTCAGCAATGCACAATTTTATCAGGTATAAAGTATACAATCGTCATTTTATATTCTTCCTGAAAGGAAAAGCAGGCAATCCTTCTCTGTCAAAAAGATTTGCATCGCCTGCAAGCATCCAGGCATAACGAACGGCAACGGGTTTGTACGTACCACTTGTTTTAAGCAATACATTATTGCCCGATATTTCTGCGCCTGCCTTTTGATACGTGATACTTTCGGTGCCAGGCATTTGATATCCAATTTCAAATCCATCCAAAGATTTTCCATCTGTTTGTAATGCACTAGCTGTTTTAAATTTTATAACAACCAGATTTTTTTTCTGTTTTACTTTCATCAATTCCGGCCAATCTAACATGGGCTTTTCATTAAAGTCGGATGCAAGTGCTAAAACGGAAATACCGCAAGCCAACTTTCCCAACATAAGATATTTCTATGTACTGCGGCAATATGGATTACAAGAGTTTAAAGATGCGCCCGGATCCATTTGGAAAAAAACAACCCTGGAAACGGCACCCAATTTTTCTGCAGTAGCCTATTATTTCGCAAAGAAAATTCAGCAGGAAAAAAATGTGCCGGTAGGCATTGTGTATGCAGCCTGGGGTGGCACACCTGCAGAAGCATGGACGCCCCGTGAAGTATTGACCAGCGATACGGTCTTAACCAAATACATTGACCGTTGGAAATTCATCCAGGAAAATGCGGGCAAAGATTCTGTAGCCTATCAAAAGGAATTAAGCCATTGGGAGAACAATAAAAATTTAAAAAAACCTGATGAGCCACAGACATTTTATTATTTCAAACGGCCGTGGCGGGAGCCATCAGTTTTATTCAACGGCATGATTGACCCGGTAATTCCCTATACTGTAAAAGGTGTGTTGTGGTACCAGGGCGAATCGAATGTGGGTTATGCCAGTGAATATTATCAC
>MWWF01000193.1_pt1 | contig 11872 bp, 14 predicted proteins | sample 1047351 | NCBI WGS metagenome assembly MWWF01 (sample SAMN06349970, study PRJNA376086) | soil metagenome | isolation source: MGM-3 sample Antarctic (ecotone) soil | place: Antarctica
TGGCTGTAGACCACATTGCTTTTGGTAACCCCGGTGCATAAAATCTAAGAATGTATGTTTTACTTCCTTTGTAAGCACCAGAATCCATGAAAAAATAACCTGAGGTTTTGTCGTCACCAAAGTAAAGCGTGTTCATAACTTGTGCAGGTTGGGACCTCATAATTTCAACTCTTTCAAGTGGAATGCTTGATTGAAAATTTACCTTATATCCTTGATCACCTGCATCTTCAATTGAAACCGCTACCCGCATTACACTGTCGGGATAATTACCAGATGTTCTGTTAACCACAACTGATGGTTGATTAACGATCACTGATCTTGGGATCTTTGGTATAGGACCTTTAGGTACAGTTGTTATAACCTGGGAATTGGCAGAATAAATACTGCAGAAAGTAATGAGGATAAATATTGCTTTTTTCATTTTTTTAAATTTTAATTGTTTATAATTTTTTTAGAAAATTCTTCTGATCTTTTAATCATCCATTTTTTCATTTTTTAGTTTTTTTATTAAATTAAGAAACTTTTCTTTGGATCGCTGTAGTCCACATTCCTTTTGGATACCCCGGTGCATAAAATCTAAGAATGTATGTATTACTTCCTTTGTAAGCAGGAGAATCCATGAAAAAATAACCTGAGGTTTTGTCCTCACCAAAGTAGTACGTATCCATAGCCTGTTTAGGTTCGGACATATTAATTTCAACTCTTTCTAGTGGAATGCCGGATTGAAAATTTACCTTATATCCCTGTTCACCTGCATCTTCTATGCTTACAATTACCCGCATGATTACATCGGGGTAATTACCCATAGTTCTGTTTACCACAACAGTAGGTGCAGGCATAAGTATAGATTTCGGAAGTTTTGGTATAGGACCTTTAGGCACAGTTGTTATAACCTGGGAATTGGCAGAATAAATACTGCAGAAAGTAATGGCGATAAATAGTGCTTTTTTCATTTTTTAAATTTTAATTGTTTATAATTTATTTTTAATATAATTTCTGATCTTTAAAACAACTGTTTTATTAATTTGGGATTTTTAATTATTTTGTTATTGGGTATTTGGCGTGTGGTTGTTGTTTTTATGCGTTCTACAGTAGTACTCCATACTGGCTCTGCGAATCCCTCTGCAAAAAATGTAAACAAACAAAATTTTGCATTATAGGCAGGAGAATCTAAATAAAAGATTCCGGTGGTTGAGCCTGCACCATAGCCTTCACCATAACTGTGTATTGAGGTTGTACATCCAAGTTGTTTTTCACCTGAGCATACCGCCACTTTTAATATACGGCCCGAACCCTCAAATTTTACTATATTCCCTTTATCTTTATCTATTTCCGTTGAAATAGTTAAAAAAAAATCCTTTTCCTTTTGAAAATTTGAACGGGTATTATAAATTATTTCCAGGCTATCAGAAATTTGGTATTGCAGATTATTAGCTTGAACTTTTGTTTGGGCTATTACCTTCACACTAATTGTACTAATACTGCAGAAAGTAAGTGCGATAAAAAGTATTTTTTTCATTTTTTAAATTTTTAATTGTTTATAATTTGTTTTAGAAAATTCTTCTGATCTTTTAATCATCTGTTTTAATCCTTTGGTATTTGCTTTGTCTTGGGTATTTTGAGTATTATTTCGCGTTCTACAGTGGCCATCCATACCGGCATCTGCAATCCGGGTGCATAAAATTTCAGTGTATAAAATTTATGGCCGGCATACGAAGGAGCATCTAAATAAAAGATTCCGGTGGTAGTGCCTGCGCTATAATTTGTTGTTGATTCTACTGCTCCAGGTTGTGGATCAGCTAAGAACTTCCATGTTTCAGATGCGGCCACTACCACTTTTTCTACCGGCGCCGAAGCCTTAAACTTTATCATATTCCCCTTTTCTGTATTCATTTCAATTAATATTTCTACTAAAAATTCCTTTCCCTTTTCAAAGTAATTCCAACCTGTATGGTTACTCCATATTAATTTAATTTCCTGTTTATCAGAATAAGGATTTGCACTTTTACCTTGTATAATTTGTGGGTTTGCACTTTTACCTTGTATTATTTGTGCCTGCAGTCCGGTGGCAAAAACTGCGATAAGTAAGGTGATGAGTATTTTTTTCATGATTTTTATTTTTTTATTTTTTTTAAAATAATTATGTTTTGTTTAAATTTTATAATACCTGCAACTTACTTAACCGGTGGTAACACTAATGGGTTTGCAGGATCCGGAAACGCACTACCGGGAATATTTCTTTCGGCTTTAAGATTATCATTTGATTTCCACATTGTGCCATTGCCTGCAAAAAAATCCTGCAAAGGAACTTCTACTTTAGTACCGTCAGTAAAAAGAAAAGAGATGAAAAAATTGCAACCCCAAGACTGACCCGGTTTTACAGGAGAAGTGGGAAGACGATCGCTGAAAGAAGCCTTAAAAAGAAAACCGTTTTGCAGCATATCTTTATAAGTAGTGCCATAGAAAATGCCCTTAGGGCAATTATTCAACCTGCTAGGCTCTGCATTTCCGGAAAATACAAATACGTCTTCACTATAGTTCATTTGCGGCTCAAAATCTTTCAGGTAAGCAAGGATATTAAATTTTGAATCATTATTTCCAATCAGGAAGACAGTTAATTTTCCAAATACATATTTTGCATGACGGGTATAATTTCTTACTATAAAATCCGCCTGTTTTATCGTTGCATTTAAAACTTTATCTATTGCGGCTCGTTTTTCCGCAACCTTTTTCATTGCCTCTTGTTGTTTTATTATTTGTCCGGGAGGTATTTGCGTTATAGTTGTCTGCGCCATTGTGTGCAGGCAGATCATAACGAGTAAAAATGTTAATAGCTTTTTCATGTTTATTTCTTTTTATTTTAAAATTGAGGTATAGTAAGGCGTGCTTTCATATTATTAATGTTGAATTTTTTCAGGCACTTTTTTATTTATAAGGTTAAAGATTCCCTTCTGATCTTTTTCATTAAAAGCCGTAAGTGTGATGGCATGCTTCTCGTTGTATTTTTTTTCTGTAATGGCCCAGGTATATTCATCACTGTTTGATGCTTTTGTAAAATTCATTCGCATTTCATAACCGCCCTTGGATCCTGTAGTAGTACCGTTTGCATCGGGAGCAGAAGAGACATCAGGTTGAAGAAAGTAGATCGAAGTTTTTGAGAGTGCCGCATCTGTTTTACAATGCAAGGTACCGTCTGTTGTTATCCACAGCTCGCATGTAAAAGGATTACCTTTTATTGAAAAGGTTGACTTTTGTTCCCAGTCAGTATCCGTAACAGATAACATCTTATAATTTTTATCAAATACAGGTTTATTAGAAGTAATAGGTTTTTGTACCTGTACTTTTAACTGGGCAGATGTTGCATTATAAAAAAGAATTGCTGTAAGGAGATAAATTATTTTTTTCATGATGTTTATTTTTAGTTTTAAAAAATGTAGTGTAGGTAATTTTATTATTAATTAAATGTTTTTGGAATTGTTTTGATCTTAAATTCTTCTTTTTTTTTAAATTTTAATTTGTTTTATTGGATATGGTAGAAGCATTTTGTTTCTGAATCCAAATCTATACCTCTGCAAACAAATTTTTTTTAGTAATCGCTGAAAGGCGCTTTTAAATCGACGAACGATTAAGGCAGCCTGTATTTTGTAATAATTTACTTATAAAATGACTTGCGCAGATGCTGAATACATCCTGCAGGATGAGATGGAATTATATTGATTTGATTTAAAACTGTCCGCCATTATACGAATGAAATTCATGTCTTATCCTGAATTTTCCTTTGAAAACATGTTCTGTATATTTTGTATGATTTTCTTTATCACTGTATAATTTAGCATGGAAAGTGCCGGTTATTATTCTCGCAGTATCTCCCACTTTTTCTGAGCCAGTAATTACGATAGCATCTTCAATAACCGGTGTAGCTTCGGGTGATGCGCTGTTATAACTGTTACATGTGGTATTTTTTTCCGGATAATCCTGCACGGAAACACTGCCCGTTAAAATATTCAAATTCGGATCTGCTGCCTTCGACGGTGTAACGGAAGGTTTTCTTATATCCCGGGAAACCGTGAGCGATACCAAAAATGAATCAACTTCACCTGCATAGATGGTAAATATGTTGTGTTTAGAAGGATAATAGTTGCTTACAATATCTGTTGCATCTATATGCTTTTCTCTGCCATCTATTATGTAATCAAAATAAAAACCTTGTATTGCGGCTTCAGAACTTGAAGTTTTTAGGGCATTGCCTGGTGTATTTCTGCAGCTGAAAATAAAAAAAGCGGCCAAAACAATCATTGCAAAAACTCCCTTCATCTATATTATTTCGATTAAATTTTATAAGTTATTGATTTTACTCACTTGTGCATTACTGAAGAAGAATATGGATAGAATTTGAGCATTTGCTGCAAATGAATATATAAATACTAATTTAACCGGCTATTTAAGTACTCTTATTTTTTGGTTATACAGCTGCACTTCAACCTTCGTGTAATAATCAATCACCAGTTTTAACGTAATGCGTTGGCGCGTTTTATATAGGTCATTGGTGATGTCAAATTGATAAGTATCGCTGCCGGGCTGCTTTATTAATGATAATTTTCTCGGCGTACTTGTTTCAGAAAATGGAGGCCCGTACTTTTTCAGAGGCGTAACATATTCAATGGTAGCCTCTGTTATGTTTGCATTCGTTTTAAGATACAAAAACTTACCGCTGCCTATCCACACTTCATATGCAAAAGAAACGGGCGAAAAATAAGGGTCTTCATGAAGCCATTTTTGTTTTGCCGAATCTGATCGCACCTGGGCAAATGAAGCCTTTGCTATGCAGATTGCTGATAAGAGGATGATAAAACTTTTCATAATTTTTAATTGGATCTTATTCATAAAAATTCATAAAAACTTTTAAACTCAATTTTTTACCGGCGTTCTAATAGGAGATCCTTGGTACTCCATTTCTCGCCAAACATCACGGTTTATAAGTGTAAATTCCGGTTTTTTACCGGTGTCGGTAATCGGAATTATTTCAAGCTTATACATATATTTATAACGCCGATCCTTTATGTCAATATCATACAAATCACTGCCGCTCTTTTTTGTCAATTGGTAAATACGGGAAGATATGGGTGCCCTTTTATAACCCATCCCAAAAGTTTTGACATCCGGATGGTAAAAAAACACCTCTGCACTTGTCAATGAACATTTACATTTCATACGCATTACACCATTTGCTGTTATCAGGGCCGTAAACCCAAACCCATCAGTCGAATCCGGTATTGTCTGCGGTACAAAGTTTTTATCAGTAGAATTATCTACAGGCTTGCTTTCTCTTGCAGAAGCTGTTTCATTTGGTTCCATTAAACCATTCTTATTCACCGGCTTTTCAAATTCCGCGATCAATTCATCTATTAATTTATTGTCATCAACGTTTATCCCGCAACCTTTGGCTACTTTATTAATAAGCTCCAGCGGGCCGTCTGCTTTCTTTGAATACATGGTATACACCGGAACGCCGTAACCCGAAGCACATTTCAAAGTACCCATTTTCATTGCTTTATACAGCGCATCCAACTGTGCTTTTGTTTTTACAATTTTACATTCTGCACAAGTTTCTAAACTTTTTATTAAACTATCTGTTTTACAATACTGCCTGGGTTCATTTTTAAAAGCCATATCACGGGCCTGGCATGAAATACTCCGGCCCTTACTATCTGTAACCTCAATGCTTGTATGGGGGATAAACCCGTGGCCACTTACCGTACGCACGATAAAGTTTTGCGGATAAGAATTGCGGTTTGATTGTGCCTTTAAGCTTATAACCGGTGCAAGAAGTACTGTTATAAAAATGGTGATGTATGCTTTCATCTATTATTATTGAATTTTTTCAGGCTGTTAGATTACCGAACCAATAACCCCAAAAATTATTGCTCCCAGGATTGCTGTTATTATGAAATAAGATGCGATCAAAATAATAAAAGCAACGATGAGGTAAACCACTTTTTTATCTTCAGGCGTTTTCTTTAACGGCCCTATACCCAAATACATTAAATAAATACCATAAGCCCATGCAGCAATAGAAATAAGCAAACCTATTACGGGGATAAAAGATAAAAACCCTCCGATGTAAGAAGGCGTACCGGAATACGCTACCAATTGGGCAGATTTACCCATATTTTTTTCAGAATTAAAACTTGGCGCAAGCATATCCACTATCAATGCAGTAAGATAAAAAGACAGAAGTACAGCAATAAATGCTATTACCGCGCTTGCTATTATATATTTAAGGCCCCACGTTCCCATGCTGCCGGCAACTAAAAAATATTTAATTACAGTACCGAGGCTGGCAAAAATAGCCATGGGCAGTACATAGCCTGTAAATAAAGAACCCGGCGTTGCAGTTTCATTATTGATAACTTCCCATTCTGTTTTTGGCGTAAGGAGTATGTTTTTTACTCTTTCAATTATATTCATAGTTGTTTTTGTTTAAAATTTTATTAAGATACCTATGCTATGCACATTCAAATATTATTTGTTTAAATAAATTACTTTATACTTTTTAATAATGAATACATTTTTTATATCTCATTTTTTATTATGGATAACCCGTTGTGCGATTGAAAATATCTTCAATATCAGAACATAAGCCCTGTCTATGTTTCGACAGGCTCAACATGACACGGCTTTGTCAGCCTGAGCTTGTCGAAGGCTTGCTGGTACTATATTCTATAGTTTAATCGCACAACGGGTTATGGATAATAATTTGTTTTACTGTAAACTTCATTTCCTGCTTCTATTCTATTATGTTTAGAATTTAAAAGGGAATTTTACCCGAAACAACCATTGATTTATCCGGTGCGGTCAACTTTACATCCTGGAACTCTATCACATTTTTTCCGCCACTGCCACTAACCGTTACAGTGCCTCCTAAACCTTCCTTACTGTTGTAGCCTATACCGAACATAATACCAACTTCCATAGGTTCAAGCACAGTCATACTACCCGGTTTAAAACTGCCTCCTTTACGTGCAGCCTCTTCATTTTTAAAAAAAAATTCTATCACCTGCACCATATCACCTTCACAGGTCACTATGAAACTACCCCCACTCGTTCGGGTAGTTACTTTTCCTGTATAGGTGCTTCCTTCTGCAGTGTATGTTCCGTTATCACCGGTGCTTTCTTCGGGGGGAACCGTTTCTTTAACCGTTGACTCTTTTGGCTCTTCGGTACTTTTTTCATTCGTGTTTTTGGATTTATTGTTATCACATGCGGTTAGTAATAAAATAGTACAGCTCAATACTAAAGTGGTAATTTTTTTCATGTTTTTATTTTTAGTGTTTATTGTTTTTAATTTATTTAATTTTTCATCAAGTGCTCTAATTCCCACCAGCTATATGTCTCAGATGTATATATAAGGTCTTTATTCTTAATAAAATTAAGAGCGTTACATTGTTTATTATACACTTCAGGCTGTACAAATTCGGGCATTCCCCTCTTTGTACTAATCATTCGGATCTCATGCCGTGTTACTTTAGACGGATCCCATGTTATGCGTTCTACAACATAACATGTATCGTTTTTATATAGCGCTATTTTTATCTGGGAAAAATCATCTCCAACGGAAACTTTTTTTATAATGCATTGTGGAAGCGGGGCTTTTACTTTAGATGCTTGTTTGATCAAAGGCTTTAATTCTTCCCAGCTATAAATTTTAGATGTATACACAAGGTCTTTATTCTTTAGAAAAAGAGATTTACATTCCTTATTATATACTTCGGGCTGTACATATTCGGGCATTCTCCTTTTGGAATTGATCAAGAAAATTTCATGACGTGATATTTTAGACGGATCCCAGGTTCTGCGATCTAAAACATAGCAGGTATCGTTTTTATAAAGCGCTACCCGTATTTGCGAATAATCATATTCAACAGAAATTTTTTGTATGAGGCATTTTGGGAGTTGTGCTTTGGCTTGATTTGCTATCACCACAATAAATATGGTTATTATTATACTTTTCATTTTCACAAAGATTAAAATTTCCCCCCGTTGATTGAGCTGAACTCATGTTTTACCCGGAATTTTCCTTTAATAATATGGTCTGTTAGCTTAGGGTCCGTTTCTTGGTTATCGCTATACGTTTTTATATTAAATGTTCCGGTGATTATTCTTGCTTCTTCACCTTGTTTTTCTGAGGAAGTAATTACTATAGCATCAGTGATTACAGGTGATTTTTCCGGATAAGTGTTGTTAAAACTATTTGATATATAATTTTTTTCAGGATAGTTTTGTAGTGAAGCACTGCCCTGGGTTATGTTCATCTTATAATCGGGAGAACCGGATGGGGTAATTGAAGGTTTTGTCATATCATGGGGTACAGTTAACAGCAAAGTGGTACCGTCTTCTTTGCCGGCATGGATAGTAAAAACGGTATCTGTATTATTCGCCCGGTATGTGCAGAAAATATCTGCTGCATCAGCATGCATTTCTTTACCATCTATTGTATAATCAAAATACATATCGCCTGAATTGGCGGTTTTGCTATCCGTTGTTTTATCACTGTTAGCATTGTTACAGGCAAAAAATGTGGTTGTTGCGAATAGTATTACTAAAATCTTTTTCATTTTAAAATATTTTAATTAGTTATGGTTGAAGAATTTTGTTTCTTAATTCAAATCTATAGCTCTGCCGGCAAAAGTTTTTTAGTAATCGCTGAAAGGGGCTTTTAAATCGACGAAAGAAAATATTGCCCGGTAACAAGCTTTATGGTTGGTGAGTTATAGCGAAGAATAATATGTAAAAAAGACAATATTTGCCCCAGATATTGGTACTCCGATATAAAAGCAGCCTTATTTTTAATAGCGAGATGAATAATTTTTTCGGAACCTTTCCCGCAACTTTTAAAATTTTATTTTTGTCAATGGTATTACCGGGTTTAACGACCAAAGAATACTACCATTTGTGCCATAGAATATTAAATTTCCATCGTCGGTTAGTACCAATTTTTTAAAAGGCTTATTGCCAAATGGTGTAAACACATTCCCCTGCATATCCTGCAAATAAAACGTGCTTGTGGCAGTACTTCCTATTATGGGAATATAAGAATACAATTTGTAGACAGAGTTATAATCTTTGAATAGGCTACTAATATGTATAGAGGACATAGTTCCATCCGGATTTTTTGTTATTTTATATATATTATAGCCCTTAATTTTAAATTCGTACATACCATTCGGCGATGCAAGCGTTGACCCCACCGGAAATTGAATACCAGCTAATAATTCGCCGGTTAAGCTAACGGGTGGAATGTTTTCTGAAGGTACCGGAATCCTTATTGGTGGTGGTGGTGGAATTTTAGCTACACCCCAAATAGCGTGCTTTCCTATGTGATTGGTGGTATATTTTATCCAACCGTAGCCATCATCGCCCCAATTTTTACCCCAGCTATTTCGAATAAGCCAGGCTTGTTTTTTATCATCCCAGCCGATTATTATTACAACATGGTTGGTAGCAGAATCTTTATAAGCGATTTCATTTTCTTCAAAGGTTTCGGCTGAAGCATAATGGTGAAATGCCGGTGATACATAAATAGCAACTGCAACAGCGCCGTATTTTACAACAGCATCTTTAATATCGTACTCATCAGCTACCTTATCAAGGTCTTTATCTTTTTGTACTATTCCCCAATCCGCAACTTGCACAGAATATTTTTTTATATCGGCAACATTGCATAACACGTCTACAAAAGCAGCATGGGGCAAACTGCTTTTTTTAGGAATAAAATCATCATCTTTTAGTGATGCTTCGGGTAATAACTTTTGATTGGATTTTTTCATCCACTCGAATGCTATGGAAGGAAAGCCACCATTGCATGTGCCGGCGGCACTGCATCCTAATACCTGCTTTTCGCTTAAATCAATATTGCTTGTTGTTCCATATCCTTTTTGTGCCATATAACTAATTTCAAGTAAACCCACGGCCACATAGGCCCAGCAACTTCCACATTTCTGTGTCCGTATTTCTGGAATTTTGATATAGTTGCGGGCATCAAATTGTGATAACGAAGCATCGGCTGCTGGCTTGTAATTTTTTAGAAACGATGCTACGTCAGGGTTATAAAGTTTATTTTTATCTATATCCCTTAACCGAAGAACCTCAGACCTGCTGATTTTACTTAAGCCCGTAATATCTTTAAGTATTTTCTCACTAACGCCTGTGTTTGCCACCTGGTATTTAAAATTGTTTCGGGCAATCATTGATCTTTGTTTCATTAACTGCTGCTTAAGTTCCGGCGAAGCAGATGCTTCCCGTAGCTGGTATATTTTCTTTAAATTGCCAATATTGAAGGTATTGACAGTGGTGTTAACAGCTTTATCGCTTCCAGTTACCAATATTGAAAAAGCATGCCCCTTATTAGAGCCGTTTGTTAATGAAGTAGCCACGCCGTTCTTCCATACTTTTGCAACATTTTTTGTTCCGTTAGATTCAGAACCTGCCACATAAACATCCGTACCGAAAACATAGACCGAATTGGTAGTGCCATGACTATAACCATTGGTTAATGTAGTAGCCACGCCGTTTTTCCAAACTTTTGCAACAAGATTTGCCCCTTTAAGTTCCATCCCTGCAACATACACATCGGTACCCGAAACATACACCGACTTGGCAAAAGCATGATTAGAACTGTTTGTTAATGATGTAGCCACGCCGTTTTTCCAAACTTTTGCAACACCATTTAACTGCTCAAAGCGTTCGTTTCCGACCACATAAACATCTGTACCCGACACATACACCCCATCGGCAGAGGCACTATTAGTACCGTCTGTTAATGAAGTAGCTACGCCGTTTTTCCAAAGTTTTGCAACATAAGCTGTTCCGTTAGTTTCGTTTCCGGCTACGTAAACATGGCTGCCCGAAACATAGACCGAACTGGCACTTGCATCATTTGAACCGTTTGTTAATGAAGTAGCCACATCATTTTTCCAAACTTTTGCAACAAAATTAGTCCCGTTAGATTCGTATCCGCATGCATACACATCGTTGCCCGAAACAAAAGCCGAAGTGGCAGCGGCATCATAAGAACCGTTTGTTAATGAAGTAGCCACGCCGTTTTTCCAAACTTTTGCAACGTTTTTTGTTCCATTAGATTCCCATCCGGCTACGTAAACATCGGTGCCCGAAACATAAATCGAATGGGCTGCTGCATTATTAGAACCGTTTGTTAATGAAGTAGCTACGCCGTTTTTCCAAACTTTTGCAACATCTTTTGTTCCGTTAGATTCGTATCCTGCTACATACACATCTTTTAACCCCCATTGATTAGTCTGCTGCCCTGTGGCTGAAAACACCCCATAAATCATAAATGCCAGCATTAAACAAAAAGTAAGAATCCTTTGCATAATTTTTATTTTAAATTTTTTTATTTAGCATTTTTACAGGGATTGGCTGATGAATTCGCAGATTTTTTTATTCCCCAGCCAACATCATTCAGAACATCAAAACCCGCCTTATTAATTTCTTCAATAATATCTATCAATGGAGAACCATCACTGCTATAATATAATTTTAATAAGCCTGTTTTAATATCAATTTTTACTTCAAAAACGCCATCAAGAGCTTTAAGCGCTTTTATTACTTTGGTTTTACCGGCTTCACATTTAATATTGGTTTTAAGAACCGGGTGCGCCTGATCATCATCACCTGCTGCAACAGGTTCTTCTTCAACTTTTGGGGTGTTTGCGGTGGTTTCTTTATTTGAATTGGTTGCAGGGATGGAACTTAAAGGGGCAAATCTTGTTGCAAAAGTTTGGAAAAACGGCGTGGCTACTACATTAACCAATGGTTATAGTCATGGCACTACCAATTCGGTCTATGTTTTCGG
>MWWF01000194.1_pt1 | contig 11867 bp, 11 predicted proteins | sample 1047351 | NCBI WGS metagenome assembly MWWF01 (sample SAMN06349970, study PRJNA376086) | soil metagenome | isolation source: MGM-3 sample Antarctic (ecotone) soil | place: Antarctica
GCATGGAAACATGCCTTAACTGGCGACCCGGAAAGTGCATTTGGTGGCGTATTGGTTTGTAACACAATAATTGATGCACTAACGGCAGAAGCAATTAATGAAATATTTTTTGAAGTATTAATTGCTCCATCTTTTAATGAAGATGCCTTACAAATACTGAAGACAAAAAAGAACCGAATTTTATTGCAATTGAAAAGCACAAGCACAACATCTAACATTTATAAAAATGCAGTGAACGGCACATTGCAGCAAGAAAAAGATATTGTGAATTTTGAGAAATGGGAAGAAGTTGGGGGAAGAACATCTTCCGAAAAAGAAAAAGCAGATTTGGTATTTGCCAATATCATTTGCAAGTATTTAAAATCAAATGCGATTGCATTGATAAAAAATAGCCAGTTGATTGGAAAAGGTTGCGGACAAACGAGCCGTATTGATGCACTGCGGCAAGCAATTGAAAAAGCAAGACAATTCAATTTCGATTTGAATGGAGCAGTAATGGCAAGCGATGCCTTTTTTCCTTTTAATGATTGCGTAAAGATGGGACATGAAGCAGGTATCAATGCTTTCATTCAACCCGGCGGATCTATAAGAGACAAAGACAGTATTGATTATTGCAAAGAAAATAATTTGGCAATGGTGTTGACTGGTGTGAGGCATTTCAGGCATTAGGAAAGTCAAATGGGTCAAATGGGTCAAAGGAGTCAAAGGAGTCAAGGGAGTCAGCAAGTCAGGGAGATAAAAAAAATGATTGCATTGAGTTTTGCAAGCAAAGTTTTTAATCATGAACAATGATTCCAACATATCGAAACCAATTACAACCGATGCACAGAATAATCTGAATGTGGCTTTTCGTTATGCTTCTTATCTTAATCCACTTACCATAAGAAAGCGGAGCACTAAAGTGAAAGCATTTTTTTGCCTAGCATTGGTTTGCTTTTTTTGGGGAACCACATGGATCGCTGCAAAAGAAGGTGTAAGGCACATGCCGGCAATACAAATGGCTGGCATCCGTCAATTTTTTGGTGGACTTTGTTACGTCATTTTTTTTCTTGCCAAAGGAACTGCATTACCAAAAGGAAAAGAATGGTGGCCGATCATTGTACTTAGCATTTTAAATTTTATGTTGAGCAATGCACTCTCAACATGGGGCGTTCAATATATTGCTGCCGGATTAGGTTCTATCATCGGCGCTATTTTTCCTTTATGGTTGGTCATCATTGGATTGTTTACTGCAAAATCAAAACTGAAATCAAAAACGCTTATTGGATTGTTATTGGGCTTCGCCGGCATCTGCGTAATTTTTTATGAACATCTCCATGATTTTGTAAATCCTGATTTTCGTTTTGGTATTTTTCTTTCATTGGCTTCAACATGGTCGTGGGCATTTGGAACCATCTATACAAAAAAACATGCAGTGCATTTCAATCCATATTTTGGTTTGGGCCTGCAAATGCTCATATCAGGAATCATTTTATTTGGTGGTTCTCATCTTAGCAATAATGCTGTTGCACTTTCTCAAATTCCATGGCAATCATGGACTGCAATTGCTTACCTCGTCATATTCGGTTCGGTCATTTCTTTTATTGCGTATTTATATGCTTTGCAAGATTTATCTACAGAACAAACTTCAGTGTATGCTTATATAAATCCTATTGTAGCAGTTTTATTAGGCGCCATTATTTTTGGAGAAATACTGACAGGTTTTATTATTGTGGGTGTTTTAATAACCTTGCTTGGTGTGTATTTGGTGAATCGGTCTGCGATGAAAATTAAGTGACAGTAACAGCAGCAACAAATTTTTCATACACTTCTTTCCATCCTTCAAATTCCGGTGCAGTTCCTAAAAAGCTATTGTGCCAGATAGTAATCATTGTGCCATTGACAGATTTAATAACAGAATAGTATTGCATTATTTCTTCCAATGCTTCTTCAGCAGAAAGTTTTTGTTCAAAATAAGAATTGGCATCCATAAAACAGAAAGGATGAATAAGCAGTTCTGTTTTTCCTTCTTTTTTTAAATCATACCAATAATAAGAACTTGCTATTGATGCCCGAAAACCATTGATGCTTCCATAACCCATTGAATAATCGTTGATGATGCCGAGAGTTAGTAATTGCTGATAAATTTTTGGTAAGTGAAACCGAATGTAATGCTGTCGTGATGAAGCCATTTTTTTATCTGTGAGTTGTTCCAATACAGCTATCTCTTTTGTAAGCAAAGCAGGCATATCTCCGCTGGCCCAGGAAGGATGAACACCAACAATATTTTTTTCGGCAATCGTTTTGATCAACAATTGAAATTCAACATTATCAACGTTAATATTTTTATCAAAGCTGCCTTTATCTTTTGCCATCAAAAAAAAATAAACAGGTTTTAAGCCGTACCGTTGGTGTAAAGCATCCATCCAATTGTAGGCATCAAAAGGGTCTTCTTTTTTTCGGCGAATAACTTTAATGCGTTGTGCAATTTTTTGAAATTTCGCTTTCATCAACAATAAAAAAATAGCGCCGGCATTTCTTTTAAAGCCTTTGTTTTTAAAACTCCACGCCATGTCAATATCATAAGTAGGAAGAAAAGAGAAAGTGGAATTTGCTATTAAGAATTCGGAATTTTTTTGTTCATGAAAAAAATATTGCGGCGAATATTGCCATTGCAGAATAAGAAGCCGCAAAGGTAGGAGCTATAAGTTCATGACAAAAGCGCCTTTTTCAGAAACATCAAAGTATGGAATATGCAGGGAATCGCAATCTTTTTTCCAGAGGCTTGCTTTCCATGCAGGCACTGAACCGTCAACTACAATTTGCTTAATAAAAAATGTTTTGGTGAGATTTGAAATATAAAGTTTGGGATTTTTTGACAGGATCAAAACATCAATTGTTTGCTTTAAAGTTGGCTGTATAAAATTCATAGTTGAATCTATCACAACTATTTTTTTAGATAAAAATTCAAACTCTTTGCAAAAAATTGGGATGGTTTGATCTTGTTCTATTCTATGCAAAACCCGTGAAGGCTGAACGTGAAAATTTCTTGTGAAATCATCGTACAATAAATCAGAATCTCCAATGAAATTGTATTGTATTCCATCTATAAGATCTATTGCCAAATGCTTTGGAACATTGTAAACGATCAATTGCTTTTGGTTGTATGCTTCGGTAAAAGATAAAGAACGCAGGAATATAAACATTAACAGAGAGCTAAGTGAAAGCCAAAGCATCCATTTCCTTTTTTCCATCAGCCAAAAGCAAATTAAGGTTGAAAAGAGAAGCAATAAAATAGTTTGAGTTATGCTGATGGAATACCCTGTCAATAAAGAAAATGAAACGAGTTCAATGCGTTCAATGTAACTGTTCATCCAGTAAATAAATATGCCGGTAAGCCATCCAAGTAATTTTGCAAGCGGAGCAAAAAATGAGGCTACGCAAAGTCCGATTTCTGCAAACAACATGAGGCTTGATAATGGAACTGCTACAATATTGGTAAGAAGAAATAACAATGGAAATTGGTGAAAATGATAAAGAGAAATTGGTGTGGTTAAAATTTGCGCAGCCATTGAAATTGCAATTGTTTTCCAAAAAAAATCTAAAATTTTATTGGGCAAATAAACCCAGTTATATATGGGGCGATAAAAAATAACAATGCTCAACACCGCAGCATACGATAATTGAAAGCCAACATCCCAAAGCCAGTAAGGATTATAACACAAAAGCAAAAAAGCCGACAAGGCTAATGTATTGTAAATAGAAGTTTTTCTTGACAAGGCCTCACCAATTGCAATGCAGGTAAACATTACTGCCGACCGCACAACAGATGCCTGTGCACCTGCTAAAATGGCGAACAACCAAAGACAGGAAATGATAAGAATAATGCGGAACCATTTTAATTCTTTGCGCCGTTTAATTGGTTTGGTAAGCAACACAAGCAATCCATAAATTAAAGCTAGGTGCATACCCGAAATGGCAATGATGTGAACCACGCCGGTGTTGGTATAACTCTGCACTAAATTTTTGTCAAGGTCATCTTTGTAACCAATCAATAATGCTTCGGCAAGTCCCTGTTCTTTTTCGCCGGGAATGTATTTTTTTATTGTGGCAATAACCCAGCTCCGGCAATTGAAAATAAATTCGTCAAAAACATTTTTGCTTTCGGTTGGTAATATTTCAAAATCATTTAAGGTTAAGTAAGCCTGGTGCGTAATACCCTGGAACAAACTATACTGCTTGTAATTAAAACTACCCGGGTTGCCTCCGTTTTTTATTGTTTGTAATGGCTTATTAAAAACAATTTGAGAACCATAGTGTAGGGTTTTGATTGCTGTATCTTTTTTAAAGTACAGAACAATTTTGCCTGATGTTTTTTCAAATCCATTTTCATCCGAAACAGAATTGACAGTTGCAACCGCTTTATAAGAATTTGTTTTTTCTACTAACGGTTCTTCTATAGTTACCAACACATAACTGCTGTCTTTATAATGATGTCCGATCCATTTTCCATCATGTCTTATATCATGAAGCCAAACGAGAATAGAACCAAATGCAGTGATAAGAAAAGAAATAAAAACACCGCTTAAAATACTGAACCTGAATTTTATTTTCTGTGAAAGAAAAAAATAAGCAATAATTGCAGCCAAGAAAATGAAGAATGCTGCGAGTAAATAATTTAAAGAAATCTGCAACTGCCATTGCAAAATAATACCTGCTAGAAGGCAAATAAGCAGACGGACAAAAGGCGTTTTGCTCCACCAGTAAGCAGTTGGTAATGGCATTGGTAAAAGGTAAGGAGGGATTTAGTGGAAAACAATTTTAATGTTTAGTGTTTTCACTATTGGAAATATGGGGGGGGGCATTTTATCTTTACATCATTCCGGCGCAGGAACAAACAATTTCTTTATTTTTAAATCTTAATCTATGAAATCAGTAAAATCAATTCTCATCGGCACAACCATGTTTTGTGCTCTGCTATTTTACATCGTTGCTTGTAAAAAAGAGGTTCGGCCACAGGAAACTTCTAAGCCTGAACAAAAGAAAGTTCTTGTTAACACGGCTGGACGCTTTCAAGATAGTGTGTCAGTTAGTTCTTATGGCTTTTTAAATTTTTTATCTGTGAAAAATTTAGATGATTTTCTTGCTTACGTAAAATCTCACGATCACAGAACAGTTAAAGCTTATCTCACTGGTTTAGGGTTTACGAGTCGTGGCCATAGTTTGTATGGAAGTTCTTACGATGCAGTTACAGTTACAGAAACTCAATCTCACGATTATCTGTTTAATACTGATTATGTTTTTGAAGTAAAAGGTGTTATCATCAAACCAATTTCTCCATCATCTTGTACCAATTCTCCTTGGGAATTTATACTTGTCATGAATGAAGTAAACCTTAGCAGCACTACTTACGGCTATCTTGCAGCAGGCACGTACAATGCAGAAACAATGAATCAATTTGCAGCTAATCAGCAGGGAGATCATACAGCTTTGTTTGATTTTATGGAAGAAAACCCATCAGGTAATCAGGAAACAGTAGCGAATAATTGCCCATCAACTGCTGAAGCTGGCAGGCCGTTTTGGGGTTGGGGAAGTTGGTCTAACACTACATGTTCGTTAGATCCAAATCCAAATAATTGGACAGATCATGATGGAGATGGCGACTCAGATCCAACCTATTTGCAGTGTGAGAAAAGGAAGCATTATATATTTGGTATTCTGACAGGTTCGGAAACTAACTGTACACCCTCTTACTCTTGTCCTTAAATTTAAAAACATACACCGGGTTACATTGATTTGTATCCCGGTTTTTTAATCACAATCATGCGAGTATTTTTTTTATTTCTGTTTATTTCACTTTATATATTTACAGGGGCTCAGGAAAAAAAAATAACAATAAAGGATTTACAAACGAATAAACCTATTTCATATGCCACAGTAAAAATCTTGCACACAATTAGAGGAAAAATTGCTTCAGTAGATGGGGAATTCATGATGGATATTAAACAAAATGATTCCGTATTCATTACTAGTGTTGGTTATTATGACACTCTTTTAATCGGAAAGGAAATTTATAATACAATATCACTTACTTCTAAGACCAAAGTTTTAGAAAGTATTATAGTTAAAGCTAAGAAAGTCATCAATAGATTCGTTCTTGGTAATGGAGCATCACTTATTGATAAAAATATCAAATGCAAATATGTACCTGGTAATAATAATGATTGCCTGCCATGGGGGCCAGGCGGCGGGGCTGAATTTGCAGAACCAATGTTGCTACCCGATTCCATAAACTTTTATCATTTGAGCAAAGTATATATTCCTGTTGGCAAATTTTCATGTTTACAATCTTTATTCTTAAATGTTTATGAATCTGACAGTAGTACGGAAAATCCCGGTGCTTTAATTTTTAGAAAGCCTTTATCACTTCAACACACAAGATTAATAAAAGGGAAGATCATAGTTGATTTAAGTCAGGAAAATATTTATCTCACCAAACTAAAGGCTTTTTTTATTAGCATAAGTTGGGATACAGATTTCTCTGATAAGAATTGCACCACAATATTGTATTTAAAAAAATCAGTAAAAGGAATTTCTTTTAGTAGACATCTACTTCTTCCTGACTATCACTGGTTTACTTTTGACGGTAATACACTTCAGCAAAAAGAAATTCCAGGTCGTTTTCATACGCTGTTTGCAGCCGAGATAGAATTATTGGAAAATTGAGTTTCATTATAAATAAAACAAGCTTTAACCATGAAATTAAAAACAACACTCAAACTTCTTTTTTTCTTCTCTTCATTTTTACTAAGCATCACTTCAAAAGCTCAAACTAATAATGAAACAAAACTATTAGGCACATGGGCTTTTACGGGTTACACATTTATTCGTGATGAACCTGATTCATTAAATTACATTAATGAATCAAAAGGCCTCATTGTTAGTTTTGAAAAAGGAAATAAGTTTATAACCAAACAAAAGATAAATGACACAGAGAAAACAGTCGGTACCGGAACATACACCATAAGTAAGGACGGCAAATACCTGTATCAAAATGACGAGGAAGTTGAAATTATAATATTGAATGAGAAAGAGTTTGTAATGAAAGTTCCGAATGCAGTAATCATACATCTTAAACGGCTTAAATAGTTGTTTGCTCTACACATACAAAAGAAAATAAATCGTCGGACAAAAGGCGTTTTGCTCCACCAGAAAGCAGTTGGCAATGGCATGGTTTAAGTTAAAGCAGATTTTTGGTAAGACAATTTAATCTTAGTGTTTTTACTATTGAAAAATTGGATGCGGCCCATATCTTTACATCTTGCCGGCCGGTACAAACAATTTTTTTTATTTTTAAATCTTAATCTATGAAATCAGTAAAATCAATTCTCATTGGCACAACAATGCTTTGTGCTTTGTTATTTTACATCGTTGCATGTAAAAAAGAGGTTCGGCCACAGGAAATACCTAAGCCCGGACAAAAGGAAATCCTTGTTAACACGGCTGGACGCTTTCAAGATAGTGTGTCAGTTAGTTCTTATGGCTTTTTAAATTTTTTATCTGTGAAAAATTTAGATGATTTCCTTGCTTATGTAAAATCTCACGATCACAGAACAGTTAAAGCTTATCTCACTGGTTTAGGTTTTACGAGTCGTGGCCATAGTTTGTATGGCAGTTCTTACGATGCAGTTACAGTTACAGAAACTCAGTCGTACGACTATCTGTTTAATACTGATTATGTTTTTGAAGTGAAAGGTGTTATTATCTAACCAATTTCTCCATCATCTTGTACCAATTCTGGTTGGGAATTTATACTTGCCATGAATGAAACAAACCTTAGCAGCACTACTTACGGCTATCTTGCAGCAGGCACGTACAATGCTGAAACTATGAATCAATTTGCTACTAATTCATCAAATCAAAGCACTCCACTCTTTGACTTTATGGAAGAAAATCCATCGGGTTATCAAGAAACAACTGCAAATGAATGTCCGTCTGCGGAGCAGGGAAAGCCATTCTGGGGATGGGGTCCAACAAGTACTACTTGCGCAAATGAGCCAATTCAAAACTGGGTTGATACAGACGGGGATGGAGATACTGATCCATCTTCTAAAGAATGCAAGGTTAGTACCTACTATATTTTTGGGATACCGATTAAAACTGAAAGAGATTGTGTGATAAATTATGGATCATGCCCTCATTAGAAAATTTTGAATTTAACCGAGGCATATTGCCTCGGTTATTTATTTTTATTATCAGGTTTTTGCTTACTATCATTATTATTATTATTTTCTCAAAAAGTGAAGCGCAAACTGTAAATAGAACCGTTGTTGATATTAGAACAAATCAACCTATTTCTTATGCCGCTATAAAAATTTTACATAAACCGATGGGTGCAATTGCTTCACAGGAAGGAGCATTTGAATTAGCAATTGACGCTCAAGACAGTGTTTTATTTTCATGCATTGGATATAGAAATAAAAAAATTGTAGGTAAAGATGCTGGGTCTATCATATATCTTGAACCCAAAGTGAAATCCTTAGAAACAATAACAATCAGGCCAACCAAATTGCTGCAGACCTTAATATTAGGACAGGATACCTCAAACTTTAAAGATGATTTGAATTGGGGGCCGGGAGGCCAAGCAGAATTTGCAGAAAAAATAGATTTACCAGATACAAACAGATTATACAAACTCAAAAAAGTTTTTCTACGCCTTAAAAAACATGATTGCTATGGACCTTTGCTTTTACATATTTATCAAGCAGATAGTGTTTCTGGCGTTCCTGGTGAAGAAATATTCTCTACATTGGTGCATTTCAATAAATCCAATGTAAAAAAAAACAAAGCAACATTAGATTTGACTGAACACAATATATACTGGCAAGATAGTAAGTCTTTTTTTATCGGCTTTAGTTGGCTGCCTTCAGCTTGGGAGCAAAAGTGCCTCACGACGCTCTTTTTCTTGCAGAGGAATTATTCTCATACTTATACAAGATCTATTTCACTGAAAGATTATAAGTGGTATCAATTTTACTGGGGAAAAGATCAGGCTGGAAATCCTTCGCATGCATCAATGTTTTTTTCAGTTGAAGTTGATGAGCTCAAATAAAACTTCAGAATTATTATGAAAATAAATACGGTCAAACTGATTTTACTTATTGTTACTTATTTTAGTTGTAACAATCTCAATGCTCAAACATTTGATACTTCAAAAATTTTAGGCAAGTGGGTATTTGAACGGTATGAGTTTTTAGATACTGACGCCGACTCTTCAGCAATGAAGAAAGAATCTAAAGGACTGGTTTTGAGTTTTGAAAAGGGACAAAAATTTACAACTAAAATGAAGATAGCCACTGTTGAAACCACGGTTGGAACTGGCACATACACCATGAGCACAGATGGAAAATATCTTTATCAAAATGAAGAGGAAGCTGAAATCTTAATATTAAATGAAAAGGAATTTGTAATGAAAGTTCCCGATGCTGTTATCATGCACTTTAAGCGGCTCAAATAGTTGTCTGTTCTTTTTCCTTCTTCACCCAAACCAAAAAATAAATCGCTACACAAACCGCAGCACCTGCCGTTACAAAAAAAGCAACACTGCTTCCAAAACCCGTCCAGATTGCACCTGCAATAATACTTGCCAATAAAGTACAGATGCTTTCGCAGGATGTGTAAAACCCAATGGCAGTTGCTGTGTTGGTTGTATGCGCCATGTTGGTAAGCCAGGCTTTTGATATGCCTTCTGTAGCGGCAGCATAAATACCATAAATAAAAAAAGCGGTAAAAATTAAAACCGTTGTATTGGAAATGCCAAACACAAAATAAACAACAGCAAACATCAACAGGCCACTAAAAAAAACTTTTTTAATTCCTATTTTATCTGCCAATGCACCCAGCGGATAAGAAGCCAGCGCAAAAACAAGGTTATAGATAATGTAAGCGGTAATCGTCAGTTCATCGCTGCCGGTAACCTCTTTTGTTTTTAATAAAAGAAAAACATCGGCACTGTTGAAGAGTGCAAAAAACAACAAGCCTGTTACCACTTTTTTGTAAGAAGGTGTTGCAATTTTCCAATACTTAAAAAACGAAAAAAAATTTCCCTTGCCTAAAGTTGAAATGGGCTGTTTTTTTTCTTTTAAAAAAAAGATGAGCGCAACAGAAATTAATCCCGGAATAAAAGCGAGTAAAAAAATTTCTTTGTAATGCTTTGGATAAATGGTCAAAAAAATCAGGGTAAGTATTGGCCCGATGGCAGCACCTAAAGTATCCATGCTTCTATGAAAGCCAAATACTCTTGCCTTGGTTTGCGGTGTGGCGTTTTGAGAAAGTAAGGCATCTCTTGCTGCAGTTCGTAATCCTTTCCCTAGCCTGTCAATTGTTCTTGCAAAAAATATCCAAAGTGGGTAAATGAAAAAAGCCATCATTGGTTTGGAAACAGCACTTAAAAAATAACCGGATTTTATAAACGGAAGTCTTACGCCTTTTTCATCACTGCTCTTTCCAAAATAACCTTTGCTTAATCCCGCAACAAAATTTACAACACCCTCCAATATGCCAATCATCAAAACAGAAAAGCCTATCTCTTTTAAATATACCGGTACAATTGGGTACAACATTTCACTTGCCACATCCGCGAACAAACTGATAAGAGAAAGAATGAGGACTGTGCGGTTAATGATTTTCATGAGAGTAAAAGTAGTTGACCCGTTGATAAGTTTATAGGTCGAAATGTTTTTAAATTCAACAAAGAACTTCGTGCTGAAATCCTTATCAACTGAATTAACGTATCAACTAATCAACCTTTCTTCACTATCTCAAAAAATTATCTTTTACCAACAAGTCTATTTACTTTGACATTTCAATTTATTTCCACCAATTTTGCAGCAACTCAAAAATTAAATCCAATACAAGCAGAATGGGACTATTCAACTGGTTCACGCAGGAAATAGCGATAGACTTGGGAACAGCCAATACCCTCATAATTCACAATGACGAAGTAGTAGTGAATGAGCCTTCTATCGTTGCCCTCAACCGCAACAATCCTAAAGAAGTTTTGGCCGTTGGCAAACGGGCCTTAATGATGCACGAAAAAACCCACGAAAGCATTAAAACTGTTCGTCCGCTAAAAGATGGTGTGATAGCAGATTTCAACGCAGCCGAACTCATGCTTCGTGAAATGATCAAAATGGTTTATCCCAAAAAACCATTATTCCCTCCAAGCTGGCGCATGATGATCTGCATTCCATCTTCTATTACCGAAGTGGAAAAAAGAGCCGTTCGTGACAGCGCTGAACAAGCTGGTGCAAAAGAAGTTTACCTTATTCATGAACCAATGGCAGCTGCACTTGGTATTGGTATTGATGTGGAAGAACCTGTTGGAAATATGATAATTGATATTGGTGGCGGTACCACTGGCATCACTGTTATTGCACTCGCAGGTATTGTTTGCGATCAGTCAATACGAATTGCCGGTGATGAATTTACTGCTGATATTATGGAAGCTCTTCGCCGTTATCACTCTTTGCTAATTGGTGAAAGAACAGCCGAGCAAATCAAAATTCAAATTGGCGCTGCCACGAACAACACTTTTTAATGGATCGTCTGCAACATGCACCGGTAATTTTATTTTTTGACTTAATCTTTTGTCGAGACCTTTTAATAATGCGCCGCCGCCAGTTAGATAAATTCCCCTACGGTAAATATCAGATGCCAGCTCTGGTGGAGTTTGCTCCAAGGCTTTTAAAATGGCTTCTTCCATTTTGAAAATACTCTTGTCCAAAGCTTCGGCTATTTCCTGGTAGCTCACCATAATTTGTTTTGGAATACCAGTAACAAGGTCACGGCCATTTACCGGCAAATCGTCCGGAGGATTATCAATGTCC
>MWWF01000195.1_pt1 | contig 11864 bp, 10 predicted proteins | sample 1047351 | NCBI WGS metagenome assembly MWWF01 (sample SAMN06349970, study PRJNA376086) | soil metagenome | isolation source: MGM-3 sample Antarctic (ecotone) soil | place: Antarctica
AAAAACATTTTCCAGTACCACCGTAAGGTCTGGCTGACGTTTATTTAATACAGAGGTAAGGCGCAGGTAACGTTCAGGTGTCATTTGAAAAATATATAAACAAAGTTTACAAGTATTATTGAAAGATCATCGATAATATTTTTAAACGTGTTATTTTTATTCAAATAAATAAATAATTCATCAGTGCAAGATGGTAAAATTGGTGGAAATCTAAAAGTTTAAAAAATGAGAACGCAATTCAAAAAAGACGAAAAATTGTTGCTTATCACCCATCAACACTGGATGACACTAATAGTTCCATTTATTGCATGCCTGATAATAATAACGCTGCTATTTTATTTTATAGATCCTACTCTTGCTTTAGTGATATCGTTGGCACTTTTATTAGTACCCGGATATCTTTACCTGGAATGGAAAAATAATTTATGGGCTGTAACTAATATGAGGGTAATTGATGAGAGTGGTTTTTTTACAAGATATTCAAAAGAAAGTCCCCTGGAAAAAATTAATAATGTTGAATATTCACAAGGTGTAATAGGAAGAATGTTCGGCTATGGTAATGTTGAAATACAAACTGCCGCTGAATTAGGAGATACACAATACGCAATGATACAGGATCCAAAACTATTAAAAGACACCATTACTCATGCACAGGAAGATTATAAAGGTACACAGGTAAAAAACCAGGCGCAACAACTTGCAGATGCAATAAAATTAAGCATGCCTGCTGCTGCACATCACAATCTTTCAGTATCTGATGAAATTGAAAAGCTTTTTAATTTATTGCAAAAGGGAGCCATTACGCATGAGGAATATATATTGCAGAAGAATAAATTATTAGCACGATAATATAATAATTTAATTAAAAATCCTTCACAATAATACCAATTCCATATCCTTCGCCATAAATAATTTTTCCATTATTGATTGTAATTCCTGTGCCAATGTCTTCTGCCAAAAGCAATGTGCCATCCATGTCAGCATAATCCAGTAAAGGCAATAGGTGGGCGGCGGCCGAAGTACCAATGGTGCCCTCATTCATACTACCAACCATTACTTTCATATTGAGTTCTCTGGCTTTTGTGATCATTCTTTTTGCAGGCGTAAGGCCTCCACATTTAGTGAGCTTAATATTAATACCATGAAAATGCTGATAACATTTTTGCACATCTGTTTCTGCAACACAACTTTCGTCGGCAATAAGGGGTAAAGGTGATTTGTCAAATAACTTTTTCATCCCTTCCCAATCGTCTTTTGCAAGCGGTTGTTCAATAAACTCAACCCCCAGATCTTTAAAGGCAATTATTTTTTCCAATGCCTCATCGGCGTTCCAGGCAGCATTAGCATCCACGGTAAAAGCTGATGATGTATGTTTTCTTAATTCCGAAATGATTTCTACGTCATGCTCCGTTCCCAATTTTATTTTATAAATGGGCCAGGGCATCTCTTTCATCTTTTTAATCATCACTTCAATAGAATCAATACCAATAGTGTAATCAGTTAATGGATTTTTAGAAATATCCAGCTCCCACAATTCATACAATTTCTTCTTTTTTATTTTCCCATACATATCCCAACCCGCCATATCCAATGCACAAACTAAAAAAGAATTGTGGGGGAAAAGATGATGGCAATAATGCCACCATCGTTCAGGATCAGTGAAAGAAAATTTTTCTATGAATGGCCTTTTTGCTTCAAGGTCCTCTATCATTTTTTCTACAGGAATATAATAATAATCAATTTCAGGTGCTTCGCCATAACCCTTAATCCCAAAGTTTTCTAACTCAACTATAAAGGTTGGCTGATGTGTTTTTGTTCCTCTTGAAATGCCAAAAGGATGTTTAAAACGTAGTTTATAGGATCTGTATTTTACTTTCATGCTCTGCCGCTTTGTGTAATTAAAGTCTTTAAATCTTTATTAAAATCTTTTTGTCGTATTAGCTCTTCTAATGAGAGATGCATTCTATACTTCCAATAATGATCAGGATCCGCAGGTTGATTAATTCTTTCTTGTTTTGGATCTTCTCTGCGTAATTTTTCACTTATGCCCAGTAAATCCTGTATTTGAAAAATACTCCACATGGCAGGAGAATATAAATGCTGTAAAATAATTTTCATACTTATAAAAGGCGTACAAACATCAGGGGCTTTACCATATTGCCCCATACCATAATTATAAAATCGTTGTATAAGGTATTTATCTTCCACCCACCATTCACGTAACGTACTCATATCATGTGTAGAGGGAGTGATAACAGAAAGAAACGGTGCAGCTTTGGGATGAAAAAATTCTTCGCCTGAATTTTTTGGCATCCGTTGAATTTCAAGACTCAAAATACCCGTTTGTTTCATCACTTCCGGAACACAATTAGGTACCATGCCAAGGTCTTCTCCACAAATAAGCATATCAGTGCTTTGCTTAAGCGCAGGCAATTTTTGCAGAGCTTCCTTTTTCCACAAATCATCCTGCCTGATAAAAAAATAATTTACATATAACTCTGCCAGCTGCTTTTGGGTAGTAGGTTGAAGATTTTGAAATGAGGAAGTTTGCTGCATAGCTATCCGAAAATGAAATTGTTGATCCTGCTTGTTTTCGGAATGAGATCTTTCTTCAATGAGAATTACATTGCTTATTAAATTGAATAAGCCATATTTAATAGTATTGTCATTTTCAGTATCAATGTTTTTAAAATATGTTTCCACTTTTTTCTGTGTATTAAGTTCTTCTTTAAGTTCATAAAAATCAAATTCTTTTTTATTTAAAAAAGTATTTTTTATTAACTCTGTATCACTGCCAAAATATTGGTGTATAATATTTTCAGTAATGAAAGGCTTACAATAACGGTCATAATCAAACCATATATTGTTTTTGTCAAATTCATTTATATGTATGGGTATAGCAGGGACAAACCTTCCCAAAATACCTTCCATAGCATCCATAGGTATGCTCCAAATTCTAAAAAATCCTAGTATATGATCTATTCGGAATGCATCAAAATAATTATTCATTTGCGCAAAACGCTTACGCCACCATGTATAATTATCTTCCATCATTTTTTTCCAATTGTAAGTGGGGAAGCCCCAGTTCTGCCCTTTTATAGCAAAGTCATCCGGCGGTGCACCGGCTTGCTCGTTTTTATTAAACAAAGAGGGATCAATCCATACATCACAGCTATGTGGGGATACTCCAATGGGTATATCGCCTTTTAAAATTATTCCTTTTTGGTGTGCATATTCACTGGCTTCTTTTAACTGTACATGCAAATGATACTGGATAAAATAATGAAAACATATATCATCGTAATGAGGCTGTGATGGGGAAACTAATTTTTGTATTGAGGCTTCATCATAACTTTTGTGAGATCGCCATAAACGAAAATCGGCTGTATGATATTTATCTCTTAAAAAGCAGTACGCAGCATAAGGAACCAGCCACTCCCTGTTGAGTACAAAAAAATTTAGAAAACCCGTATCTGTTAAAAAGGAATTTTTCTTTACATGGAATAACTCTTTAAGGGCACTGAGTTTAAATTTCATCACATCTTCATAATTCAGATCACTTAGTTGATATAAGCTTTTTTTCTTTTTATTAAGTGGCTTTATCAAGGATGCATATTGCCCGCCGGCAACAGAATCAAGATTTATGTAAATAGGATGTAACGCAAAAGCGGAAACTGCAGAATAAGGATATGAATCTTTTGCAGAAAAAGTAGCTGTAGTGTCATTGATGGGAAGAAATTGTAACAATTTTACCCCAGCCTGCTTTGCCCAATCAACCAATAATTTAATATCATTAAATTCCCCCGTACCAAAACCATTATTACTTCTTAAACTGAAAACCGGTATAGCAATACCAGCCCCTTTCCAGGTTTTTTGCAAATGTATAAAGCCATCATGTAAAACTATATTTTGTTTACTTTCTGGTTCAGCATTCAATATGCGATCTGTTCCTTCTTCAAACGTAAAAGTTTTTCTGTTTGTATTATAGATACCATATTTATAACGAATAGGGAACTCTTGTTTATTTAAATTTATTTGGATAGTAAACCAATTCCCTTCTGGTTTTAACGGCAACAATTTTTTTACATCCCAGTTTTTAAACATGGTTCCCGAGCCAGTGATACATAACCATTCATCTGAATTTAATAAGGGAGCCTTAACCTTAAATTCATGTGTATAGAATTTGGAAGTTTTTAATTTTGGTATTCTATATCGTTGTTTTGCCAATATCTGAAAGAGCTTTGTATAAAAAGTATTACGTATATCGCTTTCTGAATTCCAGGTATCTATAACAATAATTTCCTTACCGGGAGTATCAATGAGGTTAATCGTTCTGTCAGTATCTGCATCTACAATATCACTTACCTCATTTTCACGCAAGATGTACTTGTAATGTAGATTTTTGAGATTTTTGTTATCGTGGATTTCGACTTTTGCATACCAGAATTCATCATTAAAATAAGTTAATGAAAAAGCATCCGCTACTCTGTTATTGCCCATTAATTCTATATCACCAGAAACAAAAATTGCCTGACCAAACCTCGTTTGATAGCGTAAATAAAAGTGAACTGTCATTTAAAATATATAGAGGGCAATTTAAACCGTTTACATCACAAATTATAACCTACCCAAAAAAGCCAATAAAGAAAAGTTTTTTTATTGAAAAAAATGAAATAGAACTTGTAGTATTAAATAAAAATAATTATTAGAAATTCAACTTTCGGATAAATATTTGTGGTAGCTTTAAAAAAGTATTTATCTAACACCTTTAAAAATTAATCAATATGAAAGTAAAAAATTTATTAAAAAGCGCAATGGTCGCTATCCTGATTTCAATCACTGTACCGGTAATTTCAGATCCCGTTACAACTATTACGGGCCCTGGGAAAGAAGCAAATGCTCCGGCGCAACCCATGCTTCAGCGTTTGCAGGAAATAAAAAACATGGATAAAAGCAACCTGACTAAAACCGAAAAGAAAGATTTAAGAAGTGAGCTTAAGACTATGAGAAAACAAGCAAGAGGTAGCAATGGTATCTATCTTTCAGTAGGCGCAATAATAATTGCTATTTTATTACTGATCCTTTTACTCAGATAAGAGTATTATTTAATCTCTAACTTAACTATCTCCGGCTTCATAAGCGGAGATTTTTTTGTATACGGCTTAATTTGTAGAATGCCCTATCTTTTTCTTTTTTAAAAAACTTGCTGTGATGGCTGCAAAGCCTCCAACAACTCCACCAATCAATGCGGTTATTAGCATTAATAAATACGGGTTATCAATTTTTAAAATGAGAAGCGATACTTTATGAGCAAGAAGATGATCATTGGTGCTGCTAATCCAAAAACTAAACACTCCCCACAATAAAAAGATAGCAAGAAAACCTGTGAGAAAACTCTTACCTGGAGATTGTGGAATTAATACCGCAACCAGAAAAGCCACAATAGCAATACTCCACCACTCAAAATAGAGGCAGGCCGCAAAGCTTAGTAGAGCTATCAGCATTAAAGAGCTTGCGAATTTCATTGTTCTGTTTTATAAAATTTTATTTCTAATTTTTTAATTCTTTGAAAATATCATTTTCCCTTTAATACGTTTATCAGCCCCATCTGTATTTTTCATTACCCATATTGCGTAATATTTTCCTGCTACCCAGGTATCAATAAAAGTATCGTAATATTTACTGCCCGGATTTCCGCTTTGCCCACCTGGATAAACTCCATAAGCTTCTGTTTGGGGTGTTAAAGAAACTATCATTCTCCAACTGGGGCCGTGATTTGATTTTGTTGCATTAATACAATGTGTACCTCCGCCAATAGGTAAATGAAGCCTGCTAAAGGGTTCGAGTTTTGCCAGGTGCACAACTTTGGTATCTTTGTATTTTGACCACTGAAGTTTGCCTGCACTTTCCGCTTTCATTAATTCTATAACAGCTATTTTAAATGACGCTGTTACATCATCCGCAAGCGTCTCGGTTGATGCGGTATTTATATTATCAAGAAATTTAAATGCCGAATCCTTTAATACTGCTTCCAGCAATGTGCTTTCAAAAGGCCGGCCAATTACTTTAGGCGCTTTGGCAAAATCGTCATTCCATACTGTATCCTCGAAATGCTCCCAGGTTAAGTAAAAAACGGTAGCTCCTTTGGAAGAAATATCATTTCTAAAGTCCCAGCTTTTTAAAATAGTAAAATATTTTTTTTCCTCAATACTCAATTCATCTACTTTCATATTTTTTATAAATACCGGCGTTGCCATTTCGGCAAATACATTGTAATTATCGGTTTGCAAATTTTTCATATCGTCAACAGTGATATTGTTCATTGCATTCAGTCTGCGGTTAATGGTAATGCCCCGATAGGGCGTATAACTGCTGCCAATATAATATGGATAACTAGAATCTGCAGGGAGCTGATTAGCACTGCTTACAAAATTTCTTTCAGGATTATATTGAAATGGTGTTTCATCCATTGGTATCATTGCCTGCCACATGTACGAATTATCTATACCCGGCATTATAAAATCCCCCTGCCCTTTCCACTTGGCTGGAAATTCGCCCTGCGTTCTTAAGGCAATATCACCACTCTTAGCTGCGAAAACCCCATTTTGTCCCGGGGTATGTAAATTGGTTATCGCATCTAAATAATCCGTATAATTTTTTGCACGATCCAACAGGTAAAAAACTTTTAATTCATTACTGGGATCATGGGCTTTCCATCGCACTGCATAATTTTTCTTGTTTGTTGTTTTATTTCCGGAGAATTTATTATCGAACATTACGGGACCAAAAACAGTATAAGCAACAGTATCAATAAAATCAGGTTTGCCTTTTATTTTTATTTTTTCATATCTAAAATCTGTAGTTCTCCATTCATTATTAAACCAATACATTTTTCGGGAATCATTTTTAAATTTAATTTCATAATAATCTCTTACATCCCGTCCGCCATTTGTAAAGCCAAAGGCACAACTATCATTAAAGCCTATGATAACACCGGGCGAGCCAGGAAAGCTTACTCCATAAACATTAAAATTAGGTGTAGAAATTTGCATTTCATACCAAAGGGAAGGCAGGTTTAAACCGAGATGCGGATCATTGGCCAGAATTGGATATCCGCTTAGTGTTTTTTTTCCACTCACTGCCCAATTATTACTACCATTATCTTTATCCGGTTTTTGTTGTGAGATAGTTGTGAGTGCTGTATCGTTAAAATATAAAGAATCTGCCGTAGTGGGTATTGTAAGTTGCGCCTTTGGTTTTGGATAAATAGTTCCATAAGGGATAACAGGATCAACAGAATCTTTTTTACCAGGGGCAAGTAATGCAAAGTCTTCTTTTGAAAAATAATTTTTTGCGTTGGTCATTTCAAAATCATCTTCATGCGCTGCAAGATCGTATGACATATATTTTAAGAATAAAGCAGACTTTAGGTTACTCCACTTCTCCGGCCTGTACCCTATTAATTTGTATTCGATAGGTAACTGGCTTTCGGATAAACTTGCAATATATGCGTTTACACCTGCTGTGTATGCATCACATTCAGCTTTAATAGCCGCATCTTTTTCAACTTCCTTTAAAGAATTTTCAGCCGCATACACCATTCCTAGTCTACGGAATTCCCTGTCATGATTTAAGGCGACATCTCCAATCACTTCACTTGCTCTTCCGGCAGCAGAAAGCGTTTGCAATTCCATTTGCCACAACCTGAATTTTGCATGTAAATAACCCTGAACAAAATAGGCATCGTTTTCCTGTTCTGCAAAAACGTGTGGAACCAGGCGCTCATCTAAATAAACATTTACCTTACCTGTAAGTTGAGGAAATGAAAGGTTGGCCGTAAAATCTTCATTAACCGACTCGGCATTTTGCCATACACCGTGTTGAGGGCTTAATAATTTACCCAGTGGCGCCGGTAGTAATAGCCTGCTATTTAAAGTAACAATTAATATTATGGTTAATACAGCGAAAATAATAAAAGGGACAACTCTCATAATTGATTGGTAATGTAAAATAGGGAAAAGTTATAAGTTGTATGTTATAAGTATTATGTTGTAAGTATTTTTGAAAATGGAAAATCTTTCAGAACACACTAAGAATATATTAGGATTAAAACTTCCCACGGATCCCAGATGGGTTGATCTTGCCAGCATTTCTTTAGAAGATATTTTAACTGACCATGCTTATTGTGAGCAGAAGGCGGCAAATACCTGTATTTCTCTTATCACCAAAAATAATGACAAAGATGAATTGGTTAATGAGTTATCGCCCATTGTTACAGAAGAATGGGGACATTTTAGAATGGTGCTTGCTGAGTTAAGAAAAAGAAATTTACAATTGGGAAGGCAGCGTAAGGATGATTACGTGAATAAATTATTGGAGTTTCAAAAAAAAGGTGGCAGCCCTGAAGAAAGATTTTTAGATCAGCTTTTAACGATGGCCTTAATTGAAGCCCGCAGTTGTGAAAGGTTCAAAAGATTAAGTGAAGGACTTGATGATGAATATATGCGGAATTTTTACAGAAAATTTATGGAAAGTGAAGCCGGGCATTATACTTTATTTATAAACCTGGCAGAAACCTACATCGATAAAGAAAAGATAAGAGCAAGATGGAAAGAATGGCTGCGTTACGAAGCTGAAGTGATTAGCAACTTAGAAGTTAGAGGCGACAGGGTCCATTAAATATTTTCCCGATAAAATAAACGTAGATAAAAATTATTCTGCCGCCCATACTTTATCTTCCTCACTGATGCGTACCGTTAGCATTATGGCATTTAAAATTGAAAAAACTATTGCCGTAATAAAAAGGTTAAATACCATAGGTATAATAATGATCTCGCAGACGACGATAAAATAATTTGGATGCTTAATTAATTTATAGGGTCCTTTTTTAATAAAAGCCGAACCCGGTATTCTCAAAATTTTTGTATTCCAATATTTCCCTAAAGAAGCTATTACCCATACTTTAAACAATATCAAAACAAAAAAAATAAACAGAAATGTATGATTCAAATCTCCGCCTTTATAAAAATATTCTGTTATTAAAGATATAATAAATGCTGTGTGAAGAACGATAATATAAGGATAATGATTTTGGCCAAATTCAACTGCGCCCCGGCTCCTCGCCCATTTCTCATTTCTTTTAGCAATAATTAACTCGAATAACCGCTGAAGAATTATAAAACAAATAAAAATAGCAAAGATCATTGTTTACTTATTCTTCATTTTTAATAAAACCATTTCACTACTAAAACCCGGTCCCATCGCCAGCATTAGTCCATAGCCATCTTCAAATCCAGAGGTGATAAATTTTTCCAGCACATATAAAACGGTTACACTGGACATATTGCCGTTTGAATTCATCACCTCACGTGTATTTTTTAGAAAATCGCCTTCCACCTCTAAAGCATCTGTATAAGCGTCTAAGACTTTTTTACCACCCGGATGAAATATGAAGTTTTTAATATCCTGTAAAGAAAGATTCTGTTTAGCCAAAAAATCAATGATATCATTTTTGATATTTTCATTTATGAATGTGGGGATATCTTTGGAAAATAAGACCTTGAACCCTGTATCCTGAAAATCCCAGCCCATCACTTCAAGTGAATCATAATACAATTTACTGCTGGATGCCAGGCAAGTAATTTCATTTTCAGTTCCATATTTATCTCCTTTTATGATACATGCCGCTATACCATCAGAAAACAAACTTGAACCAATAAAATTACTTTTACTATAATCATTCTTAATAAGCGTTAATGAACATAATTCTACCGCTACAAGCAATACAACAGCCTCGGGATTTGCCTTTGCCAGTACGTTTGCTTTTGCCAGACCTGAAACCCCGCCTGCGCATCCCAGCCCCCAAACAGGCATTCGGTTTATATGCGGATTTAAGCGGAGTTTATTAATTATCAAAGCATCAATACTAGGTGTTGCCAACCCGGTAGTAGATACAAATACGATATCAGTTATGGCTTCCTTGGTTGTTTTTGCTTTGGAAATACAATCCTCAATAGCCAGTATGGAATATTCAACCGAAGTGCTTATATAATCATCATTACGCTCTTTAAAGGTATTGGCCCCATTATAATAGCTGATTGGTCTGCATAAGTTTCTTGTAATGATCTCAGTATTATCAAAAGCATGTATGAGCCTGTCAACTTGAGGAAAGTTTTCAGAAAATAAAGCTCTTGCCTGCTCTTTTACTTCCGACTGTTTAATTTTATTAGGAAGATCAATGGTAGAAACGGCGGAAATAAATGGCATTATAAGTGAATTTTAAGAAATTTTAATTTTTCAATGATTATACATCTATATACCGCCTAATTGTGCAAACGGTTTGCCAATAAAATATATTTAAATAAATAGAATCATTGAGGTGTTTAGTGGAAATTTAAACATAGTTGGAATGGGCATTGCTATAATCTTTGATTCACTTATTTTTAAAGTATGAGTACAAACAAATTCATGTTTGCCACGGGTATTGAGAACAGTTATCCTACTATTACATTACCCGATGGAAAAATTAAGCGGATTGATGAAATGGAAAAGACCGGGCATTATAAATATTGGAAAGATGATTTCAGGCTGACAAAGGAAACAGGCATAAATCATCTTCGTTATGGCGCACCCTATTTTTCAGTGCACCAGGGCCCTGGCAAATACGATTGGAGTTTTAGCGATGAAGTTTTTAACGAAATGAAAAAACTTGATATAATTCCCCTGGTAGATCTTTGTCACTTTGGTCTGCCTGATTGGATGGGAAATTTTCAAAACCCTGATTGGCCAGAATATTTTGCAGAGTATGCCGAAGCTTTTGCAAACAGGTATCCTTACCTGCAATTTTATACTCCGGTAAACGAAATTTTTATTGCCGCAATGTTTAGCGGACAGTATGGTTGGTGGAATGAATGCAAAAGTGATGAACGTTCATTTGTTACTGCATTAAAACATTTATGCAAGGCCAATGTACTTGCTTCGCAGGCTATTTTAAAAGTTAACCCTGATGTTTTTTTTATACAAAGCGAATCATCTGAATATTTTCATGCAGAAGATCCCTCCTGCCAAACTCAGTGCGATTTTTTAAATCAAAAAAGATTTCTTTCACTTGATCTTACTTATGGGCATTCTGTAGATGTTACAATGTATAAGTATTTAATGGCAAATGGAATGAGTGATGAGGAATATAATTGGTTTCATCAAAATAAGATGAAAGATAAAAGCCGCTGCATAATGGGAAATGATTATTATATAACCAATGAACACATGGTTCATCCTGATGGTAATACCAGCCCTGCCGGAGAGATTTTTGGTTATTATGTTATCACACACCAATATTTCCGTCGCTATAGGCTACCAGTTATGCATACAGAAACCAATATTACCGAACCTTTTTCTGTTCATTGGTTACGCAAGCAATGGGCAAATGTATACCGCCTTAAACAAGATGGAGTGCCAATAGTAGGTTTTACGTGGTACAGCCTTTGCGACCAGGTTGACTGGGATAGTGCCTTACGAAATGATGATGGAGTTGTAAATTCACTTGGTCTTTATGATCTGGAAAGAAACATCCGGCAGGTGGGCGTTGAATATAAAAACCTTATAACCCAGTGGCAGGATGTATTAAGCAGGGAAAGTTTTGGCGTTCATATTTTTTAGAGGGAATTATATAAAAATTTCATTTGCAATTCGTAGAGCATCCTGCAATGCATCTACGTCTATTTTTGATAATAGTTTTTTATCTTCAAAATATTTTATCATTAACTCTGTGTCCATATTCCCCACCAAATCATCATTTGCCATGGGGCAACCACCTATACCTTTTAATGCACCATCAAATCGCGGCCCCAGTTGGAGAATGATAG
>MWWF01000196.1_pt1 | contig 11851 bp, 10 predicted proteins | sample 1047351 | NCBI WGS metagenome assembly MWWF01 (sample SAMN06349970, study PRJNA376086) | soil metagenome | isolation source: MGM-3 sample Antarctic (ecotone) soil | place: Antarctica
GGGTTAGTGGTTCTTGCAAGTATGCTCTGATGTCTAAACCAGATGAACCTTCTGTAGCGTACTGCGGTAGAGGATTGGAGGATTGATTAATAACTTTTACCGGCAAGCTCATTAGCAGGCAGTATGGTTAAGGCAGATGATTTAGTGTTGGTGATGGAATAAACTTTACCCGGCCCTCTCCAGCAAAGCTGAGAGAGGGGAGTCAGACTCCGATAACATAAGATTCTTTTCGTATTGCATCCTGCTAAGTTTTTCATGTTCCATTGGGACATTTTGTGGGTAGAAAATTAGTAGTGGCTTGTTCTTTTGTTGCAGCGCAACAATTCGTGCTTTTACCGTCGAATTTGCATAAGGCGTACCTACGGCACGCTGTTCAAATCTTAGCCTATTTTTCTACCCACCAATCGTTCCTATGGAACGAAAAGGCAAGAGGTTGCTATTGTAAGAACTCATAAACCATAAACGACCTGCTCCCCTCTCCAGCTTTGCAGGAGAAGGGCCGGGGGGTGAGGTGTATATTTGCATTATGGGTTTACGCATTGGCCAGGGAGTAGATTTTCACCAGCTTGGTGAAGGCAGAGAATTATGGTTGGGCGGTGTAAAAATTAACCACACAAAAGGAGCCATCGGCCATAGTGATGCTGATGTTTTATTACATGCCATTTGCGATGCTTTGTTGGGTGCCGCTTGTCTTGGCGATATTGGACTTCACTTCCCCGATACGGACCAAACGTATAAAAATATTGACAGCAAAATCTTGTTACAAAAAACAGTGGAGCTTGTAAAAACTAAAGGTTATACCATTATAAACATTGACAGCACACTTTGCTTAGAAACACCAAAGATTAAACCTTACGTACCGCAGATGCAGCAAAGCATAGCAAATATTTGCGGGCTTACTGTAAAAGATGTTTCTATTAAAGCCACCACTACCGAACGTATGGGCTTTGTTGGCCGCGAAGAAGGCCTGGTAGCTTACGCATCTGTTTTATTGCAAACTATTTAACAGCTTTCTATTTAGGTGCTTTTATCTTTGGCTGAATGAGCTTGCCGGTAAAAGTTATTAATCAATCCTCCAATCCTCTACCGCAGTACGCTACAGAAGGTTCATCTGGTTTAGACATCAGAGCATACTTGCAAGAACCACTAACCTTGCAACCTTTACAAAGAAGCTTAGTGCCTACCGGATTATTTATACAACTTCCTGAAGGTTACGAAGCGCAGGTGCGGCCGCGCAGCGGCATTGCTGTTAACCAGGGTATTACCTGCTTAAATAGCCCGGGTACTATTGATTCTGATTATCGCGGAGAAATTAAGGTTCTGTTGATAAACCTTTCAGGCGAAAGCCAACTCATACAGCCCGGTGAAAGAATTGCACAAATGGTAATACAAAAAACAGAAAAGGCAGAATTAGTTCAAGTGGCTGTTTTAGAAGATACAACCCGCAGCAATGGCGGCTTTGGTTCAACCGGAAAACAATAAAGAATGAAACAACTTTTAATTTTTATTGCTGCCCTTACTATTCTTGCTTCCTGCCGTTCATCAAGAACAATTAGTAAAGCAGTGGCAAAAAAAGATTCGGTTAGTACGGTGAGTACAGCAATTTCTATGAAGACCGACTCGCAAAAAATCATTAGCACTACGTTGCAAAAAATAGCCAATAACCAAATTAGTTTTAAAACTTTTACTGCTAAGGTGGGTGTTGATTATAAAGGTAGTGATGGCAAAAATTATGATGTGAATGCTAATGTAAGGATGTATAAAGACAGTGCCATCTGGGTTTCGGTAAATGCCATTTTAGGAATAGAAGCCATGCGTTTGTTAATAACAAACGACTCTGTAAAGCTGCTGGTTAAATTAGATCAGAAAACCTACACGGCACGAAGCATCAGCTATTTGCAGGAAATAACTTCACTGCCCCTGGACCTACATACACTACAGGATTTATTAATTGGAAACCCGGTTTATCTGGACTCAAATATTATTAATTATACAACCGGCAATGGCGTTATCAATTTTGTAAGCATAGGCCAGTATTTTAAAAACCTGGTAAACCTAAACCAAAGTGATACAACTATTATGCATAGTAAGCTTGATGATATTAATCCAATGCGCAGCCGCACGGCTGACTTATCGTACAATGAATATGAAGCAAAAAAAGGCCCCTTGTTTTCAAAAAAACGCCAGATAGTTGTTTCGGAAAAAATACGGTTAGATATTAAATTAGATTTTAAGAACTACAATTTCAATGAACCGGTAAGCTTTCCTTTTTCAATTCCGAAAAATTATAAGCGTAATTAAAATTTATTTCCAATAGCTGCGTTTATCAATATCCAGCCAAAATTTTTCAGCATGAAGAAAATACTTTTTATTTCGCTTTGCTTAATTACCGTTCAGGCAGCCTTTGCTCAAAAAGACAAAGCTCAAATGGAAAGAGAACGGCAGGAGCTGCAACAGGAATTAAAAGAAATTCAGGCCAATTACAGCAAAGTAAAAGGGCAACAAAAAGTAACCATCGGCCAGCTAAATATTTTGCAAAATAAAATGCACGTGCAGGAGCGTTATGTTGGAAACATTAATAACGAAATAAAGTTATTGAGCGATGATATTTATATAAGCAATGTAGAAATAACCCGCCTGCAGCGACAGTTAGATACACTGAAAGCCGAGTATGCAAAAAGCCTGGTGTATGCTTATAAAAACAATAACAGCTACGACTATATAAATTTTATTTTTTCGGCCTCTAATTTTAACGATGCCCTGCGCCGGATAGCTTATTTAAGAGCCTACAGGGCTTATAACGAAGAAAAAGTAGAAACCATTGGCGAAACGCAATCACTTATTGTACAGCGGAAGCAGCAATTGCTTGGTAAAACCTCACAAAAGAAATCGGCCCTGCAAAACCAACAAAGCCAATTAAACGAACTGGAAAACCAGAAAAAAGAAAAGGCCCAGGTTGTATCAAAATTAAAATCGCAGGCCAATAATTTATCCAATCAAATTGCTATTAAAAAGAAGCGTGACAAGCAATTAAAAGGTCAAATTGCAGCTATTGTACGCCGTGAAATTGAAAAAGCGTTGGCGGAGGAAAGAAAGCGATTGGCCCTGGAAAAGGCGAAAGCACCTAATAATACTACAACAACATCCAATACCGGTGCAGTAAAGAAAGTAACTTCTAAAAAAGTAGCAATTCCATTGAATGAGGGAGAAACAAAATTAGCTGCATCATTTGAACGTAACCGGGGTGGTTTGCCCTGGCCTGTGGATAATGGTTTTGTCAGCATTCCTTATGGTACCAGCAATGTAGATGGATTACTTATGGATAATCCAGGCATTACCATTTCCACGCCTTCAGCAGGAGGCACAGTAAAATCTGTTTTTGATGGCGAAGTGAGCTCTGTTTCTAACACCGGCGAAGGCATGATGGTGATGATTCGCCATGGACGCTATTTTACGGTGTACAGTAATCTTTCATCAGCATCTGTAAACAGGGGTGATGTTGTAAGAACAGGGCAGAGTATCGGCCGTACGGCTGGCGCAGATGATGGTACCGGGGGACAGGTAGATTTTATACTGATGGTTGAATCGAAAAATGTAAACCCACGGCCATGGTTGCGTTAATGAACTAAAATTCCGCTAAGAACATCTTCATACAACTTCTCATAAAGCGGAACAATATTACTGATGTCAAAAGTATGTGCATGAGCTGCTGCAGCAGTTTTAAATTGTTGTAAACGCTCTTTGTTTTCAAGTATGTCAATGGCATAACCACTCAGGGTTTCTACGTCACCAACATTGCCCATATAGCCAACTACGCCCTGAATCATAATTTCCGGCAACCCACCTGCATTTGTAGATACGACAGGCATACCCGCAGCCATAGCTTCTAAGGCTGCGAGCCCAAAACTTTCATATTCGGAAGTGAGCAAAAACAAATCGGCAATGGCTAAAATATCTTCCATCTGCTCCTGTTTTCCTACAAAGCGTACGTCATCGCAAACTTTTAATTCCCGGCATAACTGTTCTGCTGTGGCACGCTCGGGGCCATCGCCAACAAATAATAATTTGGCAGGAAGTTTTTCGTGCACATTATAAAAAATCTTCACTACATCCTGCACCCTTTTTATTTTACGGAAGTTGGAAGCATGAAGTAAAATGCGTTCGCCATTTGGTGCAATTACTTTTCTAAAAGCATCAATGGGCTTGCGATTAAACCGGGCTACATCTACAAAATTATAAATAACATCTATGGGCTTTTCTATCTTAAATGTTTTAAACGTTTCGTCGCGCAGGTTTTCCGAAACAGCGGTAATAGCATCACTCTGATTAATAGAAAAAGCAACCACCGGGGCATAGGTTTTATCACGGCCTACCAGCGTAATATCGGTTCCATGCAAAGTAGTAATAACAGGCACGTGAATGCCTTCGCCTTCTAAAATCTTTTTCGCCATATATGCTGCGGAAGCATGTGGAATGGCATAATGCACATGCAGGAGTTGAAGTTTGTTATTCCTGATCACATCAACCATAGCACTTGCCAGCGCTGTCTCATAGGGTGGATAATCAAACAATGGATAAGTTGGCACCTGCACTTCATGGTAAAAAATATTGGGTATAAAACCATTCAGCCGCACTGGTTGTTGATAGGTAATAAAATGTACCTGGTGGCCTTTTTGCGCCAATGCTTTTCCTAACTCTGTTGCTAATACGCCGCTACCGCCAAAGGTCGGGTAACAAACAATTCCTAATCTCATACTATTTTATTCAACAACTAAGGTAAGTATTCCATTGATTGCTAATGGCCGTTTATCATTGTTGACAGCAATACAACAATTGCTGTCAACAATCGAAGTAAAATCCCATATTCTGCATTTTTAATAATTGATTATCTGTGGCTGATTAAGTTTTGCTAACATTGCACCGACATGAAAAAAATATTCTTTTGCCTGCTTGGCAGTTGCTTTTCAGTAGTAGGTTTTACACAAACAGAAGACTCCCTTTTTCTCAAACGCATCTCCGATTATATTTTATTGAATGGGAAAGCGTATGAAGATCTTCGCTACCTGACCAAACAAATCGGTGGCCGTCTATCGGGTTCCACTGGCATGTATAAAGCAGAAGCCTGGGGTTTAAAAACTCTGCAAGCTACTGGTGCTGATAAAGCGTGGCAACAGGAATGCATGGTGCCGCATTGGGTGCGCGGCGGCAAGGACGAAGCTTTTGCAATTGATATAACAAGTAGTAAACCTGGTAGTACATTATCTCCCAGAAAATCATTAGATATTCTTGCCCTTGGCAATTCAACTGGGAGCGGCAAACCATTAACCAGGGAAGTAATAGAAATAAAAAATTTTGCTGAATTAGATGCAAATAAAGATTTGCTGAAAGACAAGATTGTTTTTTATAACTATCCCTTTAATGACGCCTACATAAATACGTTTTTGGCTTATAGAGATGCCGGTATATATCGTGGGCAGGGCCCGGCTCGTGCGTCCAAATATGGTGCAGCCGCTGTTATTGTCAGAAGCCTGAGCAACAGCACAGATAATAACCCACACACCGGCGCAACAAATTACAATGACTCTTTTCCAAAAATCCCCGCAGTAGCAATTGGCTTGCAGGATGCTGATTGGCTAAGCGATGCATTGCAAAGAGGAAGTGTTTCTGTAACGCTTCATACGCATGGGAAATTTTTTCCCGATACCATCGGTCATAATGTAATTGCAGAATTAAGAGGCAGCGAATTTCCTAATGAATATATCACTATTGGCGGCCACCTTGATAGTTGGGATCCTGGCGAAGGTGCTCATGATGATGGTGCAGGGGTAGTACAAACGATAGAAGTGTTACGTACTTTCAGAGCATTAGATTATAGGCCTAAACGCACTATAAGATTTGTACTTTTTGCTAATGAAGAAAATGGCTTACGCGGGGGAACCAAATATGCAGAAGAAGCGAAAGCTAAAGGTGAAAAACACATTTTTGCTTTGGAAAGTGATGAAGGTGGTTTTACACCAATGGGCTTTGGCATCACAGGCACAGAAAGTCAATATCAAAAGCTGCTTAGCTGGCGATCGTTGCTTCTTCCATATAGTCCTGCTGTAATTTTACGCGGGGGCGGTGGATCCGATATTGGTCCGTTAGCCCGTACACAAAATACGCCCGTAGCAAGTTATCTCCCAGATTCGCAACGATATTTTGATTACCACCATGCCCGCAACGATGTATTTGAAGTAGTTAATAAAAGGGAATTATTATTAGGTGCAATTAATATGGCGGCGCTGGTTTATTTGGTGGATAAGTATGGAATGTGAGCCTTACACCCCAGCCCCTAAAGGGGAGCTTCAGCGTTGCAGGTCGTTTACAACACTATTCATCATTTCAGCCTGGTTTCAATTTTTATAATTACATTTTCTAATTTATATTGAACTTCTTCATTCTTAAATCTAATAACAGATAAATCTTTTTTTCCAAAATCGTTTGCCGTTCAATATAATTTTTGATGATCGCTTCATCGTTATGAATTGACCATCTACTTCAATAACTAATTTTAATTGATGGCAATAAAAGTCTAAGATGTAATTTGAATAAAGATGCTGTCTTCTAAACTTGTATCCAGTTGGACTTGTTTTCAAATCACCCCATAAAATATCCTCGGCATGGGTTTCTCTGTTACCTATATTTTTTGCTCTTTGAAAAATTTCTTTACCCCCTCCTGAAAACATACTCTTTGTCATACAAAGGGATGTGTGCGGCCGATGCTCCCCTTTAGGGGTTGGGGTGCGAGTTGGCTTACACTTCGGTTTCAAACCGTTCTACCGAATCAATTCCAGTTAAACTTTTTAAGCGGTCCACCAGTTCTTCCAGTTCTTCTTTGTCGTGCACAAATAGTTTAATGGTCCCTTCAAACAAACCTTCCTTTGATTCAATAGTAATGGCGGAAATATTAATGCGTAAGTCACCGCTGATGATGCTGGTGATTTTATTTACCACGCCTACATCATCCATACCAATAATTTTCAAACCGGTAAGAAAAGAAATCTCGTTATTCTTTGCCCATTTTGTTTTTACAATCCGGTGGCCGTAACTCGCCATCATCTTAGCTGCGTTGGGACAGTTAGTGCGGTGAATAGTTAACCCCTTTCCCGTAGTTACAAATCCAAATACATCATCACCCGGAATGGGCTTACAGCAGTTAGCGAGGTTATATACAATGCGGTCACTGCTTTCGCCAAAAATAATAAGCTCTGTATCTTTTTTTGTTATACCCGGTTGGTATTCCGGTTTTGCTTCCACTATCTTCAATGGCTTCGGCGCTTCTATTTTATCACCGGTTATTTTAAATTCCTTGAGTTCTTTTAGGTCGATATTTTTAATAGCAATCCCATAATACAATTCCAGCGGTGAAGCCAGTTTATAGTAAGTAACCAATTCATCAATGTTGTGAGCATTCATAGCCGCACCTAAACCTTCAAGTTTTCGTTGCACCGTGTATTTACCTTCTTCTGCAACCGACCTTTTTTCTTCTTTCAGCGAGTCTTTGATTTTTGTTCTGGCCTTGGCGGTAACTACAAAATTTAACCAGTCTTCGGATGGCCTTTGTTTGTTGGATGTGATGATCTCCACCTGGTCGCCACTGCGAAGCTTGTGCGAAATGGGCACTAATTTATGGTTCACTTTTGCACCTATACATTTGCTTCCCACAACGCTATGCACAGCAAAAGCAAAGTCTAATGCGGTGGCGCTGATAGGTAGCATTTTTACATCTCCTTTTGGTGTGTAGATGTAAATTTCTTCGGCCAAAAAACTGCGTTTAAAATCCTGCAAAAAGTCCACAGAGTCCACATCCTGACTGCTGATCACTTCGCGAATTTGATTGAACCATTTATCGAAGCGGCTTTCATCCGAAGTGCCTTCTTTGTATTTATAATGCGCCGCTAAACCTTTCTCTGCAATCTCGTTCATGCGCTTGGTGCGTATCTGCACTTCCACCCATTTACCCTGCGGACCCATCACGGTTGTATGTAAGGCTTCGTAGCCATTACTTTTTGGATTGCTTAACCAATCACGCAACCTCTCCGGCGAAGGAACATATTCATCGGTAATCATGGAATATACTTTCCAGCAATCTTCTTTTTCTTTTTCGGGCGGCGCATCTACAATAATGCGGATGGCGAACAGGTCATACACTTCTTCGAAGGTTACGCCTTTCTTTTTCATCTTGTTCCAGATAGAGTGTATGCTTTTGGGACGGCCATAAATTTCAAAATCAAAACCGCCTTTCGCCAGGTTATCCTCAAGGGGTTTAATAAACTCGTTAATGAATTTAGTCCGCTCTCTTTTGGTTTCGGAAAGCTTTCGGGCAATTTCTTTATAGGTCTGCGGCTCCAGGTACTTCATCGCCAGGTCTTCCATTTCTGTTTTTATGGTATAGAGACCCATCCGGTGTGCTAATGGAGCATACACATAAATGGTTTCGGAAGAAATTTTCAGTTGCTTTTCCTGCTTCATGCTATCCATGGTACGCATGTTATGCAAGCGGTCGGCAAGCTTTATTAGAATAACACGGGGGTCATCGGTTAGCGTCAATAAAATTTTACGGAAGTTCTCTGCCTGCTGTGAAGCATTTACATCTACAACGTTTGATATTTTTGTAAGGCCATCAACGATCTTTGAGATCTCGCCGCCAAACTCACGTTGTACATCATCTAAAGAAAGATCCGTGTCTTCAACGGTATCATGCAATAGCGAACAAATAGCTGAACGGACACCTAAGCCAATTTCTTCGGAACAAATACGGGCAACAGCCAATGGATGTAAAATATAAGGCTCACCACTTTTACGACGCGTAGTTTTATGTGCGTCCGCAGCCATTTCAAATGCCTGTCGTATCAGCCTTCTATCCCCTGGCTTTATGCGGGTTTTTAAAGAGCGCAAAAGGGCACGGTATTCCCGTAGAATTAGCTTTTTTTCCTGCTCCTCATTTAGACTATATTTTGGTAATTGTGCTACGGTTTCCATAGACTACGAATATACCAAATAAGCCTCAACCGTTAAAAGCATCGCATTCTTGTAACGTTTTTTTGAGGGGCTTGCATATTAAAAATACATACTCTATTTTACCGGCACGATCATTAGAACATCCGGCCGAAACCTAAACTTATATGAAAACAGAACTCTCTGCTGCAAAGCTCTATCACCAGCATTTTTTGAAAATTGCCCAGTACAATTACAAACAGAAAAAGCTCCCTTTAAAAGGGGTAATAAAAGAAGCATTTATTAGTAATTCTGTTTCTTTAATAGAAGCTGTAAACACCCCCGCCAATTGGGATGAATCATGGTTTGCCAATTATGAGTAATTAAATCATGTGCTTTGCTTCTTCAGTAGAGATATTACGGGAAATATTTTGAGTAGATATTTCAGCAGCACTTTGTTTATGTAAGAACCGTTTTTGAAAAAGAAGAAGTGTAATTACTCCTACTGAAATTGAAGCATCAGCTATATTAAAAATGGGGCTGAAAAATTCAAAGTCTTTGCCACCGAAAAGCGGCAGCCAATCAGGGAAGCTTGACTTAACCATTGGGAAGTAAAGCATATCCACCACTTTACCATGCAAAAAGCCGCCATAGCCCCCACCAGTCGGAAACAAATGAGCTACACTGGAATAGGAGCTTTCACTAAAAATTAAGCCGTAAAATATACTGTCAATAAGGTTGCCTAATGCGCCGGCATAAATTAGTGCGGCACAAATAATAAAGCCTGTTGAGTAGCGCTCCTTTACAATGCGAACCAGGTACCAGCTACCAAAGGTTACAGCCCCTAAACGAAATAAGGTAAGTATCATTTTTCCCCAGTTGCCACCGAGTTCCATTCCCCAGGCCATGCCAGGGTTTTCGATGAAGTAAAGTTGTGCCCACTTTTGTCCGGCCATATCCATTACGTGGCCATGGGGATAAGAAGTTTTTATCCAGATTTTTAAGGCTTGATCAATGATTATAACAAGGGCAACAAGCAAAAAAGCAGAACGTAGCTTCACGGCAAAAAATTAATAGGGGCAAATATAGGCAACGGCAATATAACAGTTTCCTAAACCTCGCTTCTGGACCTCACTCAAAATAATAAACCCTTTTCACCCTTTGCGAAACTGAGGTCATAATCTCGTATGGAATCGTATCAATCATTTCTGCAACTTTCTGCACCGGCAAACCCGCACCAAAAACGATGACATCATCGCCTTCTTTCGCACCTTTAATATCGGTTACATCAATCATCGTCATATCCATGCAAACAGTGCCTGTCACCAGCGCTAATTTTCCATTCACCAACATCTTTCCGGCACCATTACCAAAGCGCCTTGAATAGCCATCGGCATAGCCAATACGTACAGTGGCAATACGTGAATTGCGGTGCATTACTCCTTTCCTGTTGTAGCTAACCGATTCACCTTTTTCAACGTCTTTTATCTGTGCAATGGTAGAACGTAATGTGGCTACCGTCTGCAAGTCTAACTTCCCTGGTGCATCAATCTCAATACCGTACAATCCAATACCCAAACGCACCATATCCATTTGCAGTGCCGGGTGACGAACAATGGCAGCGGAATTAGAAATGTGTTTTAAAAAAGGATGAGTGATATGCTGCTCAAGTATAGCAACAGCGTTTTGAAATCTTTCAGCTTGTGTGGCGGTAAAGCCATCTTGCGCCGCTTCTTCACTTGCGGCTAAATGACTGAAAACCGATTGAACCGACAAGTAAGAATTCGTCGCTAAATGATGTGCGACAATTTCTATTTCGGCTACTTCGAAACCCAAACGGTTCATGCCTGTTTCTATTTCTAGATGCACGGGATAATTAGTTAGCCCTTGTTCTTTTATATATCCTTCAAACTGGTAAAGCACAGTAGAAGAATATAATACCGGTTGTAAATCATTTTCAACAAGAGCAGCAAATGAAGAAGGCTCTGCATTCATCACCATAATAGGAATTGTGATGCCTGCTTTTACCAATTCTATTCCTTCATCGGTGTATGCCACACCCAGATAAGCAACATTATGGAACTGAAGTATAGCCGCAATTTCGGCGCTGCCACTGCCGTATGAAAAAGCTTTGACCATCGCCATTATTTTGGTAGATGGATCAAGTATTTTTTGATACTCTTTTAAATTATGCGTAAGCGTTGCCAAATTAATTTGCAGTACCGTGCCATGCAGCTTTTGTTCAAACAAAACAGCAATGCGTTCGAAGCTGGCCTTACGGGCACCTTTCAGTAAAATTATTTCATCGCGATATTGTGAGCTGCGAAAGGCATGAATGAAATCTTCAGTAGTTAGATATTGTTGAAGACTAATACGGCCATCCAAATTGTGCCTTACTCCTTCGCCAATCTTTTCACCAATAGCAACCAGCTTTTCTATCTTGTAATAATTTAATAGCTCCGCAATTTCTTTGTATAAAACTTCTTCATTTTTACCACTTTCCAAAAAATCAGAAAGTATTACAGTGCGCTTCAATCCGGCACTTTGCTGCGCCAGCAAATCCAGTGCAATTTTCAGGGAAGTAGAATCGGCGCTATAACTATCGTTTACCAATAAACTGTTGTTGATAACATGGCGCAATTGTAGCCGCATATCAACAGGATGAAGGCCTAAGAAGCGTTCCTGAATTAGTTCCTGCGATATTTTTAAATACAGCAGTACACACCAACAAGTGATTGAATTTTGTATAGAAGCTTCATCGGTAAAGGGAATAATTAGATGAAGGTCTTGATGATAAAAAACAGCAGTAATATCTGATTGAAGTTTATTAGTTGTAACCGACTTTATCTTTAATGTAGCTTCTTCGGTGTAGCTC
>MWWF01000197.1_pt1 | contig 11850 bp, 11 predicted proteins | sample 1047351 | NCBI WGS metagenome assembly MWWF01 (sample SAMN06349970, study PRJNA376086) | soil metagenome | isolation source: MGM-3 sample Antarctic (ecotone) soil | place: Antarctica
TAATTATTGACCTCAATAAAGACCCCGATGTTGATGGCATATTGGTTCAGTTACCATTGCCCACGCATATTTCTGCAGATGAAGTGTTCAATACCATTGACCCTGATAAAGATGTTGATGGGTTTCATCCCAACAATATCGGAAAAATGGTTTTAGGACAAGAAGCTTTTATTCCTGCCACACCATATGGCATTATGTTGTTGTTGGAGCATTATAAAATTGAAACTACAGGCAAACATGCAGTGGTTGTTGGACGAAGCAATATTGTTGGAAGACCTATGAGCATTTTACTAAGTTGTGGCGGAGAAAGAGGTAATTGTACGGTTACTGTTTGTCATTCGCATACAAAAAATATAAAAGAGCTTTGTCTTTCTGCTGACATCATTATTGCTGCATTGGGAAGACCAAAATTTATTACCGCAGACATGGTAAAAGAAGGAACCGTTATTATTGATGTTGGTATTACAAGAGTACCTGATGCAACAAAAAAATCGGGATATAGAATTAGCGGCGATGTTGACTTTGAAAACGTGGCGCCAAAATGTTCATTCATAACTCCTGTTCCCGGCGGTGTTGGCCCCATGACCATTGCTGCATTAATGAAAAATACTTTCAAGGCTTGTGCATTAAAACATTATTACGAAGAAGGTGAAAGGCTGAAGGTGTAGGGTTAAAGGCGAGAACAGTCATTACTTAAAATTGTCTGTATTGTTATGAGAGACTATAAGAAATTGGAAGTATGGAAGAAAGCTCATGAAACATATTTATTCATAAAACTTGAAGTAGTTATAAAACTTCCAAAAGAAGAAAGATTTGAATTAACGTCCCAATTAAACAGGGCAGCTTTATCAATTCCATTGAATATTGTTGAAGGATGCGGAAGATTTACAGATAAAGATTTTGCACACTTTTTGGACAATGCTTTGGGTTCAACAAATGAAGTTGATTACTGCTGTTTTGCAGCACAGGAATTAAAATATATTTCTGTCGAAATTTATGAGAATGTAAATAAATTAATTAACGAAGTAAGAGCTATGCTGATAGCTTTTCTGAAATACCTAAGAAAAGATTGATCTATGGACACTGCCTTAAACCTTATGCCTTTCACCTTACGCCTTCCAGTGATGGAACATTTTTACACCTTGCAAGGCGAAGGTATGCACCAGGGAAAAGCTGCTTATTTCATCAGGCTTGGTGGTTGTGATGTTGGTTGTGTTTGGTGCGATGTAAAAGATAGTTGGGATGCAGATAAACATCCACTATTTAAGATTGAAGATTTAATATTTTATGTTAAGCAAACGCCTGCTAAAATTGTTGTCATTACCGGTGGCGAACCATTGATGCACGACCTTACATCTTTAACTAATCAATTGCATAAAGCAGAATTAAGAACACATATTGAAACTTCAGGAAGCTCTCCACTTTCTGGTGATTGGGATTGGATGACACTTTCTCCAAAAAAATTTAAAGAACCTTTGGCAGAAGTATTGCCTCATGCAGATGAATTAAAAATTATTGTCTTCAACAAATCAGATTTTGCCTGGGCTCAAAAATGGGAAACGAAAGTTTCTTCAAATTGTAAATTGTATTTGCAACCTGAATGGAGCAAAGCAGCTATTATTACTCCATCCATTATTGAATACATCAAAGCACATCCGCAATGGCAATTGTCTTTGCAAATACACAAGTACATTAATGTGCCTTGAATTGAAGTTCTGTTAAAAAAAATATAGCACTTATTTGACTGTAGAATAGTTTTTATCTTCATCAGATGAAGAACCGCATCCTTTTATTTTTTACATTTTGCTTTTCCCTTTTTTCATTTTCAGCTTCAGCACAAGAAGATAAATCCGGCATCAACAAAAAAGCGATTGAATCTTACAATAAAGCCATTGAAAAAATACAACAAGGGAAATATACTGACGCTGTTGAATCATTAAAGGAAGCCATTCAAAGAGATGCAAAATATATTGATGCTTACCTTTCTCTTGCAGGTGTGTACGGGCAAATAAAAAACAATGAACAAAGCGTTGTCTTTTATGAAAAAGCATTTGCTCTTGATAGCAATTACACTTCTGGTTATCGTCTCTCCTATTCTATCAGCCTTGCGCAATTAGGACAGTTTGAAAAAGCGTTGAATACAATTAATGCAATGCTTCAAAAACCCATTACAGATGAACGAACAAAAAAGTCAGCTGAATACAGAAAAAAAACTTTTCAGTTTGCGGTTGATTTTGCAAAAGCACATACTTCGGAAAATTATGTTTTCGCTCCGCAAAATTTAGGGGATAATGTAAACACTGCCGAATCAGAATATTTTCCTTCCATATCAATTGAAGGCAACCAACTTGTTTTTACACGGTTGTTAAATAACCGCAATGAAGATTTTTTTGGCAGCATAAAGAATGGAAACACATGGCAGAAAGCTGTGCAATTAAATGGCGATATCAACACACCTGAAAATGAGGGAGCACAAAATATCTCGCAGGATGGAAACTGGTTGGTGTTTACCGGTTGCTATCGTCCCGGTGGTTTTGGCGGTTGCGATATTTTTATTTCTTACCTCACACAAAAAGGATGGAGTGAACCACTGAATTTAGGTGGTTCTGTAAATACAGACCAATGGGAATCGCAACCCTCTTTATCTCCAGACAAAAGAGATCTTTATTTTGCAAGCAGGAGGTTTGGCGGTTATGGTGGAAGCGATATTTATGTTTCGCATTTAGGATCAAACGGACGATGGAGCGAACCCGAAAACTTAGGTCCGGAAATAAATACAAGTGCAGATGAAACAGAGCCATTCATTCATGCCGATAATCAAACTTTATATTTTGTTTCCAACGGTTTGCCTGGTTATGGCGATGCAGATATTTTTTTGATGCGCAAAATGGCTGATGGTAAATGGAGCAAGCCCCAAAACTTAGGCTATCCAATCAATACAATAAATACAGATGGAACTTTGGTAATTGCTGCTGATGGTGTTACAACTTATTTTTCCAGCAACCGAAGTGACAGCCGTGGCGGACAGGATATTTACAGTTTCGATATGCGGCCGGAAATGCGGCCTTACAAAACACTTTGGATAAAAGGAAAAGTGTTTGATAAAAAAACAACAGCCGGTATTCCATCAACAGTTGAATTGATTGACCTTGCAACAAAGCAAACCATTTCAAGAGTGCAAACAGATGAAACCGGAAATTATTTAATTACGTTGCCTGTTGGAAAAGATTATGCATTTAACGTAAACAGGAAAGGCTATTTATTTTATTCAGATAATTATTCGCTTAAAAACAAAAACTCTGATTCTACTTACGAAAAAAATATTCCACTTCAACCCATTGAAATAAATGCTGCCGTTGTTTTAAAAAATATCTTTTTCGATTTTAAAAAATTTGAACTCAAAAACGAATCGCAAGTGGAGCTTGATAAACTGGTGCAATTTTTAAAAGACAATCCAACTGTAAAGATTTTGATAGAAGGTCATACAGATAATATTGGCACTGCAGCAGACAATTTGAAATTATCTGAAAACAGGGCAAAATCTGTTATTAAATATTTGGTGAACAACCGCATTGCTGCTGAACGTTTAACTGCAAAAGGTTTCGGCGCCACCAAGCCTATTGCAGATAATAAAATCGAAGAAGGTCGTGCATTGAACAGGAGAACGGAAGTGAAAGTGTTGAGCAAATAATCTAAATTTGAAAGTATGAAATTGACGATAGCAATAACAAAAGGTGAAGAATTTTACATCGGCACCATTAAGGAAATGCCTGGAGTAATAACGCAGGGCAGCACCATTGAAGAAACCAAAGAAAATTTAATGGACGCCTTGCAATTATATCTTGAAGCGATGGAATCTGAAAGCGATTTGGAGAACGTTGTGCTGGAAGAAGATTTAGCCATTAACTATGTCCATTAAAAAAATACTTGCAGCCAGATTTGCAAACAACTTCAAATTTCAAAATTTTAAGGCTGCATGTCAAATGAACTCTTCCACCAATTAGCGCTTACACTAATTCCCAACATCGGCGATGTGCAGGCTAAAATATTGGTACAGCATTTTGGCGAAGCCACTTCCATCTTCAAAGCAAAAAAATCTGCACTGGAAAAAATAGAAGGCATTGGAACGGTAAGAGCTGCCTCAATTAAAGAATTCAATGAATTTCATTTTGCAGAAACGGAATTGAAGTTTATTGAAAAGCACAACATCAAAACTTTATTTCTTACTGATAAAGATTATCCCCAACGCTTATTAAATTGTTACGATTCACCAACTCTTTTATTTTACAAAGGATCGGCTGATCTGAATGCACCAAAGATCATCGCCATTGTTGGCACAAGAAGTAACACAGATTATGGAAAGAGCTTCACAGAAAAATTAGTGAAGGATCTTTCAACACAAAATATTTTAATCATCAGCGGACTGGCATTTGGCATTGATGCCATTGCACACAAAGCAGCATTAAAAAATGGTTTGCCAACCGTTGGTGTTGTTGGACATGGATTAGATAAAATGTATCCTGCGGAGAATACAAATCTTGCAAAAGAAATGGTGAAAAATGACGGAGGAATTCTCACTGAATTTTTCAGCGGCACAAAACCCGACAAGCATAATTTTCCTCTGCGCAACCGCATCGTTGCAGGATTGAGCGATGCAACGGTAGTAGTGGAAACAAACATTAAAGGCGGCAGCATGATCACTGCTAAATTAGCCGATGCTTACAACCGTGATGTATTTGCCGTACCTGGAAAAACAACAGATAAAGTCAGCAGCGGCTGCAATCATTTGATCAAATACAACAAAGCAATTTTACTTACAGATGCTGATGAACTTTTAGAAGTATTGGGCTGGAAAGAAAAAAAGAAGGAAGTAAAAAAACAGAAAGAATTATTTATTGAATTAACGGCGGAAGAAAAACAAGTGGTGCAATTATTACAGGAAAAAGAAACCGTTTCTATTGATGAAATTAATTTTCAAAGTGGACTAAGCAGCAGCGCTGTTGCTGCCGCAATATTGAATTTAGAGTTGCAGGGAGTTGTGGGATGTTTGCCGGGGAAGATGTATAAGCTGCTGTAATTTTTTATGGAATTATTTAGATAAGCAGTCTAATTGCCATGAAGTTTCTATTAGTTTTAATTAGTCTTGTTTTTTCAAATTCAGTATTCGCCCAGGATTCTACAGTTTGTACTTGCTCACGCATGGTTAAACCTCCAAACTATCCAAAAAAAGCAGAAGAAAATCGAATTTCCGGGCAAGTCATTATTGAAGTTGATGTTGATGAGGATTGCATATTTTATAATCCGATAATTATAAAGGGAATAGGCCATGGATGTGATGAAGAAGCATTACGAGTTACACAACGAGAGATTGAGTTTTATAATGATTGTACCAGAAAATGCAAATCCAGAAAGTAGTGCAATAAAAGAAAGACTATACAAACAATCACATTTCAACTACCTGATGATTAATTGAATGATTGCTGACTAAATTTACAGATGCAAGTTGATTATCTCATCATCGGCCAGGGCATTTGCGGCACTATGCTTTCATGGTTTCTTCATAAAGAAGGAAAAACTTTTATCATCATTGATGACGGCAATGAAAACACTTCTTCCAAAATTGCAGCCGGCATTATCAATCCTGTTACAGGCCGCCGCTTTGCTTACACATGGATGATTGATGAAGTGATGCCTTTTGCTTTGCAGAATTATGAAGAAATGGGAAGCTATCTGGATTCAAAATTTATTTTTCAAAAAAGCATTATTGAATTTTTTCCATCGCCGCAAATGCGAAATGCTTTTATTGAACGATTGACAGAAAATGATACTTACCTGCATTCTTATCCCGATCAAAATCATTTCAATCAATACTTCAATCATGATTTTGGCTGCGGAGAAGTTCGTCCTGCATACATTGTTCACCTGCAAATATTGATGGCTTCGTGGCGAAAAAAATTATACGATCTCAATGCCATCAAAGAAGAAAAATTTGATGTCAATGAATTAAAGACTGCAGATGATTTTATTTCTTATCAAAACATCACAACCGAAAAAATAATTTTTTGCGATGGTGCTAATGGCATCAACAATCAATGGTTTCAGCTTTTGCCTTATGCAGCCAACAAAGGTGAAGCGCTTATTATTGAATGTGAGGAACTAACTAACGAACACATTTTTAAAAAAGGATTGATGTTGGCACCTTTGCCGGTTCAAAATACTTATTGGATTGGCTCCAATTACCAATGGGAATTCGAAAATGAACAGCCTTCACAACAATTTTACAACCATGCAACAACTGTATTAAATGGCTGGCTCAAAAAACCCTACAAAGTTTTATTTCACAAAGCTGCTGTTCGTCCCGCAACACTGGAACGAAGACCTTTTGTTGGCTTTCATCCAATTCAAAAAAATGTTGGCATCTTAAATGGCATGGGTACAAAAGGCTCATCGCTTGCTCCTTTTTTTGCACACCAGTTGTCGCAAAATTTAGTTTACAATTTTCCTATTGCTCCCGATGCAGATGTTAAGCGATTCAACAGGATACTTAGTAAATAGAAATTAGCAATTAAAAATTACGGCATCCCAAAAGCGATAAACACTTTACCATAATCACAACAACTTCAAACTACAAACTTCAAACTACAAAGGCAACCTGTATTTTTGAAACCAAACTCATTGCTACATGACAAAAAACAAAGAACCACTCTACACCATTCCATCCCGCTACCGCAAAATGGAAAACATGCACATCATCTTCTGGCTTTTTAAAGACATCAGTTGGTGCATGATCTGGAAAGTGCTTGGTCTTACCATGATCGTTCCAACACTTCTTATTTCCATCATCATTGCATGGCGAACAAGAAATATGAAATCAGAATTGGCGCACAATGTGGCTATCACATTTTGGATCTCCGCTAATTCTCTTTGGATGATCTCTGAATTTTTTGAATTTGATACAATGCCCATCTGCGGTAGCTTTGAAGGAAAACATTTGGCGCTTATTCCATTTTTTATCGGCATATTAATCCTCGCTAACTATTATTTATTTCAAAAGCGAAAAGAAGAAAAAGAAGAATTGGCTGCCATGAAATAAACATGCAAAAATTGTTTGAAATGATTTTGTACTAAGCTGAATTACTAATTTCATCATCGCTTGCGTCGAACTCTTATACAAGAAGGAATTCCCTGCCTGCGTGACGCAGTCGGGCAGGTACTGAGCATTGTGGTAGTTTACTTAACATGGGACATAATGCTATTGCAAAAAAAATTCTCACACCGACGCTGCTCCGTATAATCGTTGCGATCGCTGCGGGAAACCATTCATTCCTAACTTACCACAAGCCAACAGCACAGACCTTATCTTTGCCGCTCAGAAATTTTTCATTTTACATTTTTCATTCTAAATTTTTCATTCTCATGTTCCGTTCTCACACCTGCGGCGAATTAAGATTACACAACACCGGCACCGAAGTAACACTTTCTGGCTGGGTACAAACCATTCGCAAATTTGGCTCCATCACGTTCATTGATCTCCGTGACCGATATGGCATTACGCAATTATTATTTGGCGAAGAACTAAATACTTTGCTTGATGAGAATCCTTTGGGAAGAGAATTTGTTTTGCAGGCTACAGGCAATGTAACAGAACGAAGCAATAAGAATAAAAATATTCCGACAGGAGATACTGAGATCACTGTTTCTTCTTTTAAAATATTGAACAAGTCAATTGTTCCGCCATTCACCATACAGGATGATACTGATGGTGGCGATGATATAAGAATGAAATATCGCTTCCTTGATTTAAGAAGGAATGCTGTGAAAAAAAATCTGGAATTGCGATATGCAGTCAACCGTGCCACAAGAGATTACCTGCACCAGAATAATTTCATGGATATTGAAACACCTTTCTTGATTAAATCAACACCTGAAGGTGCAAGAGATTTTGTAGTGCCTTCAAGAATGAATGCCGGTCAGTTTTATGCATTGCCACAATCACCTCAAACTTTCAAGCAATTATTGATGGTTAGTGGCTACGACCGTTACTATCAAATTGTAAAATGCTTTCGTGATGAAGACCTTAGAGCAGATCGTCAGCCGGAATTTACACAGATAGATTGCGAGATGGCTTTTGTGGAGCAGGAAGATATTCTCAACATGTTTGAAGGAATGGTGAAATATATTTTCAAACAAGTGAAAGGCATTGACTATTCAGAAACATTGCAGCGAATGACCTGGGAAGATGCGATGTGGAATTTTGGCAACGACAAGCCTGACATCAGGTTTGATATGAAGTTGATCAATCTGAAATTTCCTTTGCACAGTTTTCCATCAAAAGAAAATATTTCTCAATTGATTGAAGGAGCAGCTTTTCATGTTTTTGATTCGGCAGAAACGGTAATAGCTATTGCCGTTCCGGGTTGCAGCGATTACAGTCGCAAACAAACAGATGAATTAACTGAATGGGTAAAGCGTCCGCAAATTGGAATGAAGGGTTTGGCATTTATTAAAGTAAATACTGACGGAACATTTAAAAGCAGCATTGATAAATTTTACAATGAAGAAGGCCTAAAAGCAATTGCCCATGCAGCAAATGCAAAAGCCGGCGACCTGGTTTTAATTCTTGCAGGTGCAGAAGAAAGAACAAGAAAAGCCATTTCAGATTTAAGAATGGAAATGGCAACTCGTTTAGGGTTAAGAAAAGAAACGGAATTCAAATTGCTTTGGGTTTTAGACTTTCCTCTTTTTGAATATGCAGAAGAAGATAACCGTTGGGTTGCCCGTCATCATCCGTTCACGTCGCCAAAGCCATCACACATTGATGTGATGATAAACAACAACCCTATAATAGAAAATGCTGCTGAATACTTAAAACATCCTTATGCCGGCATCAAAGCAAATGCTTATGATATGGTGCTGAATGGAAATGAAATTGGCGGCGGTTCCATTCGCATTTATCAAAGAGGGTTGCAGGAAAAAATGTTTGCAGCCTTGGGCATGACACCGGAAGAAGCGCAACATAAATTTGGGTTTTTATTAGGCGCTTTTGAATATGGTGCGCCGCCGCATGGTGGTATTGCTTTTGGCTTTGACAGGCTTTGTGCTATTCTGGGCGGCAGCGAAAGCATTCGTGATTTTATTGCCTTTCCAAAAAACAACAGCGGCAGAGATGTAATGCTGGATGCACCTTCAACAATTGATGATAAGCAGTTGGATGAATTAAATATTAAATTGGATTTGAAATAATGTTCCCAATTGAAACAACGACACTTCGTTCAAGGGCCTGGCTTCCTCTTATTCCTTTTTTATTTGCGGCCATACCTTTTATTCTCTTTAATCATAAGTTTACCAACACAGAGCTCTCCATAGGCATTGGCGTTTTTGCTGTTGTTACTTTAATGAGTTATGTTTTGACCAAGGCAGAGATCATTATTGACAATGACTGCTTCACCTACAAAATATTATTTGTAAAGCAGGAAATTTTTTGGAATAGTGTTGCCAAAACTTATCTCCGCTATCATCATGATGGCAATGGCGGAAGAAATACCTGGTACTTCCAAAGCTTATCAGGCAGGAAAGCAAAACTCCGCACCAAATTATTCTCAAGAAAAAGCCTCCGGATTATGGCAGAAGCAGTGGTGGCAAAATGCAGCAATGCAGAAATTGAACAAAGGATAACCAACATGGCAGAAGGCCATTTTCCGTGGTACATCTGGTAACACATTAAGTAACTCATTTGATAGGATTGAAAAGTTTTTAAAGCAAATGTTAACTAATAAAAAAGCTGTTCAGCATTGATACACTTTTTCTATTTTCACACCACATGAAAAATTTAGCCTTTTTCTTCTGCTCTATAATGATATTCACCTCTTGTCAAAAAGAAGCGAATAACAATACTGATCAAATTCTTTCTGCGCAAACGGTAAGCAATGTTAGCTATGGAAGCGATGCTGCTCAAAAAATGGATGTCTATTTGCCTGCAGGCAGAAGCATAGATTCTACAAAAGTCATCGTAATGATCCATGGAGGTGCATGGGCAGAAGGCGATAAAGCAGACTTCAATTCTTATGTGCTCATTTTGCAACAGCGGCTTCCTCAATATGCAGTTGTCAATATTAATTACAGGCTTGCCACTGCTACCGGTAATTTTTTTCCGGCACAGGAAAATGATATGAAAGCTGCTCTTGATTTTTTGATGCAGAAAAGCAGTGAATATCACATCTCTCAAAAATTTGTTTTGTTGGGCGCCAGCGCCGGTGCACACATGGCTTTGTTGCAGGCTTATAAATATGCAAGCCCAAAGATCAAAGCGGTGGTAGATTTTTTTGGCCCTTCAGATATGGTTTCTCTTTATACATCTTCTTCGCCGGGCACACAATTCGGGCTTCAAATTTTATTAAGCGGAACCCCAACTACCAATCCTTCCATCTATCAGCAATCAAGCCCGATAAATTTTGTAGATGCACAAGATCCGCCAACAATTATTTTACACGGCGATGCAGATGCCATTGTGAATATTTCGCAATCATCTGCATTAAAAACCAAATTACAATCATTCAACATCGTCAATCAAATGATTGTTTATCCAGGTTTAGGACATGATATTTGGCCGCCTGCAACAATGAACGATGCGTTTACCAAGATAGAAGCATTCATAAAAGCAAATGTGCAATAATATTTTGTTGCCAGGCAGCATTGCTACTATTATCGTCTGTTGTGTCACTCACTTTTACGTTCTGATCATTATTCAGGAATTTTCAATTTCGTACTGCGGGCAATAATTTTCATAAAAATTAAGTGCCAGGTACTTTCTCTGTCTATTACTAATAGTACTTCGTTACTGTTCAGGTTTATAAAAACTATTTTCATCTTTTCATTTCTTCTTAATTTGAACCATGAATTTATCTGCACCATTAGCAGAGCGGATGCGGCCGCAAACTTTAGAAGATTTAGTAGGACAAGAACATCTTGCTGGGAAAGGAAGCATTTTAAGAACCGCCATTGAAAATGGAAAAATTCCTTCTATGATTTTGTGGGGACCGCCGGGCACAGGTAAGACAACCATCGCCAACATTATTGCACATACACTCAATGTTCCTTTCATCCAATTAAGCGCTATTAGTTCGGGTGTAAAAGAAGTGAGAGAATCCATTGCATCAGCACAAACAAATAAGGGAACCATTTTATTTATTGATGAAATTCATCGCTTCAATAAAGGACAACAGGATGCCTTACTTGGCGCTGTTGAAAAAGGAATTATTACACTCATTGGAGCTACAACAGAGAATCCATCGTTTGAAATGAACAGCGCCTTGTTAAGCCGTTGCCAGGTTTATGTACTGAAGCCATTAACAGAAGATAATCTTGTCAAATTGCTTCACCATGCTTTGCAAAAAGATGAATGGCTGAAAGAAAAAAATATTGAGCTGAAAGAGACGGAAGCATTGTTGACTATTTCAGGTGGAGATGCGAGAAAACTATTTAATCTTTTGGAATTGGTTGTTGATGCCTTGCAGGACAAAAAGAAAATTGAAATTACTGATGATGTGGTAATGCGAATAGCGCAACAACGAATTGCTCTCTACGATAAAAGTGGCGAACAACATTACGACATCATTTCAGCATTTATAAAATCAATGCGTGGCTCCGATCCGAATGGTGCTATATATTGGATGGCAAGAATGATTGAAGGTGGCGAAGATGTAAAATTCATTGCACGCCGCATGGTCATTTTTGCAAGTGAAGATATTGGCAATGCCAATCCAACTGCAATTGTATTAGCCAATGCTTGTTTTGATGCTGTCAATAAAATTGGTTATCCAGAAGCAAGAATTATACTGGCACAATGTGCAA
>MWWF01000198.1_pt1 | contig 11849 bp, 17 predicted proteins | sample 1047351 | NCBI WGS metagenome assembly MWWF01 (sample SAMN06349970, study PRJNA376086) | soil metagenome | isolation source: MGM-3 sample Antarctic (ecotone) soil | place: Antarctica
GTTGTGGCGTTGGCGTGGGCGGTGGCGGTGGCTGTGGCGTTGGCTGTGGCGTTGGCGTTGGCTGTGGCGCTGGCTGTGGCGCTGGCTGTGGCGCTGGCTGTGAAGGAGCGCGAAACGGGGGGCTCGCGGGAGTCGGAATGGGGGCGGAAGGAACATAAACAGGCGTGTCTGGTTGGCCGTCTAAACGCCTGAAAACTAGCTCATAAGTGTAGTTGCCCAGCGCGTAGACGTTACTTTGCAACTGTATTTCAGCGCCCCTAGCGTCAATGGAAAACAGATGATGTCTGCCAGAAGCATCTGCTTTTATTTGTCCTCGGATAGGCCCGTAGTAGGTCTGATATCCGGGATAAACATCGAAATATAAAGTTTGCCCGTGATAACTGCTGAAGCCTGAAGATTTATAGCCGATTGCATAGCCTACTCCCGCAAGCTGCCCCCCTTTCGGCACTGCTGGGCCAGCCCCTAGATAGGGCATTGGTGGGCCGTCACGCTGCATCAATTCGCGGCGTAGAGTATCGCCTAAGCTTGGGCCAAACGGACGATTGAAAACGTCCTCGTAAATGGCATTCCCAATCGCTAGGCCACCGACAAAAACGACCGGCGCGGCGATCGCGGTTGCCACCGGCGCGCTGGCTGGGGTAGCCGTCCATATTGATGCGCTCGCAGCTGCACCAGAGCCAGCGCCAGCGCCGCCCACTGGAATTCCTTGAGGAATCGGGGCTGTTGGGCTTCCCGTTGTGGGTAATTTGGGCGCGGTGATCGGATTGCGAGCGGACCGAGCCCTGCGCAGATTGGCCCCGCGCCGCGCATTTATAGACGGTGGCGATTGGCCGCGCCCGCGAGTACGGGCATTCGCCGCACTCGAAGCCGCCCGACTGCGAGCGCCTGACGACTGCGACCCTGGGGGGAAAGCATAGGAAGGCATCGAGGGACTAGAAACAGTCCTGCCAAGTCCCGGAGGAGCATTAGGGAATGGCATTTAGGAAGCCTGATAAGCCGGGTTTAGGAAATCTACATTAGGGGCGCTGTTAATCACTGTTTTTACAGCTTGATAGTCCATTTTGTAGACGCTAGAGCCATAATCTGGGACTAACTCTAGGCCAAAGCGCCAGATAGTGCGCGGCGTATTATCGTGCGCCTTAAACGGGCCAGTGCGCTCAAACACAGGTTGAATACCGCTGTCGCCAAGCGCTGCTGAGGGCTGGCGCTCTTGATAAGTCATGGTATAGCCGTTAAACGTCACGTTTGCGCCCGCCCATGCGATCAGTTTTTCAAACGTATTGACGTCATCTGGAATCATTGTTTTGGCGAATAGCATGGGCCAACCTCAGTAGTTTTGACTAACAAAACTACTATACCCACATAACGAGGATTGAAAATCCTCGTGTCGGCGGTTCAAATCCGCCTCCTGGCATATTCTAAAACTCAGCATCAAAATAGGCTTGATCCACATCGTAAGCAGGATTCCAGCCCTGCTCAATGGTTTCACGAGCTTCTGGGACATGGTGGCAAACAGCCTCGGTCATATTGAGCACTATTTCGCGGGCTATTTCAGCGCTAGCGCCGTTGTTGTCTGGATGCCGTAAAGCTAGCTGAACATGAGCAATTAGGATATAGAGACGGGCAGGGGTGCTGGCCATCTCTATAATTTCGGTGCAGTTCCCCAGCTTCAGCCAAAAGTCTTCTTTATCAAGATTCATATTATTCATCCTCTTCTATCTCACTATCCTCATCAAGCAGCTCAGCTATCCGGTTGAGAGCCTGCAAGTAAGCTTTGGTATTCGATCCGCGAACAATAATAACAGCGCCGTACGGATCATTGTCTCCTTGAACGGCTTGAATAATTTCAGCATTAAATTGTTTGGCCTCATCTAACAGCTGCTGTAATGTGCTCTTTGGATTTAGAACAATATCAAGTATGGGCATGATTTTCCTTCTCAGATTGTTTGCTGAGTGTCGCAACTAATCAACGTAGTTACGCGGGTTTGAGTCGATGGGTTCAACGGAAGAATCATGGGTTTGGCACTGTGCCAGTCGGGCCGACAAGTCCAGATTTAGTCCGACCGGCTTGATAAACATCAGATAAGCCACATTTACATCGTGACAAACTAACTGAACGGATCTGTCGGGAATAAGCAAGGAGAGGGATAAGGCGTCGTCGCCTTTCCATCGCTTATCGCGGGTAGCATCTTGAGCTAAATCGCCCCAAGGATGATCGCAGTCTTTGAACAAGGACAGAAAATTACGGAAGGTCATAATCAAAACTCGGTGACTTCAATAGCTCGACTTCGAGATGCATAATGTTTCAACAACACTTCAACAGAGACTCTACAGAGATAGCTAACATCATTGACCTCCAGATGTTTCAGAGCTTCGGTGATGAATGTGTGGCGCATGTTGTATTGAGGGAGATAGAAGGCAACGTGACCTGATTCAACCAATCCTTCTATCATCGGTCGCCAGTGGCGCGTTTGAAAGTTGTTGTAGTTGAGTCGGGGTGATTCGACACCGTGAAAGACGAATTCATGACGATCGCACGGGAACGGCTTCAGAGAGCGCAACAGACTTTTCAGCCGTTCGTTGCAGGGAAAGCGCGTCGTCCGATGGTTTTTAGTGCCCTGAGTGATGCCGACATCGATGGGCGTCGCTTCGTAGATAAGCACCTCTGAGAAGTCGCTGGCAATATGCTTCCAGCGCAGCGCATACATTTCCTCTGGCCTGCACCCTGTCCAAAAGCCGAACTTGACCCACGGCGAGTAGAAAGCATCGTGCGACTCGAAGGCCGCAATGATGGTGTCTCGCTCGGCGGTGGTGAATGCGGCCCATGACGACAGCAGCGCTGAGCGCGATCGCGGCAAGTAGCGCATCACTCCATCAAACGGGTTCGCCGGTAGCCATCCCTGAAAGACGGCCCAGCGGGTAGAGGCTTGTAGCTGCTGGATAGTGCGTCGGGTGGTTTCGTGTGAGTAGCGGCTGAGCAGGTAGTCACGCACCTGGTCGCCGGTTTGGATGTCGGGGGCGTCGATTTTCATGTTGGTCAGGCGTTTGGTGATTTTGGCATAGTCGCGGGCCACGGTTGAGGGGGCGACCTGGGGGCGGCGGAAGTCAACATACTGGCTCCAGATAGAGAAGAGCTGCGCCACGGTGATAGGCCGCAGCGTCATTTTGCTAGTGCTAGGTCATCAACGGGGATGGACTGAGTGACGAGCCATTTTTCATGGCTGACGACGGCCATGTCATCGGCGATTGAATGGATGGTTAGCTTTTTCCGTCCGCAGACCTGAGCTTTTAGCTGATTGGTGCCTGTGTAGCGAACGCGATCGCCTGTCTCAAAAATCGGCTCAAAAATGTTTGCCGGTGATACCGTTTTTGGCTCCCAAGTTGGATCGTCGCCAACTGTCACATCGTTTGACAAATGCGTCAAGTTACCAGCGGTTGAATATAGTCCACAAAATTCAGGCTGTTGAATAGCGTGTTGAATATAGCTTTCCTTATGCACCGCGCTTTCCAGGCTATAGTCAACAAAAACCCCCTCTATAGGGGAACCTGGGTTCTCACTTTTTCCTCTCACCGGCACTGGCACATGGGTGGTGAGAGCTTTTTCGGGTGAGAGCTTTTTCTCACTAGAATCTATATTTTGTTGACTATAGCCTATAGCGCTTGGCTCATCTGGGTTTCCACTATTCAACACGCTATTCAACTGTTGAATAGTGTTGAATAGCGCTAGGCGGTATGTATATTTTCGTCTCGATCCTTCCTTGACCAATTGAGAGGCTGCTTCCTCGCTGTTGACTAAGCGTGAAACCTGCTCGTAGAGGGACTTCTTCTGAATTCCTGTCTCAGTGTGAAGCTGCTCAATGCTGGCTGAGCCCAATTTTTTGAGCGCGTCGATAATTTGCTCCTGCTGGCTCATATTCGTCGCCGGTGACCACTTGCCCAGCTGCTGCCAGGTGAGCGTGTTCGCATCGAGCACTACTTTTAGGTCATGTTGGCCCCAGCCGTTTTCGACCACTAGCCGGTATTCCTTCTCGCCTTTTGCTAATACCATTGAGCCTCTACACACCGCTCTAATCGCGCTGCTGCCCCTGATGGTGTCGAATATGTCGATTTGGCCAAGGTTGTCGATATTGATTTTGCCGGTGTGATGCACCAGCAGGACGCAAACGCCGTACTTATTCGCCATCCTCTGTAGGGGCTCTAGGATTTGGCTCATCTCGGCTGATGACTCGGATATTGGTGAGTCTTTGATTCTGCTGAGCGTATCGAGCACTAGCAATCTGGGGTCTAATTCGGCGACTAGCTCTTCTAGCTCCTCCATATTGCTGAGCTTAAAGTCATTGAGCCAAGCTACCGGAAGGCCCCGGCTCCATCCCTGGGCCTGCTGACGCTCTTTTATTTTGGTGTCTGAGTCTTCGCACTTGACGTAGATTACGGTGCCTTGATTGACCGGACGGCCCATGAAGTGCCCGCCGGTGGCTACGGATAACGCTAGTGTCATGGCCAGTAATGACTTTCCGATTCGGGGGCCAGCTGCCAATAGAAACAGCTCGTCTTCTGTCAGCAGGTCAGGAACTAAGAATTCGGTGTAGTCGGCGGCGCTATCGATTAGCTCATCGTTCCAGCGCAGCGCGTTGATCAGGCTGTTGGGGCTGGTTTTCTTGGGGGTTGGTTTGGTGGCCAGCTCGACGGCTTCCATGAATTCGATCAGGGTGTGGCCTGCGTTGATCGCATCGCTCACATCCCACCCTTTGACCTGGCAGTCGTCTTTCATTGGCACCTTGGCCACCTGGCCTCGATCGCCTAGCGCCAACGCTGCTTTTTCTGCACCGGCATCGCCTGGGACTGTGCCGTTTTTTAGTGGGGTGTCGTTGCGGTCATAAAAAACGGTCACTTGCCCCGGTAGCTCTTTTAGCTGTTCGTCGTCCGGTATGCTGCTACAGCCACAGGTGAAGCTGGCAACGGCGATCCGCTGCATTGTGGCTGAGGCGCGGATGGCCTCGGCTAGCAGCATTGCATCCCATTCGCCTTCGCAGAGCCATGTTGCTATTGCCCCTTCTGGTTTATGGGCGAAATACACCATTTTAGGGATACCGTACTGTTTCCAATGCTGATAGCCGTCGAGCTGCTGAGCGGCTTCATCCCACGGGGCTACGCGCTTTTTGATGTGATAGGTTGTGCCACGGGCGGCGAGTATGGGGATGCTGATCGCCCAGGTGTTGAGCTTGCCGATTTTGACGCGCACAATGCCTAGTTTGTGATGCTTCATCATCGCCTCGCTGATGCCCCTGGCTTGTAGCCATTTCTTGGCGGGGCCATCGGATTTCATCAGTCGTTGGTGAGCGGCTTTGACTTCTTGGGGGGTGACCTGTGTTTTTTTCGGTGGTGTCTTTGGGGCTAGCGCGGTGGGGATGGCCCTGCTCTTTTCTATGCCTAGCGCCTGTCGGATATCTTCAGTGGTGCAACCTCGATGACATTTGTAAGCGCCGTCAGTCTCGGGGACGAGCGCTAAGTTACGCTTTTTGTCCTTTCCTTCTTGGGCGCAGCTGGGACAAACGGCTCTACCTGATGTGTCGAAATCAACATGCTCAGCAATCTTGAAGGTCATATATTTAGGGTCTTTACAACAAAAGCCGCCCCGTGGTGATGGAGCGGCTGAGGACAATTGAATTAATGAATGGAGCGATCAGCCTGACGTGCGTTGTTGAAGTCGTGCTCTACTTCGTATGCGTTGAGTAGGTGCAGGCGCGGGCGGCGGAATTGGAGATCAAAGACGCTGTTGCACTGGGGGACGGCGCGGCGAATGGTAAACGGCCAGTCAATAGCGAATCGGCACTCGCGGGCGTTGGGGTGATTCGCGAAAAATGCCCACACCGCTACGTGTAAGTCATGTAAAATATGTTGCATGTAGTTAATCCACAACTAATTTGACCTGAAACCCCTTTGCGCTGCTGACGCGGAGGGGTTTTTATTTTCTTTGCGTCTGCGTACATACACAGACGGTGGCTTCTCAATATCTAGTCAAAGTGTCTAGACATTGAGAAGCTAGACAAGCAACGGAGATGGGGTCTCCGTTGCTTGTTGTTTACCCGGAGGTGCTCAGGGAACGTAAGCAGACTGTCTAGTTACCCTGCGTATTTATTGTGTATGATTGAGTCTGATCAGTCAATCAAAGGAGTTATCGGTTTGAAGACGCTTCGCGAGTTGCTAGGCGATATATCTCAAGAGGAGTTAGGTCGTAGGATTTCGGCGTCCGTTCAAACGGTCAGTCGATGGGAAAGAGGTGGCCGACCCATGCTGTCTATTCCTCAAGTGAAAGCGCTCGAAGCCGAACTTGAATCTATCGGGCTGAAGTTTAAGGACTTGGCCGATGACTTATCTCTCAAACCTGAGACTGCGCATCTATAAAAAGTAAAAAGCACCGGGGCAGATTTGATCGCCTCCCCCGGTGCCAGCGCCGAAGCGCTACCCAAAATAATATCCCCTTGCAGGCGATCGCCGCTCATAAGAGTGCGATCGCCTTTGTCGTTTAAACCTGTGCCCCCATGCTCACCGGCCTCATCGTTTTATCACTCGCCATCATGTGCAGCGGTGCAGCTGCCGCCGCCGTCGCCTCAACCACTCGCACCGAGCGCCAGCAGCGCGCGTCTAACACCTGGCGCTTAGTCGCGCTGCGTAATGGCGTTGGGGCTGAGATTCCCTTTAGGGATATCAGCGCCGACATCAACGCCCCCGGCCTGGTCGAAGTGCTACCTCAGCGCCTCAGCCCGCGCCCCCCGTCCGATGCGCCTGTCCCCGCTGCCTGTCCATTAGAAAGCCCGACGACTAAGGCCCGTCAGCCGGTCGGCGGCGCTGACGACGGGGGGAAAGTTTCCCAGTCGAAAGAGACGGAAATCCGCTGGGGATATCCCCAAGGCTGCTACTCCACTGACTTACAGAACTTGGAAGCCCTCACGGTGCTTTCTCGCCTAATTTCTGACGGCGAAACGAGAAAGACCGTTCTTTCTTGGGCTGTTTTCGGTGGCAGTGGCGGCAAAACCTACGCCCTGGCTAAACCAATTATCGAAGAGGCTTTGAAAAATAATGCTGACTAACCCAACGCTCACCCGCGCGATTTCCTGGATTCTAATTCTGTTCGGCGGCTACCTCGCCATTTTTAACACTGCGATCAGCGCCTACGTCATCGGCGAACGCTCTGGCCTTGGCCTCGCCGTCGGCGTAGCGATTGCGTTTTCTCTCACAGGAACCGAACTATGGTTCGCCAGCTGGGCACGTCACGTCCGCAACTGGGAGCCCGTCGTGAAAGATGTTCGACTGCATCCCGAACGCATCTGGAAGCTGTCAGCTATGGGCCTGGGCCTCGCGCTCGTTTATCACTTCGATATTGAAAGCACTCGCCTCGCCATTCAAACCAGATCCACTGATTTTTACTTCTTCCTCTGGGGGCTGTGCTGGCTCGTCTTCGGCCCCGAAGTTATTCTGGCCCTCAGCGGCTGGCTTCAAACCGCTGCCGACAAAGCCGAAGCCAAAAACCTGAAAGACACGAACAGTCGAGATGCTGATCGAGTGCACTTACGAGCTGAGCGCCGCACCATGTTCGACTTGGCCGAACAGGCCGGGAAAGAGAGTGGCACCTCAAAAATTGCCAAGCGCTACGGCCCGCAAGTGGATTAAACATAGTTCAGATGTATTAAGCTGTGTGCAATACTCCACGACATTAAAAAGGCTCGGCCCGCGATGGCTGAGCCTTCTTTTTTGCTTTATCAAGCCATGCGATCTCGCTCAATATCCCAAATCGCCTTTTCGGTGCACCAGCGGCGATCGCGCCTCGGATTACACACCTGCACCTGGTCGATAAGTCTTTCAGCCACATCTCGATTATGCGTTAGTTCCTTGAGGCGATAAAACGCCGCTGTCTCGCGCCTAGAGATCCTCGCGGGCTCCACCTGCTGAACCTTCGCCGCCTTCTTCCGTCTGGCCCTCGATTGGTAGGCCGGACGGCCTGAGCTAAGCCTCGGCACTGATTCCCGCTGAACAGATGGGCGCGGCGGCTTCCCTGCACTAAACCACGGCACCCCGCGTTTTTTTGCACTAGCCCAGCTCACGCAAAGGAATCCTAAGCCCAAAACCAAAAATGTACTCATTCATCAAAGCCAAATCCTGAGCCAGTTTGCCCAAAAGAAAACCCCGACATTTGTCAGGGTTTGAAGGATGAGCTTTGATGAACTTATATTTCCCGCTTAATCGCAGGGGGCAAGCTTCCCCCCGACTGCGTGATCAGCACTTGCAGCAAGATTTTTATCTCTGAATGCTCCCGCTGAATCGTATCCAGGCGATCGTCAAGCATTCTATCGAGCGTCGCCACATTCCCCGACAGCGCCGCATAGTTGGTCGTCAAGTGCCCGACAGCCCGCTCAGCCGCGTAGCGTTTCCTGACCACAGCGTCATACCAAGTCAGCGCCGCACCGACAAAGCTCACCACTCCCATAATCAGCGGCAAATATTCTTTCATCACTCAATAGCCTCCAGCTCGCCCGCCTCAGCCCAGCGGAAAATCCTAACCCGCCAATCAGCATCAGCATCTACTCGTGCGCGTGCGCTTCGCCGAAGCGTCAGCTGATAAATCTGATAATTTTCTGAATTAAACTGCTGAGGAGCCGTAATGCGATAAAGCCTCGGCGATCCTTTATACGGATAGCTGCGCCGAAAGAATTCGCGCTCTCCGTTAAAGAAAAGGTTCGAGATAATCGCATAGCCAGTGCCGGGGAAAGACGAGCCATTAAAGCCATGCTCGACCTTAATGAGCTGCTCACCGACGAACACCCCAGAGAAAATCGTCTCATCAAAGCCAACAGGCAGATCGCCAGCCGGAAGCCATACCACTATAAAAACTCCGGCAACAGAATTCCCGACTCATTCGCCACGTAGCTCACCCCGCTATCTATGACGTGCTGCACATTAGCCTCAACAGCCGCCACATAGGCGCTAGCCCCTACGCCCTGCTCTTCTAGGCAGTCGAGCACCGTCTCAGCGCTCTCACGACCCTCTAACCAGCGTTCAATGAAGCCCTGCCGTAGAAACAGGGCCTCAACTTCCCTACGGCCATCACTAGCCCCGTGGTCAGGGCTGTGGCCGTAGAACGTCAGGAACGGATCAATCAGATCACTCATTAGGCGTAGCTATATTTCTCACGCGACAATGAAACCCGCTTGACTGCTAGAGAGGCGTTAGCCTGCAAAATGCCCGATTTGATTGACTCAAAAGCGTCATACTCGTTATCGGTCGCCGTCTTTCTGCCAAACGCGCAGCTGGAGCGATCGCCGTTGTACTTCAAATATTGAAGGTTGGTCACTTCAGAGCGGGCAACTGTGGTGCTACGCGTCGCATTCCGAAACCAAACGACCCGAGATGGAGTGAACTGGCCAACGGTAGCCACTGTTTTAGATCCCAACGTGTCTACGACCTCTGCGCCAGTGCCCGCAGTATTGATCCGAGTAGCAAGAGCAGTGTAACCGGGCACGGAATTCTGAACCCGAACTACTTCATCTGTAGCAACATCAAACCCAAATGGAACAACGTAAACTGCTTTACTATCAGGCCGCGCACCACGAGTGCCTATGTTTCGTGTGCGGGGAGTCGTCAAATATTGAATGTAGTTCGTCAAAGCAAGGTTCAATTGTCCTGCTTCGCGGATACGGCTATAGCGTCTGGCCATGATTGCCCCAAGGTAAAAGGATAGAGGTAACTATCACTTTGTACCCGCAGCAATGAGTCAATAAACTAGCCGCGAAAGGCGCGCCTTTCCGGTAAATCCTAAACGATGAAAGCCATCAATTCTTATTGATTACGGGACTAGCGGGTTGACATAAATTCTGGTTCTATCAACCAAAGTTATTGGAGCTGGAACCCCAAGCACATGCAATAGAGCTGTTTGAAATCGTACATCTGCAATCGGTCTTCTTCGTGGTTGACGCCGATTTTCACCATAGGCTCGATCTCTGTCTGGAATGGTGGGATATGCCTGTGTAGGCTCTCCATTTTCCGTAATATTCAACCGCGACCAGTCCGGTGAATCGGTCTGAATGTCTAGTATTTGTTCTACGATCCGACGCCCCTCAGCTTCGTTTCGACACAACAACTGCAACTGATAGCCTTTTTCCCAATCGGTATAGCTACACATCACCTTCCCTTTCTTCCAAACGAAGCCAGAGCCAGAAGAAAACGCCGTCTTTATGCGTGTGGCATGAGTGCGGGCTATTGCCTCTGTAATGCTGCCCTGGTCGTAGTCCATCAGGCGAATTGATATCTGGCCATCAACCGGATCATAGCCCTCAGCTACATCGCTCAAATCTTCCATGAAGTAGAGCGTAATTTTTGGATGTGTCGTGCGGCGCACCGTTTGCTTAAACTGCGTTTCACCGATACCTCGTTGAGCGATCGCATATCGATTGCGAATCGACTCAAAAAAAAGCTGACGGCTGATGGTGACAATAAAACTGTCTTCATCCTGATGCCTACAGGCTAGCGCCATCGACTGACGAGCAACATTGATATCGAGGTCGTCTAAATCGACATCATCAAACCACTCACGCACCTCGCGGTTATAGTACTTGCGCAAAGTGCTTTGGAGATGTTCAACCGGGCTAGGTGGCGGGGTAGGCATATCAAGAACCTGTTTGAGCGTCTGCAATGGCGACATCAGCCGACTGGCTAGCAGTCGTTGCCGTTGTTTCAGTATTGGCAATTGGGACGCTTTCGGGTGCAGATGTGGGCACATCTGCCGGGGGGGTGACGCTCACCAGCGTTTTAAAGGCGTCCTTCTGCTGTTGTAGTTCCGTAAACTCTTCCTGTATCTCTCGAACATCTCCGGTCACTTGGCTTAGTGATGAGGCGGTATCTTCAAGGCTTTCTAAACCATCAACGACCCGCTGAAACTTCCGTCGATAAGCGTCTTGAGCCTTCACACGCTCGGACATCCACGGGTAAGCCCGTTCGCCAACGACGCCCCAGCGCTTCAGCGCATTGCCAATTTTGCCAGTATTTTCGGCTGTCCACTCCATCACGTCCTTACTCGTATCGTGCAGCCCCCGCACCGTGTAGGCAATCATCGCCGCTGAGCTAACAATACGGCTTGCTTTTTTCCACGTCGTCGAAACGTCGTTGTAAACCTCTGCCCCGACAATCGTTTGGACAAAACTCCGAACAGATGTACCAACTAGCTCATTTATATCAAGCTGATTGCCCGTTTCATCCTTGATGCCGACGGTCGCCAGCATGTTGCTAGCCAGCTCCCCGATAGTCTCTCCAACGTCGCGGCTCAACATAGCGGCGTTATGCAAAACAGATATGAGAGTCAATAAGTTGATCAGCTTGTCGAGCTTCGTGTTTTTCCATGCTTTTTCGGCGAAATCTTGCATCTGCTGAAGTCTAGTTAAGACTACTCCGATTTGTACCGCAGCCGCGCCGCCCACTGCATTACCAATGTTGGCAGCTTGGGTGACGGGGGCTAACTGCTGAGCCACTCCGCCTACAGTTATCGGAGCGCATGGGCAACGAGTGCCTTGCTTGGAACTAGGCGGCGCAGATGTTGGCCCGCCTGGGGGAGATTTCGGCGGCGGTGTGGGGGTGCCGGGCGCTCGGGCTGGGATGAAGGGGGGCAATGGGACGGGTAACGGCGACTCATCAGGGTTTGGCCGGAGATCAGGGTATGGCGTTGGCTGTGGCGTTGGCTGTGGCGTTGGCTGTGGCGTTGGCGTTGGCTGTGGCGCTGGCTGTGGCGCTGGCTGTGGCGCTGGCTGTGAAGGAGCGCGAAACGGGGGGCTCGCGGGAGTCGGAATGGGGGCGGAAGGAAC
>MWWF01000199.1_pt1 | contig 11830 bp, 12 predicted proteins | sample 1047351 | NCBI WGS metagenome assembly MWWF01 (sample SAMN06349970, study PRJNA376086) | soil metagenome | isolation source: MGM-3 sample Antarctic (ecotone) soil | place: Antarctica
GAACCGATCTGCATTAAAATATTTTCATCTTTTAATTCTAATGCAGGCACGAAATAGCCTGCAAATTTTGCGAAAGCAACTCCTACAGCGGCGATGGTACCTGTTTGTATCACGGAAAAAAAGCTCCATCCATATAAAAAACCAACTAAGGGATTGTATGCTTCCTTCAAATAAACGTACTGCCCACCTGCTTTTGGAAACATTGCACTTAATTCTCCATAACTAACCGCAGCAATTAATGTCATGAACCCTGTTATCAGCCACACCGCTATCAGCCATCCTGCGCTGCCTACATTGCGGGCTATATCAGCACTTACCAAAAAAATACCGGATCCTATCATTGACCCGGCAACAATCATGGTGGCATCAAATAACCCAAGTGTTGGCTTAAAATTAGTAGTAAAATTGTTCATAAATCCCGAAAGTTAAGGGATTGAAGTTAATGTTTTTATACTTTCATGTACATGTTGTGAAATAAGCTAATTAATTTATTAAATTTTTGCCTATTTATTATCATCACTAATCGAACATTATTTTTTATTTTTTGCATAGAGATCATTCAAACCATTAATAACAGCGGGGGTAATATTTAAAGCACTGTCTTTATAAAACATAAAACCAGGTTCGTATGAAAATACGTAATCATATTTACCATCTTTATTATAATCTTTTAAAAAGTTTTGAATTCTTGTTAAGATATCTTCTTTCATTTTTGAATTTGAGTTGAAAAGATCATTGTCTAAAGATTGTTTTTTTGCCTGAAGGCCTTGCTGCATTTGATTTATTTCTGCCATAGCCGCTTCCTGCTCCTGCGGACTCATAGTTGCACCTTTTTGCTGAAGCTGCATAGCTCTTGTCTGGTAACGTTTTTGCAGATTTGCAATTTCATTATTACTTGCTACTTGTTTCCGCTCAAAATCTGCTTTCAAAATTTTATAATACTGATAACTACTTTGTAAAGAATCGAGATCAATATAGGCCACTTTGTTACCATGATGGGTTGAAGAATCTTTACAATTTTGTGTATTTGTAAATGTACTTTTTTTAGTAGAAGAGAACTTATCAAAATATAGGTAGCCAACCAGAAGTAATAAAACAATATTAAGTATTAAGGAAAAATTTTTCATACGCAAGTTATTTTTAGGTAGAGCAAGATAAAGGAAAGAGTAAAAAGCGAAAAGTTAAAAAGAGGGATATTTCATTAGATTGCTTAATAAGTAGGCCAAGGTATAGCCAATGATAATACGATCATCATGGGAAACACCGGATGGATTTAGTGAAGTAAACATCATAGTTAAGCGAATTTCTTCAACAAACTTCTTCTTCTCAATTCCTTTTTAATTAGCTGCAATTCTCTTCCTGTTTGACCGCTAACTGATGAGTTTTCCTGTGCCCTCCGCATTAGATAAGGTATAACATCTTTAAGCGGACCAAACGGTAAATATTTACTTACAGAACAGCCTGCTTTGGCCAGGTTAAATGTTATGTTGTCACTCATACCCAGTAATTGTGAAAAATGAACATGTGAATTATTCAGTGGCAGGTTTTTTTGATAAAGAAGTTGCGTGACATATAAATTGCTATACTCGTTATGAGAAGCAACAATTAAAAATAATTTATCAAGATGAGCTACAGAGAATTCTATGGCTGCATTATAATCTTTATCGGTGCTTTTTTTATCTGGCTGAATGGGTGATGGATAATCTAATCCTATGGCTCTTTTTCTTTCTTTTTCCATGTAGGCTCCTCTTACCAACTTAACGCCTAAAATAAAATCTTTCTTTAGCGCCTGGTCTAAACTGTCTTTTAAAAACTGCAGGCGGTCATGCCGGTAAAGCTGAATAGTATTATACACAACAACTTTGCCTTTATTAAACCTTTGCATCATTTGCATAGTAAGTGCATCCACAGGGTCTTGTATCCATGACTCTTCAGCATCTACCAAAACACCCACATTATTTCTTTGTGCAGCTTCGCAAATCTTTATTAAACGATTTATTACTTTTTGCCATTCTACTTTTTCGGAATTATCTAATCCATTTTCAATTACGCGGCCTTCAACGCCACTGTTTTTATTTGCAGCTGAATCTAATTTTTCTAATAAAGCAAACCGTGCAAAGCCTGTAAGCTTAATGCTTATAAATGGAATGTTAGGTTGAGTGGCAGCATATTGAATTACCTTTATAAATTCTTCTGCCGCATTATCAAAATTCTCTTCTCCTTCTTTTCCTTCAACTCCATAATCTAAAATTACCAGTACATTATATTGAGCCAGATTATCCGCAACTTTTGCTGTTTGTTGTAATGTTTCGCCACCAACAAACTGTTTAAAAATTGTTTTTCTAATGAGAGCATTTATTGGTAAATGCGCTTTTATAGCCCAGGGAGTTATTCTCGTTCCTAATTTTACCAGCCATCCGATTCCCATAGAAGAAAATAGAAATTTTGCTTTTTTTAATTCATTAATGGATTTATAAGCAAAGGCAAGCTCTGTGTTATCAAAAGAGATCATTTAAAAAATTTAAAAACCGAAATTACTCATTACTATTTACTATTTACTTGTTAAAGCCCTTATCTATCTTTGTAAAAAAATATAAATGGAAGACAAAAAATCTTTGGAAAGTTTAATAATAATGACAGAGCTGGTTTTACCAAATGACACCAACACTTTTGGAAATTTAATGGGTGGTAGATTAATGTATTGGATGGATATTGGGGCTGCCCTATCAGCTACAAAACATTGCGGAGCAGCTGTTGTAACTGCATCAGTTGATAATATTTCATTTTCCAACCCCATAAAATTGGGGAATGTGGTTCATATCGAAGCTAAAGTAACAAGAGCTTTTAATACAAGCATGGAGATTCATTTAAATGTTTGGGGAGAAGATATAATAAGGCAACACAGATATAAAAGCAATGAAGCATATTATACATTTGTTGCACTTGATCCTCATGGAAAACCTAAAGTTGTTCCAACTGCTAAAGCTGAGACGGAAGATGAAAAAAAATTATATGAAGGAGCATTACGCCGACGTCAGATAAGGTTAATATTAGGGGGTAAAATGAAGCCTGAAGATGCCGTAGAATTGAAAGCCTTGTTTACTTAAGAGCAGTTGATGATTTAGAGTTGATAACAAAGAACTATAAATTATAAACTATGAGTCAACTCTTTACCCATAAATTTTTTACTTTGTTCTATAGCGTCCATTACCTGTTGAAGAATTACATCAAGGTTATCCTCATAATTAATTTTGAGGGGTTCTTTAAATTTTACGCTTAATAGAGTGCCCTTCTTTTTTAGTTTTAATCCTTTTTTATCAAATGCTTTACCAAATCCATTTATTACAACCGGAATAACTATGGGTTTATTATTTTTAATTAGGAATGCCGCTCCCTTTCTACCTTGTGCAAATGGGGTGGTTGTTCCCTGCGGAAATGTTATCACCCAATTCTTTTCTAATGTTTTAGCAATATTGCGTGTATCACCAGGATTTAAGCCTTTACGTACTTCTTTGCCCCCTGGCACCCAGGTTCTTTTAACAGTAATGCAACCTGCCATTCTAAATAAACGGCTTATAAAACTACTTCGCATTGTTTCTTCAGCAGCCACAAAATATACACGGGTAAATGGATTTAAAAGATAAAACGGGATGCCCAATTTGTTTTGTTTACCCCATTTTACTGCGCAAAAAATGTGCAAAAAAGTGATAACGTCTGCAAAATAAGTTTGATGATTACTTACAAACAACACATTTTTTTTGGGTAAGTTTTTTAGATGCTCTGTGCCTGAAATTTTTAGTTTATTGATTATTGCGAGACCCCAAATGCTAAAAATGCCCACAAAGAAATAAAGTATTGATTTTGGGATATTGGTTTGTCTCAAACTTTCAATCAAACGCTTCATGGTATATTTTTTGGCTAAACAATCGGTGTGCAATTTAGGGATTAACCCATTAATATCTCGGTAATGGTTCTTTTGTGTTTTATACTATTGTATCTTTCTGTAATATATAAACATCAAAAGGATGACAAATGAAATTAACCTCAAACTGTGCCTTAGCTGCAATAAGCCGGTAAAAGGCCGTACTGATAAAAAATTTTGTGATGATTACTGCCGTAACAATTATAACAATCAATTAAAATCGAATACGATAAATCTTGTGAGGAACATTAATAATGCCTTGGGGAAAAACAGGCGTATTTTGGAAAGCCTATTTAATGAAAGAGAAGGAATGGCAAGAACCAATAAGAATAAATTATTGCAAAAAGGTTTTCAATTTAAATATACCACCCATACCTACACAAATAAAAAAGGGGATGTTTATTTCTTTTGCTATGATATTGGATACCTTCCTTTAGAAAATGATTGGTATTTATTAGTGAAGCAAAAAGAGGATTAAAACGCATTATAGCTTCTAAAGGGAGACTTGCAACTGAATAATTACGTAAGGAATTTATGTAATATTCGAAGGGAATAAAAAGCCATATTTGGAACTCTTTAAATTATCCCAATTTTTCTACCTGCATATAATTAAGTTCAACAGGAGTGGCTCTTCCAAATATCTTAACCTGCACTTTTAATTTCTTTTTTTCATCGTTCACTTCTTCAATAACCCCATTAAAATCGTTAAACGGTCCGTCAATAATTTTAATTGTCTCACCAATAATAAATGGCTCACTCATCTTAATTCCACTGGCATCTGCCATTTCATCTGCCTTGCCAAGCATTTTATTTACTTCGGCCCTGCGAAGAGAAATGATTTGACCTTTTGAACCCTTGCCATCAGTTAAAAAGTGCATCACATTACTGATGTTGCTTAGATGCTGAACCATTTCATCAGAAAGTTTTCCATGCTCTACCTCTATCATAATATATCCGGGATAGAAATTTCTTTCTCTCATTACCTTTTTACCATTTTGAACCTTATACACTTTTTCAACAGGCAAAAATATTTGTTTTACTATTTTGTCCCATCCATTGCGGATAACATCCTTATCCAGATATTCTTTTACTTTTCGTTCTTTACCACTTACAACTCTAAGCACATACCATTTGCTTTCTTTTTCCGAAACGGCATCAATACCAAGGGATGCAGGAACAACTATTTCCTGGCCTTCGGTTAAATCTTTCTCTACCTGAGTTTCTTCTATGTTCGTTGTTTCTTGCATCTTACTTAAATAAAGAATAAATAAATTTTAGTACTCCATTAATTCCAAAATCCATAACCCCTACAATTGCTGTAATAAAAAGAGTCGCCACTAAAACAATCATTGTTGACTGTTGTAATTGTTCCCAGTTGGGCCAGGTTACTTTTTCTCCCATCTCTTTATAGGAGTCTCTGATGTATGCTGATATTTTATTCATGGTACATGTTTAATAATTTTAAAAAGTTTCATAGGTTAAATAAGTTATTTAAACTTCATAAACCTTTTGAACGTTTCCTTGCACGGGCACAAGGATTCGAACCCTGATCAAAGGTTTTGGAGACCTCTATTCTACCATTGAACTATGCCCGTAAGAATCAAAAGTCACTGGTTAAAGGGAAATCCTTCTAACCAATGACTTTTGAAAATCAAAGATACTATATTATTTCAAAATTTCTGTAACCTGTCCTGCACCTACCGTACGTCCACCTTCACGAATCGCAAACTTCAATCCCTTTTCCATTGCAATTGGTTGAATTAACTTAACGGTAAGGTTGGTATTATCACCGGGCATAACCATTTCAGTTCCTGGATTCAATTCAACTTCACCAGTTACATCTGTAGTACGGAAATAAAATTGGGGCCTGTATTTTTGGAAAAAAGGAGTATGACGTCCGCCTTCTTCTTTGCTCAATACATAAACCTCACCTTTAAAATCAGTATGCGGAGTAATTGAACCTGGCTTACAAAGTACCATACCACGACGGATTTGAGTTTTCTCAATACCACGTAATAACAAACCTGCATTATCTCCAGCTTCACCTTCATCCAAAAGTTTCTTAAACATTTCCACGCCTGTACAAGTAGTAGTTAGTGGTTTTTCCATTAAACCTACAATTTCCATTGATTCACCTACTTTTATTTTACCTCTTTCAATACGGCCAGTAGCAACAGTACCACGACCTGTAATTGAAAATACATCCTCTACGCTCATTAAGAAAGCCTGATCAACCGGACGTGGAGGTAATGGAATGTATGTATCGACAGCTTCCATTAATTCATCAATCTTAGCGGTCCACTTTGCATCACCTGCCAAAGCACCTGTTGCAGATCCCTGAATGATAGGAGTATTATCACCATCAAATCCGTATGAAGTTAATAACTCCCGAATTTCCATTTCTACTAATTCCAACAATTCAGGATCATCAACAAGATCTACTTTATTCATAAATACAACAATACGAGGAACACCAACCTGGCGTGCAAGCAAGATATGCTCTTTTGTTTGAGGCATGGGTCCATCTGTTGCAGCAACCACTAAAATTGCTCCATCCATTTGAGCAGCACCAGTAATCATGTTTTTCACATAATCGGCGTGACCCGGACAATCAACGTGTGCATAGTGGCGATTGACTGTTGCATATTCTACGTGAGCAGTATTAATAGTGATACCCCTTTCTTTTTCTTCTGGTGCACCATCAATCTCATCATAGTTTTTCTTTTCCGCCAAACCTTTTTTAGACAAAATATCGGTTATAGCGGCTGTTAATGTGGTTTTACCATGATCTACGTGACCAATAGTACCAACGTTAACGTGGGGTTTATCCCTTTTAAAGTTCTCTTTTGCCATTTTATTTGTTTTTTAATTTGTGTTTTTTAAATTTATGTGATCTACTTTAATAAAGTCTTTCAACTTTTAATTTTGTTCAACGGAGTGTAATTCTTAGAGCTGTTGATGAGAATTGAACTCACGACCTCTTCCTTACCAAGGAAGTGCTCTACCCCTGAGCTACAACAGCTTTTTAAAGTCATTGAGACAGTGGGTCATTAAGTCAATAAACAAAAGACAATTGGCAATAAGCAAATGAATCTAATTGACCAATGACTAAATGACCATTGACTTTTTGGAGCGGAAGACCGGGCTCGAACCGGCCACCTGAAGCTTGGAAGGCTACCGCTCTACCAAATGAGCTACTTCCGCTGATTATGCAGATTTGCTAATGTGCAAACATGCTGATGTAAAAGAACTTTCAATTTGCACATCTGCATATCTGCAAATTTACAAAATGATTTTGTGGGCAGAGTAGGGTTCGAACCTACGTACTCGTGAGAGAACAGATTTACAGTCTGTCGCCTTTAACCACTCGGCCATCTGCCCTATTTTTTTGAGCCAGTGGAGGGATTCGAACCCCCGACCAGCTGATTACAAATCAGCTGCTCTGGCCAACTGAGCTACACTGGCAATTAATGTTAAACTCACTCCTGCAAAGATCCTACCCCTGAAACATACTTATATAGGCTGTTTTTTGGGAAGGCAAAGGTAATGGAAATAGTTTAATGCAAAAATTTTGAAAAAGAAATTTTAAAGTGTTTTAAGTTGACGAAATCATTTTTAAAAATGATGAGGTATATTAAAAAAAATCCCCCGATTTTTCGGGGGTGTAACAAAGTTAATCTGCCAATTTTTGTTTCTTGCGTTTTATTTGGGTTATAACAGAATCCAGTGCGATATCAAAACTTTCTTCAAAAGATTTAGATGAGTGTTTTACAAAAAAATCATGCCGTGGTATATGTACTTTAATCTCTGCGATCTTGTCTTTAATGTTGTGGACTACATTATCTAACTTTAAAAACACATCAACTTTTGTAATTCTTTCATGAAACTGGGCAAGCTTGGAAAGCTTTTTCTCAACATAGGATACCAGTTTTGAATCTGCCTCAAAGTGCAGTGTTTGAATGTTTACGTTCATAGTAATCTTAAGTTTAAATCAGTGAACAAAAAAAATAAATGTAAAGTTTACAAAGTCATAGGCAAAGCAAATTATGAAGTCAATCGTATTATGAAGTTAGAATTAAGAACGATTTTTTCAAAATTTTATTTAATGAATATAAAATTTATGATTTGGGATGTGATTTTTTATGTATGTCCTTTAATTTTTCAATACTGTTATGCGTATATATCTGGGTAGCTGCCAAACTGCTGTGGCCCAACAGCTCTTTTACAGCATTAATATCAGCACCATTATTAGTTAGATGGGTAGCAAAGCTATGTCGTAATATATGCGGACTTTTTCTTTCGCTAGTAGTGACATGGCTGAGATATTCTTTCACTTTATTATATACATATTTTGGCTGAAGCTGTTTTCCTTTTCCATTAATTAAAACATATTCTCTATCGGGTTTTTCTATGTTTATTTCTTTTTCGCTGTTATAATGTAGAATATGAGTAAGCAACTCATTATTTACGGGTATTATTCTTTCTTTATTTCCTTTCCCCAATACCTTTATATTGTTATTACTTCTGTCAATTTGCAATTCCTTTAGATTAATTAGCTCACTCAATCGCATACCGGTTTGGTAAAAGATTTGCAACAGCAAGTGATTTGTTTTCCCTTCCCAGGTATCCGGAAATTCAACATGTTTAAATAAAGTGTCAATATCTTTCTCCTCGATAAAGGATGGCAAACGCTTGCTTACTTTGAGCGAAGCAATGGTAGTCATTGGGCTTACTATTATATTTTCTTTTCTTAGCTGGTATTTAAAAAAAGATTTTAGGGTAGATATTTTTCGGTTGATACTTTTGGAGGCAATTTTATTTCGTTTTAAATCAGCCAGCCATGTTCTTATTAATGTTGCTGAGATTTCATTTAAGAGTAGTTTACCGTAGTTCACCTCAATAAAATCGAAAAAATCTTTTAGATCATTTTCATAAGAAATGATGGTATGCTGCGAATACCGTTTTTGAAACTTGAGGTAATCTAAAAAAGTTTGTATTGAAGTTTGGCTTTCGTGCATAAAAAAACCGGGAACTCAAAGTTAGAACTTAAAAGTTACCGGCAGTTAGTGTTGGTAATTATATATAGAATTAGATCTCTATTTTTCCGCTTGCAATTTGCTGCTTATATACAGCTTTTAAAACCTGTGCCCTGCGCCTGATAGAAGGTTTAATGAACGCCTGGCGCTCTCTTAGCTGCAATAAAGCCTTACTCTTTTCAAATTTTTTTTTGTACTTTTTAAGTGCTTTATCTATGTTTTCGCAGTCTTTAGAATCAATAATGAGCATAAATTAATTTCTTTTATTATTATTTTTTGGAAGGCAAAGGTAAATGTAATTTTTTAAATATCGAAATTCTAAAATGAAATACGAAATTTGCATAAATAATTAAACATGTTTACCGGAATTATTGAGTGTTTGGGGAAAATATCTAATATAAAAACCCACGCCTCCAATAAAACATTTTGGGTTGAAAGTACAATTTCTGAAGAATTAAAAATTGATGAAAGTGTAAGTCATGATGGAGTCTGCCTTACTATAGAGGAAGTAAATGGGAATTCTTATAAAGTAACTGCTATTAAAGAAACCTTAGATAAAACTAATATTGATGAATGGAAAGCCGGAGGAATTGTAAATCTTGAAAGAGCACTCCGCATGAATGGACGAATAGACGGGCATATTGTACAAGGACACGTAGATACTACCGCTGAATGTGTTGACAAAAAAATTTTGAAGGGAAGTACAGAACTTATTTTTAAGTTTAAAAAGAGGTTTGCTTCACTAATTATCGAAAAAGGTTCTATTTGTGTAAATGGTGTAAGCCTTACTTGTTTTAATGTTGGTAAAAACAAATTTACCGTCGCAATTATCCCTTATACATTACAACACACTAACCTATCATTTATTAAAGAAGGCCTAAAGGCTAATATTGAATTTGATTTATTAGGGAAGTATGTGCTGAGGGCATTGGCATTATCATGATACGTAAAACGTGATATGTGAGAGGAGATTTTCACATTTCACTTTTCGATTTTGACCCTAAATGGCTTTCCCCTTCATAGCTTTTGACACAGCCTGGTCCATTACTCTTTCAGCATAAGGGCGTGAGATGTTATTGAGTTCTTCAATTTTTGTATGGATAAGATCTTTGTCTTCCATTGTTAGCGCTAATTGCAAAGCCTGCATAGCTTCGGCAGTTGTTACCAATTCTTCAGGAAGAAGTTCTTTAGCATTTTTTTGAATAAATTTTTCAGTTGTTTCCAATAACTGCTCCCCTTCTGTTCTTGCTTCGAGCAATGCCCTTGTGGCAATATCATCTTTTGCATGCGTGATAGATTCCATCAACATTTTTTCAACCTGATGATCACTTAATCCATATTGCGGTTGCACATCAATACTTTGCTCTATCCCGCTTCTTAATTCTTTAGCTTTCACCACTAAAATACCGTCAGCATTTATTAAAAAAGAAATTTCAACCTTAGGTAAGCCAGCTGGCATTCCCGGTATATTGGTTAAATTAAATTCGGCAAGCTTACGATTGTCTTTTACAAGATCTCTCTCACCCTGGTAAACTGAAATTTTAATACCACTTTGCCCGTTAACCTGTGTTGTATATTGCCTGGATGCCTTTGTAGGTATTTTAGAATTTCTCGGAATTAAAATATCCATTAAACTACCCCGGGTTTCAATTCCTAATGAAAGCGGTGTAATATCAAGTAGTAAAAATTCTTTATTATTTCCTGCTAAAATATCAGCCTGCAGCGCAGCACCTAATGCAACAACTTCCTCAGGGTTCATTGAATCATTCACTGCCTTTCCAAAAAAATTTGAAATGGTTTTCTTTATAAATGGCACTCTTGTAGATCCGCCAACCATAACAATTACTTCAATATCTTTTGTACTAAGTGCTGCATCTTTTAAAGCGTTTTTACAACATGTGATTGTCTTTTCAATAAAAGGCTGAACTAAATTCTCAAATTCGGTTTTAGATATTTTTAAAGCCCCCTCCCGGCCTCCCCCATTAGGGGAGGAGGAATGCAGCTCTCCAGTAAATTCATCATTAAAAGAGAGATGTTTTTTTGCTTCTTCAGCTTTTAACCTGATTGCCTGAGAAAACATTTGATCATTCTTTAATTCATCTTCATTTATAGATAACTGTTTCAGCCAAAATTTTACTATTGCATTATCAAGATCGTCACCTCCTAAATATGTATCCCCATTTGTGGATAGCACTTCAAAAATTCCATTTGAAATTTTCAAAATCGAAATATCAAAAGTGCCACCTCCAAGATCATACACTGCAATCGTTTTGTGGTCTTCTTTACGCAACCCAATACCATACGCAAGGCTGGCAGCTGTTGGCTCATTTACAATTCGTAATACATCGAGGCCTGCAAGCTTCCCCGCATCTCGTGTAGCCTGCCGTTGGGCATCATTGAAATACGCCGGAACTGTAACGACCGCTTTGTTCACGGGTGTTTTAAGAATATGCTCCGCTCTTTGCTTAAGTTCTTTTAAAATAAATGAAGAGAGTTCAATGGGAGAATAAAATTTATTGCCCACTTGTACTTTTACAAGGCTCTCTGTGTTATCATCAATAATTTTATAAGTAAAAAATGAGCTGTTGCTTTGAATATCCATATAAGATTTTCCCATCAATCTCTTGGCAGAAAAAATTGTGTTTTGTGGTTCGCTAATTAAATATTGTTTGGCTTCTTCACCTACACTTACTTTAGCATTATCATCAAAATGAACTATTGAAGGAACTAAGGAGCTCGAATTATGTTCTTTCAAAGCCACTGCCTGCTTTGTTTCCGGATGAATTATAGCAATAAGGCTATTGGTTGTGCCCAGATCAATACCTACGATCATTTCTTCTTTTTGTAAACTTCCTGTTGCTATGTTAATACC
>MWWF01000200.1_pt1 | contig 11816 bp, 7 predicted proteins | sample 1047351 | NCBI WGS metagenome assembly MWWF01 (sample SAMN06349970, study PRJNA376086) | soil metagenome | isolation source: MGM-3 sample Antarctic (ecotone) soil | place: Antarctica
ACTCCTACACCAAAAAGTTTAAAAGTATTTTTTATTGATAATATTTGCAGCTCTTTTCTAAAATATAAAATTGCCAATAAGGTAAGTGAGGTTATAAGCAATCTATACCATACAAGCATACCTTCATTTAATGTAATCAGTTTACCCAATATAGCAGTAAAACCAGCTAAAAAAACAGCTATGTGTAATTGAATAAATGCTTTTTTCATGCAGCAGCAAAAGTAACTCGTTTCGCATACAGGCTTATTAACAATCCTTTTTCAACAAAAATATTTTAGCGGTTGTATTTCTAAGCCTCATAGTTTTATATTTGCTGCACTTTTAAAACAGGATTAACTCCATAAGAATTATTCCTTTTTACCGATATGCGGGATTGTCAGTTAAACTCAGTTCCACATTGGTCGGTGCAGATATCATAAATAAACCATTCTATGAGCTTTAAAAAGATCAACAACATTACTGGCTGGGCAATTTTCTTGATAGCATCTACTGTTTATTTAATGACGATGGAAGCCACAGGAAGTTTTTGGGATACCGGTGAATTTATTTCCAGCGCCTACAAACTACAAATTCCACATCCGCCTGGGGCTCCATTATTTGTTTTACTTGGCAGATTATTCACTGTACCTTTTGATGCACATCATGCCGCAGTAGGCGTAAATATAATGAGTGCGTTAGCAAGCGGGTTTACCATATTATTTTTATTTTGGACAATTACTCACTTTGCAAGAAAAATAGTTCAAAATCACGAAAGTGAATTTACCGGCAATCAGCTTTTCAGTAATATGGCAGCTGGTGTTGTTGGTGCTCTTGCTTACACTTTTTCTGATTCATTTTGGTATAGCGCTGTTGAAGGTGAAGTGTATGCTATGTCATCTTTTTTTACTGCCATTGTATTTTGGGCTGCTCTTAAATGGGAGCATGAAGTAACACAGGAAAAATTGGCCGGTAGTAAAGAAAATTTTACACGGGCAGATCGTTGGCTCATTCTAATATTTTATCTAATAGGTTTAGCGGTAGGTGTTCACTTATTAAACATACTCACCATACCTGCCATTGTAATGATCTATTATTTTAAAAAGTATAAGGTTACACGCAAAGGAACTATTTATGCTTTTTTAATAGGTTGCGCTATTACCGGCATTGTGCAGGTACCAATGATACAATGGACAATTAAATTAGCCGGACAATTTGATATACTGTTCAAGAATTCTTTTGGAATGCCATTTTTCTTTGGCTTTAGTTTTTTCTTTGTTTTGTTGGGAGTTTTAATATTTTATACAATAAGATTAGCCATTAAAAAAAACTGGAATTTCTTAAAACTGGCCATGTGGAGTTTTGCTTTTGTTCTTCTTGGTTTCTCTACTTACTATACAACATTAATCCGCTCTAATGCCGACCCTTCGGTTGATATGTTTAACGTAGATAACCCTGTGAGTCTTGTGGGTTATTTAGGCCGTGAGCAATATGGTGATTGGCCCTTAATATATGGACAGGATTTTACAGCTGAAACCACACAAGATTCTAAAACAGTAGACACTTATGTAAAAAGTAAAAATTCATATGAAAAAAAGGGCAAGAAATATTTACCTGAATATGCTTCCGAAGATAAACATTTTTTGCCCCGCATGTGGGATGCAAGTAATGATCAAAGCCATGCAGATTATTATTTAGGATTTACTGATAATGTTTCCAAAGACCCTAAGACGGGTGCTTATGAAGGTAAACCCACCATGGCGGATAATATAAAATTTGCTTTTGCTTATCAAATTAACTGGATGTACCTGCGGTATTTTATGTGGAATTTTGCAGGTAAACAAAATGATATACAGGGCATTGATATAGGTAACAGAAGAGATGGTAACTGGAAAACCGGAATTTCTTTTTTGGATAATATTCGATTAGGGGATCAAAATAAAATGCCTGATAGTTTAAAACATAATAAGGCTAATAATAAGTTGTTTGCCCTGCCATTAATTTTAGGAATTCTTGGTTTGATTTATCAATATAAGAAAGATAAAAGAGATGCGTTTGTGGTAGGCCTCCTTTTTTTCTTTACAGGTTTTGCCATTGTTTTTTATCTTAATCAGGCAGGTAACCAGCCCCGGGAAAGGGATTATGCGTATGTAGGTTCATTTTATGCTTTTGCCATTTGGATAGGGTTGGGTGTGTTGTTTGTAAAAGAACAACTCAATAAATTAATGGATAATAAAATTTCAGGTTATGTTGCGGCAGCCATATGCACTTTGGCTGTTCCGATATTAATGGCCAGCCAGGAATGGGATGATCATGATCGCAGCAGAAAAGTTTTAGCAAGAGATCTTGCAATTGATTATTTGGAAAGCTGTGCACCCAATGCCATACTAATAACTTTCGGAGATAATGATACATACCCGTTATGGTATGCTCAGGAAGTGGAAGGCGTACGCAGAGATATACGTGTAATAAATTCAAGCTTATTAGGTACCGACTGGTACATTAATCAATTACGCTATAAATTAAATCAAAGTGATCCTGTGGATTTGATATGGAGTGCTGAACAAATATTAGGGAGTAAGAGAGATGCCGTTTATTTCATTCCTGAAGTACCAGGTGCAACCGTGGACCAAACTAAACCAATGAGTCTAGATACATTACTTAAAGATTATGCAGGAAGTGATGATCCGGCAAGAATGTATTTACCGCAGGGGCAGGAAGAATACATAAACCTCTATCCCACTAAAAACGTAAAGATTCCTGTTGATCTTGAGCTTGTTCGTAAAAATGGAACTGTAAATATTGAAGATAGTGTGGTGAGTGAACTTACATTTACCATTCCCAAAAATGTTATTGGTAAGAATGATGCGGCTATATTAAATATTATTGCAGCCAATAACTGGAAACGTCCTATCTATTTTACTTCTCCCTATAATGAGTTAGGTTTTGAATCTTATTTAAGAACAGACGGGCTCACCTATCGCCTTGTTCCTATAAAAAGTAGCGATGTTAATCAAAATTGGGTAGTAGATAGAATGCTTAACAAATTTGTATTTGGTAATGCAGATAAGCCAGGTGTTTATTACGATGAAGAAAACCGTAGGCATCTTAATACCATCAGGATGCAATATGCTTTGGCGGCAATTAGTCTTGCAGATAATGGAAGAAAAGGTGATGCAAAAAAGCTTTTGGAGAAATGTGATAAAATGATGCTTCAGGAAAACTTTCCATATGGAATGGTATCACGGGATCAAAGACATAACCAGATATCGGGGCAATTACTTTTAGCAGCTTATAAAGCAGGCGACTCTTTATTGGCTACCAAGGTTTATTCAGGATTACGGAAAGATTTAGAACAGGAAGTAGCCTATTTCAATGCCCTGGATGAAGATAAACAAGGTGCCCTGGCTACAGACAACCAAAGAGCCATGCAAATATTACAACAATTACAACAGATGGAGCAATATTTTAAAACGCCACAACCTACTTTGAATCCCGAATCTACAAACCCGATTATTAATAATTTACCCAAACCAAGAGATACAAATAAAGCGGATGCAGTTAATCCAAAGAAATAAAAAATAAATGTATTAGTCCGCCTTTTCAAAGAAGGCGGGCTTTTATTTAACATCCGTCATAAAGTCCTTAAGAATATTTGTTTCGTAAATTGCATTGATTTTACGTCGTACATCTTACCTCCTAATTCCTTTATATATTATATGCTTGGTCATAATTTTTCTAAATACGATCCTACTCAAAACGGAAAATCAGCTTTTGAAAAATTGCTTGACGCATTTACTCAGTTACTTACTTATACCAGTGGTGACGTGGCAGAAGCATTGAGCTGGTTAACAGAGCTGGATAAACAATATGATCTTACAAATGAAGAATATGGTATTGGTGATTTTATTGAAGACCTGAAAGAGAAAGGGTATATTGATGAGAATAAACAGAATGGTGAAATTAAAATAACACCTAAAACTGAGCAGGGAATAAGAAAAAAAAGCCTGGAGGAAATTTTTGGCAAACTTAAAAAAACTAAACAGGGAAATCACAATACATTCAAGCCGGGAGGCGGCGATGAAATAAATCCAGAAACAAGAGCTTTTCAATTTGGCGATACTTTAGAACAAATAGATTTTACTGCATCTATCCGCAATGCCCAAATAAATCATGGCATTGATAGTTTCAAAATGAATGAAGATGACCTGGAAATAAGAGAAACCGATTTCAAAGCTCAGACATCAACTGTTTTAATGATTGATATTTCTCATTCCATGATATTATATGGAGAAGACAGGATAACTCCAGCCAAAAAAGTGGCTATGGCATTGAGTGAACTGATCACAACAAAATATCCTAAAGACACTTTGGATATTGTGGTTTTTGGAAATGATGCCTGGCCCATTGAAATAAAAGATCTTCCCTATTTGCAGGTTGGCCCCTATCATACCAACACGGTTGCCGGCCTGGAACTGGCAATGGATACTTTACGAAAAAGAAAAAATCCTAATAAACAAATTTTCATGATAACCGATGGCAAGCCAACTTGTTTAAAAGTAGGAAAGCGTTATTATAAAAACAGTTTTGGCGTAGATAGAAGAATACTAAGCCGCTGCATGAATCTTGCAGCACAATGTAAAAAGATCAAAATACCCATAACCACTTTTATGATTGCCAGCGACCCTTACCTGCAGCGCTTTGTAACGGAGTTTACCGAAACAAATAATGGTAAAGCATTCTTTGCTTCTCTTGATAAGTTGGGTGCATTTATTTTTAAAGATTTTGAAAGCGGAAAGAGGAAAACGGTTTATTAGTATGAATCAAATCTGTCTGCAGCAGGAGTTGGGAGATTAAAAAAATTATTAAGACAAAAAATGAAAGATATAAAAACTTTAGGGGAATTAAAAAAGAGCGGATACGTTTCTAAAAGTATCAAAGAAGAAATTCGGTCTAACCTGATAAAGAAGATCAGTAAAAAAGAAGTTACTTTTCCCGGTATACTGGGATATGAAGATTCCGTAATTCCTGATACGGAGAGAGCCTTGCTATCGCGGCATAATATTTTGTTTTTAGGATTGCGGGGTCAGGCAAAAACAAGAATGGCCCGGCAAATGACAGATCTGCTGGATGAATATATTCCCTTTATTGCTGGCAGTGAGGTAAATGATGATCCCTTTGCACCCCTTAGCCGTTATGCAAAAAATATAATTGAAGAAAAAGGTGATGATACACCCATCGAATGGCTCCATCGCACCGAACGCTATGGAGAAAAATTAGCAACACCCGATGTAAGTGTTGCAGATCTTATCGGCGATATAGACCCCATAAAAGCAGCTAATTTAAAATTGAGTTATGCCGATGACAGGGTGATACATTATGGAATTATTCCACGAAGTAATCGCAGCATATTTGTTATTAATGAATTGCCTGATCTGCAGGCAAGAATCCAGGTCTCACTTTTTAATATTTTAGAAGAAGGTGATTTACAGATCAGAGGTTTTAAATTAAGATTACCGTTGGATATTTTATTTGTGTTTACAGCCAATCCTGAAGATTATACAAACCGGGGTGCAATTGTTACTCCATTAAAAGATAGGATTGAAAGTCAGATACTAACACACTATCCAACCTCAATTGAAACTTCGCTGTTAATTACTGAACAGGAAGCTGATGTGCATGAAGACCAGTCAAAAAAAGTAAAGGTTAGTGATTTGGTTAAGCGCCTGATTGAACAGGTTGCATTTGAAGCAAGAGGAAGTGAGTATGTTGATAAAAAAAGTGGGGTATCTGCAAGGCTTACTATTGCGGCCTATGAAAATGCTGTTAGTGCGGCTGAAAGAAGAGCAATCATCAATAAGGAAAAAGAAACACAGGTTTGGATAAGTGATCTATCAGGAATAATTCCTTCTATCACAGGCAAAATTGAATTAGTGTATGAAGGTGAACAGGAAGGCCCATACCAGGTTGCCTTTAATTTAATGGAAAAAGCCATACGTTCTCAGTTCGCTAAATATTTCCCTAATCCTGAAACTTTTAAAAAGAAAAAAACTGCACCAGGCGTGGCTGATGAAAACCCTTATCGTGCTATTACCCGCTGGTTCGATTCAGGCAATCACCTAAACATTTTTTTTGAAAGCAAGGATGATGACAAAGTGCAATTGCTTTATAAAGTAGATGGCTTATACGGCCTTGTAAAAAAATATTTCCCCAGTGCCAATGCTAAAGAAAACGCTTTATTAATGGAGTTTGTTTTGCACGGACTGGCAACTCATTCTCTTATCAGTAAAAAAGTAGTTGAAGGCAAAATTGAATTTAAAGATTTGATGGGAAGCATGTTAAATCTCACCACAAAATCTTTTAGTGAAGAGGAGTTGGATGATGAAGACTTTAAATAATATATTGTCTACTAATTAAGATGATCGTAATGGGGATAAGTAGCTTTTTAATGATTGATTTTTTTGTGTACTGGCAAAAATAAAAGCAAATGCGCTGCATAATCGCAATCAAATAATATTTACTTCCCTCTCTAATTCTACATCAAACTTATCTTTTACAGTTTGCTTTATTTCTTTACTAAGTTCATAAATTTCCGTACCTGTTGCATTTCTGTAATTTATTAGCACAAGTGCCTGCTCGGTATGGCAGCCAGCATCTCCCCTTCTAAATCCTTTCCAACTTGTCCCGCTTTCGGGGCCACATTGCTCTATGAGCCAGGCTGCCGCAACCTTTACATTTGCATTATTTAATGTGTAGCCCACAATATTTGGATGAATTCGTTTTAATTCGTGGAATTCGTGTTCAGATACTTCAGGGTTTTTAAAAAAACTTCCTGCATTTCCTATCACATTTGGATCAGGTAATTTACTGCTTCTTATATTAATAATTGCCTGTGAAATGGCTTGTATGCTCAGTTCTTTTGAATGCAATTTTTCTAACTCCTCTTTTATAGCTCCGTAAGAAATATTGTATTGAGGTTTTTTATTCAGTCTAAATGTTACAGTAAGAATAACAAATTGATCTTTGTACTTCTTCTTAAAAACACTCTCCCTGTATCCAAACTCACAATCATTTAAAGTGAAATTAACTACACGTTTGTCCTTTAGATGAAATGCTTCAAGGGAAAGAAAAACATCTTTTACTTCCACACCATACGCCCCAATATTTTGCATTGGTGAAGCGCCAATATTTCCCGGGACCAGTGAAAGGTTTTCCACACCTGCAAAATTATTTTTAATACAATGCATTACAAACTGATGCCAATTTTCTCCAGCGCCGGCTTTTAGGTAAATATGGTCTTCATCTTCATGAACCGTATGAATGCCGCTTATTGCATTCTTTAAAACCAGCCCATCAAAATTTTTTGTAAATAATATATTACTGCCGCCGCCTAAGATTAATAGTTTGTGGTTTATAGTTTGTCCAAAGGACTCCTCACGGAGTAGTTTGTAGTTAATGATCAAAGTCTCTAACTCTTCTACTGAAGAAAATATTGAAAAATATTTTGCATAAACCTCAATACCAAACGTGTTATATTTTTTGAGCGGATAATTTTGTTGAACTTGCATAATCAACAGCAAAATACCAAATATGAATGAACACGCAGCAGTGATTATCGGAGCATCGGGATTAATTGGAAGTCATCTTGTTGAACAGATACTTCAAGATGATGATTTTGGCATTGTTAGAATTTTGGTTCGTAAAAGATTACCAATAATTCACCCCAAATTACAGCAGGAGCTTGTAGATTTTAATGATAAATATGATTACACACAAAAATTTGGAGAAGGAGATATTATTTTTTGCTGTATTGGTACAACTCAAAAAAAAGTAAAAGGTGATAATACCGCCTATGAAAAAGTTGATTTGGATATTGCTATAAACGCAGCCAAAACAGGAATTGAAAAAGGTTTTAAAAAATTCCTGATAGTTTCATCAGTAAGTGCAAATGCCAATTCAAAAAATTTTTACTTAAAGCTGAAAGGCAAAATTGAAAATGCATTGAAGAAATTTTCATTCAACAGCATTTCCATTTTCAGACCCGGGCAACTCCTTGGTAAGAGAAATGAATACAGGAGAGGTGAAGCTCTCTTGCAGGGAATTACCAAATTTATGTCGCATTTTCTTTTTGCCTCTCTAATAAAATATCATTCCATAGAGGCAAAATATGTAGCCAAAGCATTGATAGAACAAAGTAGGCAGAATAATACGGGTGTTCATATTCTTGAATATAAAGAAATGATGAATTTAATCAGATGATCAGATAGGATCAACATCTGCAATGAGTACAACGCTCCTGAATCTTTTTTCTGCATGTAATAAATTAAAATGATTTGCTATCACTCTTTTGTACTGTTTAAGCATATTTGCATCCTTTGGTAATTTGATTAAAATATCCATAAGATATAAACTGCGAATCCGGTTAACCACAGGTGCGGCCGGCCCCACAATAAAATCATTCATATCTTTTTTTAATGCATCACCTAATTTATTTGCCGCTTCGCTAACTACCTCTTTCATTTTGTGTTTTATGATAATTTTTATCACCCTGCTGAATGGGGGATAAAAAAATCGTTTACGATTTTCAATCTCAAACTCATAAAACCCTTTAAAGTCATGCATGTGTACAAACAATAAAACCGGGTGAGTGATTTTTGCTGCCTGTATCATCACTTTGCCCTGCTCCCCTTTTCTACCCGCCCTTCCACTTACCTGCTCCATTAACTGGAAAGCTCTTTCATTAGCTCTAAAATCTGCAAAGCTCAATAAACCGTCGGCATCTAAAACACCAACAAGGCTTACATTTTCAAAGTCAAGGCCTTTTACCACCATTTGAGTACCTACCAGAATATCTATCCTATGCTGTTCAAATAATTTTATTAAACTATCATGAGCGGTTTTGCCTCGAACAGAATCTATATCCATTCTTGCGATTTTATTAGAAGGAAATTCGTTTTCCAATTCCTCTTCAATTTTTTCAGTCCCAAAATTTTTCTCCATCCAATTTACCGTACCACATGCCGGGCAGGTTATTAATTTTGGATAGCTGCTTCCACAGTAATGACAGTGTAACTTATTAGAAAACTTGTGAAGGGTAAGTGTAACATCACAATTATTACAATGAGGAATAAAGCCGCAGGTTCCGCAAATTAAAAAAGGTGAATATCCCCGGCGGTTTTGAAATAAAATTACCTGTTTACTGTTTGTTAGCGCATCGCCAATAGCCGAATTCAATTGCGGAGATAAGATCACTTTCCCTTTTTTGCTTGCGGCCACCTGCCTGGTATTTATTATCTCAATCTCCGGAAGCTTTATCCCTCCAAATCTTTCTTTCAATTCCACTAAACCATATTTGCTATTTTCAATATTATAATAACTCTCTATTGAAGGCGTAGCACTACCTAATAACACTTTAGCGTTAAAAAGCGAAGCATAGAATATGGAAGCATCTCGGGCATTGTAGCGTGGCGCAGGATCTTGCTGTTTATATGAACTGTCGTGTTCTTCATCAACTATTATTAAACCAATATCTTTAAATGGAAGAAACAAAGCGCTTCTTGCTCCAATAACTATTTTGACCTCGCCATTTTTAATTTTATTCCACAGCTCTACCCTTTCATTATTATTAAATTTAGAATGATATATAGCCACATTACCACCAAAGTTTTTTTGTAACCTGCGGATAATTTGTGCCGTAAGAGTTATCTCGGGCAGCAGATATAAAACCTGCCTACCCTTTTTTAAATGTTCTTCAATTTGTTTAATATACAATTGAGTTTTACCGCTGCTGGTAACGCCATGCAAAAGGCAAACATTCTTTTCAGAAAAAATTAAATTGATCTTATCTAAGGCTGTTTTTTGTTCTCCACTCAATTCAAAATCTATAGAAATTTTTTGCGGAAGATTCTCAATTCGGTCAACACTTTTTTTGTCTATAAATAAAATATTTTTTTCTACTAACCCTTTTAACTGTGCTGCAGATGCTCCGGATTTTTTTAATAAGGGAGTTTGGACTACTTCTCCTTCAGTTTTTGAAATATGTAAATAGCTTAACAATAATTCCAGTTGCTTAGGAGCCTTAGCCCAATTATTTAGAAGTTCATTTAATTTTTCTTCATTATTAAAATCGGGATTTAACATTACATAGTTTTCTTTCTTCTCTTTATACCTTTCATTGAATGCCTCCCACACATAACAAACTTTTTTCTCGATAAGTTTTTTTATTAGAGGGTAAAAGTGGTTATTATCCAAAACTTGTTGCACTTCAGGCAATCTCAACTCTTTTTTTATTAATAATGCTTCTGCTACCAGGTATTCTTCATTATCAAGTTCAGAAAAGTCTTCTCCATAATCCTCATTAAAAACTATTATAGCCTCGCTGCTTAATTTAAGATGTGTGGGCAAAGCAGCCGCCATTACTTCTCCTTCGCTACACATATAGTACTCGCTAATCCATTGCCAAAGCTGTAATTGCTGAGGGTAAATTATAGGATCGTCATCAATTATATTTAAAATTTCTTTTGTTTCGTAATCAGGTTTTTTATCAGAAACTGATTTAATAATGCCGGCATATTTTTTATTTTTTCCAAACACCACTTCTGCCCTGCTGCCGGGTTTTGCTTTTGATATATGCTGTTCTGGAATGGTGTAAGTATACGTTTTAGGTATGGCCAAAGGCAATATGATTTCTGCCCATTTGCTGATTTTATTAGCTGGATAATTGAAAAGAGGTAGTTTGCCTGGAGCTTTATTAACCATCATTGCAAAGATAGTTTCTAAAAAGTCTCCCTTCATCTGGATTTATAATGGGCTTTCTATCCAACTTGCATTGTACCTGATCAACCCTTCTTCCATTTGCTTGTATATTTTTTCTTTAAGCATGGCCGCATCAGTTATAGAAAGTCCGACAGTAATGGTTTCTTCCAAAAACACAGCACGTGATCTTCCGGGAGACAATGAAAAAATACTTTTATAATTTAACCTGTCATAAGTATCTAAAAATAATATTGGTTTAATTGAAGTTTGTGTTTCAATGGCAATTTTAAATGCTCCGTTATAAAAGTCCTTAAGCGGATGGTGTGTAACATTAAAAGTACCCTCCGGACAAATAAAAACAGATATCCCCTTTCTTATGATAGATTTTAATGTCATTACACTTTTTGCTCTGTTCTCAGATTTATTTCTATCTACAGAAACGGCAGCATGTTTATATATAAAGCCAAATAAAGGGATAGCACCCAATTCTGATTTACCCAGGATACGAAAATTTTGCCTGCGTATAGCTTTCATCATAACCGGTATATCCATATAAGAAATATGATTGCTCAAAAAAATATATTGGCGTGATCTATCGAGTGGGGTTTCGAATATATTTTTATGAGAGATGCCAATGGAAAACATCCAGAGATCTGCCCATATTCTGCAAGTATCATACATGATATTGCCCCCCTTGATTTTACCAAAAAAAGAAGCTATAACAAATAGTGGAAAAAGCAGGAGCATATAAAGTAAAAAACAAAAAAAACCGTAAATACTATAAAGTATCTTTACTCCTCTTAATAAATATTTCAAAACATACACTTTGACCCACAAATTAAGATAAACGACTAATGAATGTTGTATATTTTGATTGGATATAACAGATTTGAAGCGAAAATCCCTTACATTTGCACTCCTAAAATTGGTATTTATGTTAGCAGTTATAAAAATAGCAGGTCAGCAGTTTAAAGTTCAGGCAGGAGAAAGCTTATTTGTGCCACATCTAAGTGGAAAAACCGGAGACAAAGTTGAATTTTCAGACATATTGATGCTTAATAAAGATGGTAAGCTTTCTATAGGGG
>MWWF01000201.1_pt1 | contig 11808 bp, 12 predicted proteins | sample 1047351 | NCBI WGS metagenome assembly MWWF01 (sample SAMN06349970, study PRJNA376086) | soil metagenome | isolation source: MGM-3 sample Antarctic (ecotone) soil | place: Antarctica
ATGTGGAGCTGCCTTTTAGCACTGAAGGCATGTACCGGGGTTATGTAAAAAATGATGGAGAAATAGTGGTGAGTATTTACCGGGATTGAAAGTAGTAATAAGAGAAAAATTAATCGCCAAAGAAGCCTATTAAAATAGTATTGTCCTTTTTGTTTTTTGGATGAATTGCAGGTTTAGTTGAATGAGTTTGAAAAAGAGAAGATGTTATAGCTTCTGTTGTCTTACCTTATCTTACCGCTGTGGTTTTTTATTTATTAAAAGGTTATGCACGATTGGCGATAAAAATTTTTTGTCGAAAAATTATCATCAATAACCGGGAGTGGCTAAAAGCAAAAGGACCTTTGCTGCTGGCTTCCAACCATCCTAATTCTTTTTTAGATGGCATTATTCTGACAACATTATTTAAAGAAAACATCTACTCGCTTGCAAGAGGTGATGCTTTTAGAAATAAAAAACATGAAAAAATTTTGCGCTGGATGCACCTGCTTCCGGTTTACAGAACAAGCGAAGGCGCAGAAAATTTAGGACACAATTACACAACGTTTGCGGCCTGTAAAGAAATCTTTCAGCAAAAAGGAATTGTGATGATCTTTAGTGAAGGCCGGTGTATAAACGAATGGCGTTTGCGACCGCTGAAAAAGGGAACGGCCAGGTTAGCTATTACTGCCTGGGAAGCAGGCAATGATTTGACTGTACTGCCTGTTGGATTTAACTACAATACGTTCCGGAACTTTGGCAAAAATGTCTTTATCAATTTTGGAACGCCACTTAAAAAAGAAGATGTATTGGAAGCTGATTCGGAGGGAAAGAAAATGCTCTGTTTTAATGAACAATTAAAAAAGGAGTTGAAAGGCCTGGTTTATGAAATTGATGCTGCCGATAAAAAATTACTTAAAGAAAAACTATACATTTCTCAACCGCACTGGAAGCAAATACTATTGGCAATTCCAGCCGCCATTGGGTTTCTATTACACGCACCACTTTATTTTCCTTTAAAATTTTTTAATAAAAAGCATTTCGACAATGACCATTTCGATAGCACTCTTGTTGGCTTGCTAATGTTACTTTATCCATTTTACATAGGCCTGTTTATACTTGTTGGTGGCGGTATTTTTGGCTGGCCGGGTATTTTTGGGTCGATTTTATTTCTGCCATTTTCGGCCTGGGCATGCGTGCAGCTAAAGGCCCAGTTAGATTAATTTCAGTTCTACAAGCTTTTGTCTTTACTCTTAATTTCTTGAAACCGTTTGTCACTTTTTTAGACCGAAATAATCCCGTTTGCAGGACACAAGCAGTCTCTATAAAGTGATCTTCTTTTCTTAAACTGCTTCTTTGGTTTGCGTTGAAATTTGCTAATAAAAAAACCCACTGTAGAAACAGCGGGTGATCTAACGATTGCTTGCTATATGAACTAAGTTTTAATCTTTTAAATATTCCGGTTTGATGTTTTTATTGTGTTGACAGAGTAAAGGTAAAGAGGATGGAGAGTGAGATTCAGTATATAATATGGCGCTGAATACAACACTAAAGAAGAAGAGGAGTCTTTGAAATCCTTGCCCGTGGCCGGTTTAAAAATATTTTTGCTACGATGCCCAACCGTTCTGCAGATCGTTTATTTCAGTAATCATTCCCTGCAAAAAGGGAGAAGCGCAATTTTTTAAACTTTATGTAAAAAGAATTCTTCGGATGAATACTTTAAAATAATTCACCCGTCTTACCAACCTGTGTCTGCTTGGCAATGAGAATACCATAGATATATAGTTCACGATGAATTGAATTAAGCAAAATTCTCCTATAACAAAAGCTCTCGTCTTCAAAGCCCGGATATTTTAAATAAAAGCAAAAGAAAATATAATTTCTTTCTTACTAAATTCTTTTGGGCAAGGGCTTTTAATATCCCATAAACCGGCTACAGGCAAGGGTTCTATCTATTTCTATATCTTTTTGAAGAGCGTAAAATAGGGCTAATTCTGCATCAAAAAAACTTACTGATATTGTAGTTTTATCCTGTTTCCAATAAAACGTTTTTACCTTTTAAAATTTATTTTATGATGACGAACAAGCAGCCATGGCAAACAATGGTTAATGCAACAGGTTTAGGTAAGGTGCCGGCAAGGCAGCCCAATATGTCCGTAGTAAAAGGATTTGAAAAAGAAAAAAAGGGGCCTGCCATTGCTTCTATAAAATTTGTTGCTGCTAAGCGTTACTCATTCGATGACAACGGGGGTGGTTACAAAGGGCTTTAAGCTTGTTTAAAATGCAATAACCCGGGGCTTTTTAATAGCTTCCTTATCATATATAAAGCGCACCTTAGCGCTTTTTGTTTTGGTAGAAACTAAAAATAACCGGTGATAGACAGTTCCAGCCAACACTTCCAGAAAAGCAGTGTTAGGAGGTATGCTTCCAAGGTTTTCGGCGATCATTTCCACTTCTACCATTGGATTTTCCAAACTTATTTTCAGCATCGCAGTAGCAGGCGTATCAGAAAGCCTTTGGTGCAATAAAACTACCTGCCGGTTCACCATAACAGTAATGGAATCTCCATCAATTGTAGCGTTATCATAAAAGCGCAAACGCACTTCTCCGGTATCAACTTTTATTTCCGGTATTTTTTCTTCTTTGAAAGTAGGAACGGTAATGCGTGATAAAGTAATTGTTCCGCCCGTGCCGCAATCAACATTGGTTCCCTGGATTTTTCCAGTCCAAAAGCCATCTAAAAATTCAACATTGTTTTCTTTACGGTAAAGGAATTGAAACTTTTTTATGCAGATGCTGCACCGGTCAACCAATAATTCTTCTGTAACCGCACCTTCCTGAACCACAAGTCTTCTGTTCTTTGCGTCAAAGTAACCGCTTGCTTCTTTGCGTATATAATTTTTTACGTCAAGATAATGATAGGAGCTGCCATAAATACCATCGCCTACCATTTTTATTTGCAGCTCAATATTATTTTGCGCAAAACAGCCACCAGCAAAGGTTAGGGCCCCTTTCCAAAAACCGCTTACATCTTGCGCCGGTGTTTCGGCAGCAACTATGAAAAATATAAAAAGGAGCAGAAGTCTTTTCACGTAAGGAAATTACGGCCAAAAACAGTACCTCAGTTCAATAAGGTGTTAAAGGTTTTTATTGATAGGTTAAGTGAGCATATTCCTGCACAAAAGGCAATAAAAAAGCAACCTCGTTGTAGAAGGTTGCTTTATATATTGGCTTAATTTCCTATGCTAATGTTGCTTCAGAACTTATTTCTGTATTCAGCAATTTGGAGATAATGCAATTTTCTTCAGCGGTCTTTACACACTCTTCAAACTTTTCTTTGCTGATACCGGGAACACTTCCTTTTACAGTAAGATGCGATTTTGTAATAGCGCCATTTTCCAAACTGATCTCGCATTTTGTATCAAGATTATCAGGCGTAAAGCCAGCCTCACCTAATATAAAACTCAGCTTCATAGTAAAACAGCCTGCATGCGCTGCCGCAACTAATTCTTCCGGATTTGTGCCAATGCCATCGGCAAACCGGGTATTATATGAGTATTGTGTTTCCTGAAGCACACCACTTTGTGTGCTCAATTTTCCTTTGCCTTCTTTACCGGAGCCGTTCCAAACGGCAGATGCATGTCGTATCATAATTGCCTTTTTTTTTGAAGGGCAAAGCTAAGGGATTCCACTTTCTGCTTTATTGTTTTGCTAATGTAGTTTTAATAGCCTGTACCCTGTGCAGCTATTACTGCAACACTTTAATTCCATTCAGACGTTTAACCATTTTGCGCCAGGTAAATGGGCGGCAACAGGCATGCAAATTTTAAAAGGAAGGCTCTCTTTCTTCATTGCTTTAAAAGCCACTTACTTTTTCTCTTATTTAAAGAAATGCTTTAGCTCAATTGTTTGGTAGAGATTACTATCTCCAGCATATCATCGTTTTCAGTAGCCCATTTCTGTAATAAACCGCTTGGCACAGGTTCGTAAATGTCTTTATGTTCCTGCGCAGTGGGTAATTCTTTCATAGGTACCAGCACTAAAAAATGAGGTTCTACATAATCGTAGTGCTTATCAAAAGTGAGTCCTTTTACCTGAACGAATTTAAAACCATCTTTTTCAATTTTACTCAGCATTTGCAAAGTAAGCGGTGTGGTTGAACTGCTTTCTGTAATTCCTTTTCTCATGATAATATTTCAATTTTTCTTGTACATATATAAGACGAATAATAATCAATTTAGTTGTTTAAACAACTCTTTTTTTCAGAGCTTTATTTTGGACCGTTTCATAGAAGATAACTTAATGATAGAAACAGTAAACAACCACCTGAATTCGCTAAAGGTAATGGAAGCCCGATAAATAAAATTGTATTCCATAGTTTTGGCGCATGAAGAAGAAAATTGCTTTGGTTACGGGTGGTTATTCAGGCGAAGCCGTTATTTCTTACCGCTCAGCTGCTACTATTTTTAAGCATTTGGATAAAGACCGCTATGAGGTATATAAAATTGATGTAACTCCGTCGGGCTGGTTTTATGAAGAAGAAAATGGGACAAGAACCGAAGTAGATAAAAGCGATTTTACCGTAACCATTGCTGACAAAAAACTTTCATTCGACGCTGTATTTATTGGCATGCATGGCACACCTGGAGAAGACGGAAAATTACAAGGTTATTTCGATATGATGAGACTGCCTTATACATCCTGCAATGCGGCTACGTCGGCACTTACTTTCAATAAACGTTATACGGTAGCCGTTGCTTCTATGGCAGGTATTCCGGTGGCTGATTCAGTTCATTTGTTTAAACATTCGCCGTATAGTTTGGATGCTATTTTACAAATGAAGCTGCCCTATTTTGTTAAGCCAAATAACGGAGGCTCCAGTATTGGGATGAGTAAGGTAAGTGAGGCTTCAAAATTAGAAGATGCAATACAAAAAGCCTTTGCCGAAGATGACCAGGTGCTGATTGAAGAGATGATACAGGGCCGTGAATTTACAGTAGGTGTTTTTAAAGCAGAAGGAGAAATAAATGTGTTGCCCATAACGGAGGTTGTAGCACATAATGAATTCTTTGATTTTGAAGCGAAATATGAAGGCAAGTCTTCGGAGACGACGCCGGCAGAAATAGTAGAAGAATGGAAAGCCGTTTTGGAAGCCACTGCTAAAAAGATTTACCAGGTATTTAATTGCAATGGCGTAGTGCGCATTGATTTCATTTATAAAGCAGAGCAGAACAAAGCCTATATGCTGGAAATAAACACCATTCCCGGACAAAGCGATGCCAGTGTAATTCCGCAACAGGTAAGGGTTAAGGGATGGGACCTTACTGATTTTTATACAAAAATTGTGGAAGAAGCGTTGAGGTGAGTTTCGGGTTTCGGGTTTCGGGTTTCGGGTTTCGGGTTTCGGGTTTCGGGTTTCGGGTTTCGGGTTTCGGGTTTCGGGTTTCGTGGTAAGATGGGCAGGGCAAGGTATGTAAGAATTGTGTTTTTTGTACTGGTGCCGTAAATGTTGACGGTTTAAGGGGTTTAACGTACAGACGCAATTAGGTAAAGCCGCAAAGAAGAAATGACCCGTTAAAGTTGCAGGCGATAACTATGCGCCCAAGTGACAAGAGCCGGTACCATGAAATATTGCTGCCGTGTAAAAAAAATGTAGAATATTAAAGTATAGATTATAAAAGTGAAGAATGACTGAACAGAAGAACCCCAAACCCGGAATTCCAAACCCGAAACTCTCTTATCTTGCAGCCCATGTTTCGAGCTTTGCATAACAAACCTTTTTGGGTTCATATTCTTTTGGCAATCGGCCTTATTTTTTTAGTGCTGTTCCTTTTTGCTGTTTCGCTTAACTGGATCACTAAGCATGGCGAAAGCAGCACCGTACCTGCCGTTACCGGGAAAAACATTAATGAGGCGAAAAGTATTTTAGACAAAAAAGGATTTGAGATAGTAGTTCAGGATTCTGTTTACTACGACTCTGTTCCCCCGGGAATGATTCTAAAACAAATACCCGAAGCCGACGAAGTGATCAAAGTAAACCGCACAGTATATGTAAGCATCAACCGCTACATTCCACCAGACGTAGAAATGCCGAACCTTAATGGCTACAGTTATAGAAACGCAGAGATGGTGTTGAAAAACCTGGGCCTTAAAATTGGTGACACTTCCTTTAAGGCCGATTTTGCAAAGAACACAATTTTAGAAGCTACCTACAAAGGCAACCCGATAGCACCCGGAACAAAAATAAAAATGGGCAATTCCATCGACCTTGTCATAGGAAGTGGTGTAGGCGATGAATTTATTGTCGTTCCTGATGTAGTAGGAATGACGTATGGCGAGGCAAGGGCTTTGCTGGATGCACAGGGAATTATTTTAGGTTCTGTAGTGCCCAAAGCAGATGTAAGAGATACCGCTGGTGCGTATATATATCAGCAAAGGCCTGCGCCAAAAACCGAAGACGGCAAGCGATTGAGTATCCGTGCAGGGCAGATGGTAGATCTGTTTTTACAAATAGAAAAGCCGGTTACCGATTCTTTACCAATTCAGCCACCAGTAAAAAACGAGCAAGAACAACAATGAAAAATATTACCGTAGAAGAATTAAAAATTAAAATAGATAGCGGTCAAAAAATTAATTTAATTGATTGCCGCGAGCCGCATGAATATGCCGAGTCGCATATTGGCGGCAAGTTGATTCCACTGGGAAAAATTCAAACCATGCAGGTAGAAGAAATTGAAGACTTAAAAGATGAGGAAGTAATTATTTACTGTCGCAGTGGGCGCCGCAGCATGATGGCTTGCATGGTGCTTGATCAATTGGGTTTTAAAGATACCTATAATGTAGAAGGCGGTATATTGGCCTGGCAGGAAAAGTACGGGAAGTAAGTTCACAAGTTCAAGCGTTCACGGGTTTACAAGTTGGGCGTAAACATTCAGGAACTTCGTTTACTGTTGTTTAGTGGACGATTCTTTACTGTTGCCAACTTCAGTATTTCAAAGTATCACGCCAACTTGTGAACTGTAAACTTGTGAACTGTGAACTTCTCACTGCGTTAGCTTCGCTACTCTTCCACCGCCGCCAGCTAAATAAACGGTTTTCCCATCTTTCGCTTTGCGACAAACATGAAAGCCTTCTTTTGTGACAAGCGTCCAGGTGTCGCCGCCATCAGTTGATACATCTACACCGCTTGTTCCGCAGGTAATTAGATTCTTCTCTGTTATATATTCTATGCAACTTTTATAACCATGCGGTGGCTGCTTTGGGGCCTTCCAGGTTTTGCCCCGGTTGTTGCTATAAAAACAATTGTTTACAGAGAAGGAATCTTTTAAATAATCGCCACCAACTACAATCAGCTTATTGCCGCCATTTAATTTATGATGGTCCCATACAGCTATTGAATTAGCGCCGGTACTTTCGGTGCCCTGGATAATTGGAAGCTTTATTTTTTGGTCTCTTATAAAAAGATTTGACCCAGAACCACCCGTAATAAAAACAGCCTCGTCTCTATCCAATGCTCTTATGTTGGTGCCACTTGATGCAAAGCAGGCTTCGCCTTTTTCAGCAGAAGGTTTAAAATTTTCAGGTAATTCTTTCCATGAATAACCTCCGTCAAACGTACGGGCAATAAATATTTTTCCATTAACCGGGTCGCCAATCACAATGCCTGCTTCACTGTTCCAAAACTCCATCGCATCTAAAAACATTCCCGGTGTTTTGTTTTCATATACCACTTTCCAATTAGCGCCCCCATCGGTTGTGCGTAATATATATGCGGGGGTATCTACTGACATTATTATTGCTGTTGCGCCATCAAAAGCCTCAATATCCCTAAAGTCTTTTTTCTCAAAACCTTTAACCTGTAGCCATTTCCAGTCCTTACCACCGTTGATGGATTTACCAATGGTTCCATTACTTCCGCTAACCCAAAGCACATTATCATTTACAACACTTAACCCCCGGATGGAGGTCTTTGTACCGGCAGTCAGCGTTTCTATCCCCGGCTTCTGAGCTGACGCAATAACTCCAAATAAAAGAGGTAATAAAAAGAGAAATTTTTTCATCAAAAAGGTTTAAAAGACTACCATCAGGTTGATCCGCTTTTGTAACTGAACCCTTATCATACAATTAAATATACAACCAAAGTTGTTTAGCAATAGTACCACTATTTTAGTTTTGTATTTCCTCATATGACACGTGCATGGAAACAAGTTAATTGCAGCAAACTTTATTTACTGTTGGTAAGACGTACGTTGAAAAAGACAAAAACCGGGTTACTACAATTACAAACTAATCTATTTCAGAAAAAATTTTTCTACTATAAGAAACAAATTATTATATCATTCAACATCGGCTTGTTTAATAAAAGCAGCAGGGCATTTTTATAAAAGAGAAGGAGTAACTTTCCATCGCTTACTCATCTTTCAATAAAAATTTATTTATAGTTATGAAGACAAAAATTATACTGTTCGGATGCTTGTCAATTTCTTTACTACAGGTACAGGCACAGCAAAAAGCAAAACCCGAAGACACAGAGTTCTACACGCCTGTGCCAAAAGTTGTTGAACCCGGCAAAAGCAATTGCGGTGCGCCTTCGGACGCTGTTATATTATTTGATGGCAGTAACCTTGACCAATGGGTAAGTGCAGATAGTACAGCAGGACCTGCAAAATGGAATGTGCAAAATGGTTTGATGAAAGTGAATAAGTCGGCTGGTGATATTCAAACTAAAGCATCATTTTTAGATTATCAATTGCACCTTGAGTGGAGGGTGCCAGAAAACATTACGGGAACCGGACAGGCAAGAGGCAACAGCGGGATTTTTTTGGCTTCCGTTTTTGGAGGAGGCTATGAAATTCAAATCTTAGATAATTATAACAACAAGACGTACACCAACGGTCAAGTGGGAAGTATCTACAAACAATATGTTCCTTTAGTCAATCCCTTGCGTCCGCCGGGAGAGTGGCAGGTTTATGATATTATCTGGACTGCTCCTAAGTTTAAAAAAGATGGCAGTTTGGAATCGCCGGCACGGGTAACAGCTTTGCTCAACGGTGTGTTGGTGCAAAACAATGTTTTGCTGAAAGGAAGAACCGAATACATTGGACAGCCGACTTACAAAGCACATGGTGCAGCGCCTGTTAAATTACAGGCACATGGTGACCCGAGTGAACCGATTAGTTTTAAAAATATTTGGTTACGGCCTTTGTAAAAAAGTTGAATAGGGTTGGCTTGAATGTTTGAACAGTTGATTGCTTCTTTGATAAATGGAATTGTTATAGATAGTAAGTCTATTACTTCTCCAACTTTTTTTTTGCTGGCCTCTGCGTTTAGCCCAAAAAGATTCATTGGTAGAAAATTCCGGATAGCCAACAAGTCCCGCAAAACATAACCCATAATACAGGAAACTATTTTCTCTGGAAGGAGGTAATAAAACTTATACAACCTTTCGTTTTAGTTTTACCTGGCTATAGCTTTCATATTTACTAAACCAGGATTGTAAAGTTTTGCATGCAACTGCTTTAATAATGATTGGGGGATCTTTATAATCTTCCTGTCATAAGTCATCAAGCCGTTTACTTCTATTTCTACATCAGTAGTTTGTGTATAAACGGCCGCCGACAACCCTTTTTTTATCAGGCCTTCCAACTTATCTATAAATGATTCATACCGGTTTTGCAATTCTTCTTTATTCTTAAAGCTTTGATACCCCCAATTATTTTTTTGTTGCCAGGTATGTCCGTCAACCGGTAAGCCCAGGCCGCCAAATTCACCTAATACTAATATTTTTTTGTTCCCGAAAAGCTCTGGTTTCGGCATAGCAGGAACCGGATAATTATGCAGGTCCATTATATGTCCTGCTGAGTAGAAATTACCGCCGCTTGCACTGTTCACTAACCGCGAAGCATCCAACTGCATTGTAAAATTTGTGATCTCTTCTGTTTTGAACTGGCCCCATCCTTCATTAAAAGGCACCCACACAACAATGCTTGGGAAGTTGTATAAATCATTTATAATTTCTGCCCATTCCTTACGAAAAATAATTTCAGATGTATCACTACGCTTTGCATTTTCTGCTATGCCTTCTACCCCGGGTCTTGAATCCCACTTGCCGGTGGTCATATCGCCACTTGGCATATCCTGCCAAACCAATATTCCTATTCTATCACAGTAATAATACCAACGTGCGGGTTCTACTTTAACATGTTTGCGAATCATATTAAAGCCCATTTCTTTTGTCGTTTCTATATCAAACTTCAGTGCTTCATCTGTTGGTGCTGAATACAAGCCATCGGGCCACCAGCCCTGGTCTAAAGGACCATACTGAAAGACAAACTTATTATTGAGCAACATGCGCTGAATGCCGGCAGCATCAGGAGACATGGATATTTTTCGCATGGCAAAATAACTTTTTACTTCATCAATCACTTTGCTGCCACGAACGACAGTTATCTGCAGATCATATAAAAAAGGACTATCCGGTGACCATAATTTTGGATCATTGATCTTGAGAACAGCAACTGCATTTGCAGTCATTTGGTCTTCTGCAATTTTCTTTGTTCCGTCCCATGCAGAAACTCTTATTTGATCAGATGATTGAAAACTTTGTACTTCGGTTGAGACTGTTATTATTCCTTTATCAAGGTCGGGAGTTTGTTTAGTCCTGGAGATATAAGTTTGAGGAACTGCTTCCAGCCAAACGGTTTGCCAGATACCGGTAACAGGTGTGTACCAAATAGAGCGGGGATTTTTTACCTGCTTACCTCTTGGTTGCGGGCCATCATCGGAAGGATCCCACACCCGCACACTGATTTCCTGTCGCGACCCTTTTTTTATATAAGAAGTAATGTCAATTGCAAAGGGATCGTAGCCCCCCTGATGCGATCCTGCGTGTTGTCCATTTATAAACACATCGCACTGCCAGTCCACTGCTCCAAAATTTAACAGCACCCTTTTGTTTTTGAAAGAAGAAAGAAGGGAAAAGCTTTTTTTATACCAGAGAACACTATCCTTTCCAACTGTTTTGCTAACTCCTGACAATGCTGATTCCACCGCAAATGGCACTACTATCTTACCATCAAACAAAGCAGGTGTTTTTTCTTCTTTAGGTTGGATTTTATAATCCCATTGGCCATTCAAATTCATCCAATTATTATTTCTTACCATTTGCGGACGTGGGTATTCGGGATGTGGATTGGTAACGTCAACCTTTTCTGACCATATAGTTTTGATCTTGCTTGAGGTAATTGCTGTATCGGCCTTTTGCGCAATAAGCGTTGCATTTGTTAAGAGGATAATGAAGAATGATAGTAGATGTTTCATTTTATTGTTTATAAAGAGATTTGTAAATACGCATCACTGTAACATTTTTTTATTGTAGTAAATATTGTGAGAACCCCAATGGAACGGGAAACTTAGAAAAAATATAAATGCCTGACTTATTTACTTCATTGCATTCTTTATTACAGTAAAGTCTTCTTTTGAAATTTCACGAAAACCGCTAATAAGATAAAACCCCCATTTTTCTTTATTCTTAATAAAACTGAGGTGTTCAAGCAAAGGACGAATTTCGGCTTCGGGGCTATTATGAAATTCAACGTTTCGCCTGTAGGGTTTAAAGTTATTACTGGTTTTTGGCTGGTAAGGTTCTTCATCAACAACCTGCCCGATAGCAGTGAATTTTTGTAAAGACTTGTCGTTCTCAAACTTATCTTTTGATGAATAGAAAATAACCCAATCACCTTTCGATGGCTTGCTCATAAAGTCCTTTCTTCCATGTCCTGCCTGTGCAAAGCCGCCCTCTACACCCTTGCGTACATGATCTCTGCTTGCACA
>MWWF01000202.1_pt1 | contig 11803 bp, 10 predicted proteins | sample 1047351 | NCBI WGS metagenome assembly MWWF01 (sample SAMN06349970, study PRJNA376086) | soil metagenome | isolation source: MGM-3 sample Antarctic (ecotone) soil | place: Antarctica
TCCAAAATTGGTTTGGTTTACATTGATGCCAATGCCAACTACAGCAAATTTCCATTCATCGCCCTGCCACACATTTTCAATCAATATGCCTGCTGCCTTTCTGTCACGCCAATAAATATCATTGGGCCATTTTATTTTAATCTCATCATCAATAAATTTTTCAACAAAATTTTTTACTGCATTGGCCATTGCCATACTTAATACAAAAAGCTCAGAAGCTTTCAGTGCTTTTGGTTCTATAATAAGGCTTACTGCAATGTTCTTTTTATTCTGAGATTGCCATTCTTTATTTCGCTGGCCTTTGCCTTTGGTTTGGTGGTATGCAAACACTGCTGTACCATGCTGTGCCATTGCTGCACGTATCAGTCCCATGGCATAGTTGTTGGTGCTGTCAACCGTAAGCAGTTCTATAAAAGGTGATCCGAAAGAATTTGCAGCTGGCAATTAATTAATATTTTTGAGCAAAGAAACAACTCTTGATTGCAGGCGTCTTTATTACTGCATTTATTTATTTATAAAAACTGAATTAATATTTGGAACAATTAGAAGCATTGGCAAAACGTAAGAAAGGCATTGCCCGTTTGAACAAAAATTCAAAAATAATTAAAGCCATCATCAGGGCTATACAAGATAAAAAAGGGGAAGACATTGTATCGCTTGATCTTAGAAAAATACCTGAAGCTGTTTCAGATTTTTTCATCATCTGCAGCGCAACTAATCAACCACAAATAAGGGCTATTGCCGATTCTGTTGAAGATGAGGTGAAAAAGATTTGCGACGAATCTCCTTACCATCATGAAGGAAGACAGAGCCTTCAATGGGTGCTTATTGATTATGTGAATGTGGTTGTTCACATTATGATTACCGAACAAAGAAACTTTTATAAGCTGGAAGAAATGTGGAGTGATGCACCAATTGAAAAACACAACGGCTAAAGCGTTGTTGTTAAATATGAGGATGTCATAAAATGTTTCAATAAAAATCAATTACTTGCACCATTCACAATAAGAATAACACAATGTCACAGGAACCATATAAAAACGAAAATAAAAAACTTCCAAAGTTCTCTAATCGTCCACCAAGACCAGATGGAGAACCTGTAAAAAAAGGACCTAAGTTCAGCATCTATTGGGTTTATGCCATCATTTTTGCGGTGTTGATCGGCTTCCAGGTTTTTGGCGGCGCATTTTCATCTGGCAATAGTAAGATAGACCAGGGCAAATTTATTGAAATGCTGAAAGCAGGAGAAGTGGCTAAATATACTATCATATCCAATCGGGATATTGTTCGTGTTAAATTAAAAAAAGAAGCTTTAGCCATTGAGGAAGGAAAGGTTGGAAAGGGACTTAAGGAAAGCGATGAATTCCACGGATCTTTCAATATTGCTTCTTCTGAATCTTTTAAAGATGACATGCGGGAGTTTTATAATGATAACCCAACAATACCAGATGTAGGCAATGCCGAAAAAGAATCGAATTGGTTTCCTTCCATTCTTCAAACCCTGCTTCCTATTTTAATTTTTATTGGTCTTTGGATTTTACTTATGCGCAAAATGGGTGGCGGCGCAGGCGGTGGAGGTGGCCCGGGAGGTATTTTCAATATTGGCAAATCAAAAGCAACCTTGTTTGATAAGGGCACAAAAGTCAATATCACATTTGCTGATGTTGCAGGTTTGGATGAAGCTAAAGTGGAAGTGATGGAGATCGTTGACTTTCTGAAAAATCCAAAAAAATATACTTCGCTTGGTGGTAAAATTCCAAAAGGAGCTTTATTGGTTGGCCCTCCGGGAACTGGTAAAACTTTATTGGCAAAAGCAATGGCAGGTGAAGCCCAGGTTCCATTCTTTAGTTTGAGCGGTTCCGACTTTGTTGAGATGTTTGTTGGTGTTGGCGCCAGCCGTGTTCGTGATCTTTTTAAACAGGCAAGAGAGAAAGCTCCATGTATAATTTTTATTGATGAAATTGATGCTATTGGACGTGCCCGTGGAAAGAATATGATGATGAGCAACGATGAAAGAGAAAGCACATTGAACCAGTTGTTAGTGGAAATGGATGGCTTTGGAACCGATACAGGGATTATAGTTTTAGCAGCCACCAATAGACCCGATGTTTTAGATACAGCCTTACTGCGTCCAGGTCGTTTCGACAGGCAAATCACTATTGATAAACCTGATGTAAGAGGCCGTGAAGCTATTTTTAAAGTGCATTTAAAACCAATTAAAGTTTCTGAAAAAGTTGATATACATAAGTTAGCTGAACAAACACCTGGCTTTGCTGGTGCTGATATTGCCAACGTTTGTAATGAAGCCGCATTGATTGCCGCAAGAAAAGGAAAGAGTGCTGTTGATATGAGTGATTTTCAGGATGCTGTTGACAGGGTAATTGGCGGGCTTGAAAAAAAGAACAAGATCATTTCTCCCGACGAGAAAAAAATCATTGCTTATCACGAAGCAGGACATGCAGTTTGTGGTTGGTTTTTAGAACATGCTTATCCATTGTTGAAAGTAACAATTGTACCAAGAGGAACAGCAGCGTTGGGCTATGCTCAATACACTCCAAAAGAACAATATTTATACAATACAGATCAGTTGAACGACCAGATTTGCATGACGCTTGGCGGCCGTGCTGCCGAAGAAATTTTCTTTGGAAAAATATCAACCGGTGCACAAAACGATCTACAGCAAATAACCCGCATTGGTTATGCAATGGTTACTGTGTATGGTATGAATGATAAGATCGGTAACATTAGTTTTTATGATCCGAACCAGGATCAAAATTTTACTAAGCCATACTCCGAAGAAACTTCTAAATTGATAGATGAGGAAGTTAGGAAATTGATTGACCTGGCTTACGAAAGAACTAAGCAATTGCTTACTGAAAAAAGAGGCGATGTTGAGAAATTAGCAGAAGCTTTATTAGAAAGAGAGGTCTTATTTCAAAGTGATGTGGAAGATTTAATTGGAAGGCGGCCATATGAAGACAAACACATCCTGGATGTGGATGAAGATGAAACTGAAAAACATCCCGAAGGCGGCATAAGCGAAGGCGTTCCACCTTACGATCCAAATGTTACCAACCAGGCACCTGCACCACAATAATGAATTCGGCTAAGAATAATATTTTAAAAAAGATTCGCATGGCGTTGGCACATCCAACGCCATTGCCTTTTCCAAACAGCAATGGCACAGACTCTGTATTTCAGCCATTGCAACAAGACCTTATTGTAGAATTTGCAGAGCAATTTACCTCACTTCAAGGCAAGTTTATTTTTTGTGAAGCTGAAAAAGACTTGCTTGAACAATTCAATAAACTGTGTTATCAAAATCAATGGACGAAACTTTATTGCGAAGAAGAAAAATGGAAGAAGCTCATTCAGCCAAATGTTTTACACCATGACATTGCATCTTGCGAAGCATCTGTTACAAGTTGCGAATTTTTAATAGCAAGAACAGGAAGCATTGTAATGAGCTCTGTTCACCAGGGACGCATTGCCAGTGTATATGCACCCGTGCATGTTTGCATTGCAACCACTTCTCAATTGGTATATGATATTAAAGACGGCCTCACTGCTTTGAAAGAAAGGTACCGACAGTATTTGCCTTCGCTCATCACATTTGCTACAGGCCCAAGCCGCACTGCTGATATTGAAAAGACTTTGGTGGTTGGTGTGCACGGGCCAAAAGAAGTATATTGTTTTATAATAGACGACCAGCAATAGTTTGTTATTCATGCAAATCCCATCAAACAAAAAAATATTCTTCCTCTCCGATTTTCATCTCGGCGCTCCTGATGCTGAAACCAGTTTACAAAGAGAAAAGCTTATTGTTCAATTTTTAGATGCTATCAAACACGAAGCACACACAGTTTTTATTGTAGGTGACATGTTTGACTTCTGGTATGAATATAAAAAAGTGGTGCCTCGTGGCTACGTTCGATTGCTTGGTAAAATTGCTGAATTAACCGATGCCGGAATTGCCATTCATTTTTTTGTTGGCAACCACGATATGTGGATGAAAAATTATTTTCAGAAAGAGCTGAATGTTCCTGTTTATTTTGAACCAAAAGAATTTCTTTTCAATAACAAAACATTTTTGATTGGACATGGAGATGGTGTTGGTCCCGGGGATCATGGATACAAACGTTTGAAAAAAATATTCCGTAATCCATTTTGCCAATGGCTGTTTGGTATTTTGCCTCCCGCAATTGGAATTGGCATCGCCAATTATTCGAGCCGTAAAAGCCGGGCAGCCACAGGGCATTGTGAAGAAACATTTTTTGGAGAAAACAAAGAATGGCTGATCATGTATTGCAAAGATGTAATTCAACAAAAAAAGTTTGATTTTTTTGTGTTTGGACATAGACACTTGCCAATTGATTTTCGTCTTAATAATGAGAGTCGTTACATTAATCTTGGCGACTGGATCAATTATTTTACTTACGCTGTGTTTGATGGAACTCAAATGGAAATTAAATCATACACAGGAAAAGATGAAAAAATTGTAAAAAACTGGTGAGAATTTTTTTAATTATACTGTCGTTTTTCTTTGCTGCGCAAAACTCTTTTGCACAACAAGCTTCTTCGTCCTCTTACAAGGATTCATCTTTTACTTTGGTAAGAACTTATAACGGAGATATTACAGATGCAGCAATGGATAATCTCGGCAACCTTTATATTATTTCATCAACCGGCCAGATAAAGAAATTTAATGGAGCAGGTGATTCGGTTGCCATTTACAACCAGGTAAGAAATTCCGGTAAGGTCTTCACACTTGATGTTTCTAATCCGCTGAAGGTTTTATTATTTTATAAAGACTTTTCAAGCGTAGTTGTGTTAGACCGTTTTCTTACAAACATTACCACCATTGATCTGAAAAAATTTACTATACTTCAACCGGTAGCTATCGGCTTATCTTATGACAACAATATTTGGGTGTATGATGAATATGATAACAAGCTGAAAAAAATTAACGAACAAGGCAATATACTTTTAGAAACTATTGATTTCAGGCAGGTCTTTAACCAAAGCATAACACCACAAAAAATTATAAACGACAATGGCCTTGTTTATTTAGCCGACACAGCTTCCGGCATTTTTGTTTTTGATAATTATGGGGCTTTCAAAAAAAAGATTCCTTTACTTAACTGGCAAAGTATTGCCATAAACAAAACTAATATCATCAGCACGACTAATGAAATGATCAGCGTTTACAACTCTTCTACATTGCTTCAAACGCAAAGAAAAAACCCCTTCTTCAATCCCTACGTCCATTCCTTTATCAGTGCAGATAAATTTGTAAATTTTTCTTCTCAAGAATTACAGATCTATCAATACCGCTATTAAGCCAGATCAAGCACAATCATTTCCAATTCGTGTAATTCGAGTTCTTAAATTCGTGTAATCATTTTTTTGAACACAATTAATTGCATCTCTGATGAACAATTTTTTTGACAGGATATTTTTAGACAATCCCATTCGGGATTATTTATGGGTAATAGGTGTTATCCTTTTTGTTTTGCTGTTAAATAAATTCATTTCAAAATACATTGCCATTTTTCTTTGTAAAGTTTTTAAGAGGGCATGGAAAACATTTGACCAGCAAAAATTTGTTGATCTCATCATTCATCCATTGGGAACTTTTTTAGTTGTCACCGTTTCTATCATTGCATTTTACAGGCTCAATTTTCCCGAACAATTAAATGTTACGCTTTACAGGTATCCTCTTAAAAAAATTATCCTTTCTATTTCCATTGCCGTTCAAATTATTGCACTAACGTGGCTCCTGCTTCGAGTGATTGATTTTATTGCAACAGTTTTGGAGGCAAGAGCCAATAAAAACAAAAGTCAAACCGATAATCAGCTCATCGTTTTCTTCAGAGATTTTTTAAAAGTAATTGTTGGAATAATTGGCGGTGTGCTGCTGCTTCATTTTGCTTTCAACTATAATGTTGGCAGCTTGCTTACCGGGTTAAGCATTGTTGGCGCTGCCATTGCCTTGTCTTTAAGAGAAAGCCTTGAAAACCTGATTGCTTCTTTTGTTATATTCTTTGACAAGCCATTTACAACCGGAGACATTGTAAAAGTTCAAAATGTTTTAGGTACAGTTGAAAGAATTGGCTTGAGGAGCACAAGAGTAAGAACTATTGATAAATCGTATGTAACGGTTCCTAATAAGCAAATGGTTGATAGTATTCTTGACAATATTTCTTTGCGTTCGCAGATAAGAGGCGAGGTCAATTTATTCATCAATCTACAAACATCACCACAAAAAATTCAGCAACTTCTGGATGAAATAAAAAAATATTTATCCGGTGTAAAAGAAATTCAAGCCCAGAATGTTTTGTTGAATGATATAAGAGTGCAGGCATTCATTGTCTTTATAGAATTCTTTACACCACCGATGGATTGGAATCAATTCACAGGTATAAAGCAAGACCTGAACTTTTTTGTACTGCAAACAATAGATAAACTGGAGATAAGAATTGCTGCGGAAGGAAAGGATGTTGCCATAACAACATAATATAAAAAAAGGCGTCTCAATGGACACCTTATACTATTTGTACACAAATCATTTTTTTGTTAGAATCTCACCCAACTCTTTATCAAACATTCCATATTTGCCATACTCCACCACACGGCCAATTTCTTTTCCGTTTTTCATTATAATAATCGTTGGAACATTAGTGATGCTAAAGGCTTCTGATAAATGTTGAATAGTTTTTTTGGTTCGGTCAACTCCAATTAAAGTTATCCTGTCCTGCGAAAAACCTGCAGCATCCGTTAATGCAAAAAACTTGGGAAGAATATTTTTTGTATCTCCACACCAGGTGCCGCCAAAAGCAATAATATTAATAGAATCTTTATTAGCCTTGAAAGCCTGCAAAGCATTTTGTTCCGGAGTATACCCTTGTTGATTTTGTGCAAACCATGCAAACGATGAATCAGTTGCAAGGTCTTGCTTAGTCATGAACCCTTTAATAATCTTGGTGCCGTTTGCTTCTTTTGTAATTTCCGGTTGTGCAAAAACATTGAAGCCAAGAAATAAAACTACTGCGATTGAAAAAAACTTTTTCATACTGTAAATTGTATTTTCAAAAATAAAGATGGAAAAAAGAAGAAGGAAGTTGTGTGCTGTTAAAGATGACGCAAAATTCAGTTCTGAGTTCAAAGTCATAGTCCGGAGAACCTGAAATTGAGAAAATTCTTTTAAATCCAGGATTGAATTCATAATTCCAAGTTGCTGATTTTAAACTCTTGGCTTTGAATTATAAATTGGCCTTCAGCTCCAGCAAAAAAAACCGAAGCTTTTGCAGTGATTGAATTAGTTCAAATTTTTCCTTGCCCTGCTTGTTTTTTTTAAGATAGTCTTTGGCACCTTCAAGTGTAAATTTTCTTCTGCGCAAAAGATCGTGAATCAATTGAAGATTTTTTACATCGCTGGGTTTAAAAAAACGGTCTCCCTTTCGGTTTTTTCGAGGCTCCAAAATATCAAATTCATTTTCCCAATAGCGAATCAAAGAAGTATTTACCTTGAACATATTGGCTACTTCGCCAATTGAATAATATTGTTTTTGAAAAAGAATTTCATCTTCAGGCACTTCAATTAATTCTGCATCAGCCATCATGTCTTTCAAAGCTTTTCTTCCCCGTGTTGTAGATTTTGGAAGGGGCTTTTGTTCGGGCATGGCTTGTTCCGAAAGAACTTCTTTTGATTCTTCCCCTTGTTGGCCGCCCAAAAATTCAAATGTTATTTGTGAAAGAGTTTTGTCCATGTAGCTATCCAAAATTAAGGAAGGAGAATGTAAATGCAAGAAATTATGTTGGCGGCTTTGTGATTCTATTTATAGTCCTTCCCTTGCACACTTGTATCACAATTGTCATGCTGAGGTACGAAGCATCTGATACTTACATAAAAGAAAATTTGCTATAAAAAAGAATGCATTGCAAATGCTCAATAGAATTACCAAACGTACAAATGTGCGACGCAAGAAAAGCTTCATAGCAGCAATATTGCTTAGTAAAAAAATTAATCAAAGCTTTGATTGGAAGCTGCGGCACGTTTCAATAACTGGTCAAACTGTTGCGGGCTAAGATCATTATAAAAGAAATAAACAGGATCAAGCTTTTGCCCGTTTTTTTGAATCTCATAGTGGCAATGCGGCCCGGTAGATTTACCTGTGCTTCCAACATAACCAATCACTTCGCCACGGGTAACCCGTTGTCCTCTTCTTGCTTTAATGCGAACCATGTGTCCATACAAAGTTTCGTAGCCATAGCCATGATCAATGATAACATGATTGCCGTAACCGCCGTCACTTAGACCAGCGGTTATAACTACGCCGTTTGCAGTGGCATAAATAGGAGTTCCCTGCGGTGCAGTAAAATCTAAACCTGCATGAAACTTAACTGTTTTATAAACAGGATCAATTCTATAACCATACCCTGATGCAACCCTGCTCAAATCTTTATTGCTTACGGGTTGAATGGCTGGAGTTGCCGACAATAATTTTTCTTTATTATTCAACAAGCTGCCAAGCTCAGTATAAGATTTTTTTTGCATCGCAATTCTTGCGTTCAGGTTATTGATACTTTGATAAATGGAAGTGACCAATGTATTGGTCTCCATGCTTTCAACTTTTGCAATTTCCTGCTGCTTTTCCAAAGCCTGTGCTCTTGCACTATCCGGAATTGGCTTTGCTTCAAAAATGCTGCGGTAAACATCGTTGTCTCTTTTTTCCAGTTCTCCCATTTGACCTTGTATTTCTTTTACCTTTCCATTCAATTGATCATATTGGTCATTTAATCTTTCGTTCTCAGCCCTGTAAAATTTTTCAGTAGGCGAACCAATGAATTGAAAAGCGAAGTAAGAAATGATAGCCGAAGTAACAAGAGCAGCAGCAATAAAACCAAATACCCGTAACAACTTTACCCGTAGCGGTGTTACCAGCTTTTCGTAACGAAGTGTGTGAGTATTGTAGTAATATTTTACTTTTTTCATCGGTAAATTGGAATAGGTGACTGCTTTAAAGTGGCGCTAATCATTACCTTTGCGACCCTGAACAGTAAGCTAACAAAAATAAGAGCATCTGGTGCAAAAATCAACCACGGACTTTAAGAAGTTGGTTTTAGTTGGTGTAATTATGTTACCGGCTTAGTTGCTGCTATGAAGCTTTTGTTGTGTCACTCACTTGTACTGCAACAATTTTATTCACCATTTGCAAAGCCTTTGTAATGCACAGTCAGTTCTTATCGGTTAGCACATTATCACATTATCAATAATGACAAGCGCAGACATACGAAATAAATTTCTCGAATTCTTTAAATCGAAAGGACATCATATTGTTCCTTCAGCTCCTATTTTAATAAAGAACGATCCCACACTGATGTTCACCAATGCAGGCATGAACCAGTTTAAAGATTATTTTCTCGGCAACCAGCAATCACCATATCCACGCATTGCAGATACGCAAAAATGTTTGCGTGTAAGTGGCAAGCATAATGACCTGGAAGAAGTTGGTGTTGACACTTACCATCACACCATGTTTGAAATGTTGGGCAACTGGAGCTTTGGTGATTACTTCAAAAAGGAAGCCATTGAATGGAGCTGGGAATTGCTTACAAAAGTTTTAGAAATACCCATTGACCGTTTGTATGTAACGGTATTTGAAGGTGATGAAAGAAGCCCCGATACTTCGGGGTTACCAAAAGACGAAGAAGCAGCAGGTGAATGGAAAAAATATGTAGCAGTGGAAAGAATTTTATTAGGAAATAAAAAAGATAATTTTTGGGAAATGGGTGATACAGGCCCATGTGGTCCATGTACAGAAATACATGTTGACATGAGGCCTGACGATGAAAGAAAAAAAATAAATGGAAGGTCTTTGGTCAATGCAGATCATCCGCAGGTAATTGAAATCTGGAACAATGTATTTATTCAATACAACAGGTTGAAAGATGGAAGCCTGCAACAATTACCGGCAAAGCATGTGGATACAGGAATGGGCTTTGAAAGATTGGTGAGAGTGATACAGGAAAAAAACTCTAATTACGATACTGATGTTTTTACAGGAACAATTAAAAAGATTGCAACAATAACCAATGCTGAATATAAATTCAGCGACAGCAAAACTGATATTGCTTTTCGGGTGTTGGCAGATCATATCCGTGCCATTTCTTTTACAATTGCTGACGGACAATTACCATCCAATACTGGTGCAGGTTATGTCATAAGAAGAATTTTAAGAAGAGCCGTCCGCTATTATTATTCTTACCTGGCTTATCAACAGCCATTGTTGTTCCAATTGGTTCCTGTTATTGCAAAGCAATTTGAAAATGTATTTCCGGAATTATTAAAACAAGAGCAGTTTGTTACAAAAGTTATTCGGGAAGAAGAAGAAGCATTTTTAAGAACGTTGGAAAAAGGATTGAAAAGAATTGAGAACATTATTGCTTCATCAGATAAAATAATTTCCGGCAAAGATGCTTTTGAATTAAATGACACTTTCGGTTTTCCATTAGACCTAACTCAATTAATTGCATCAGAAAGAGGAATGAGTGTTGATGAAGCCGGATTTTATGAAGCAAGAAAAGTGCAACAGGAAAGAGGAAGAAAAGCAGGAGCCGTTGACACTGAGGATTGGATCATTGTAAAAGAAGGAGCCTCAAATGAATTTGTCGGCTATGATATTTTAGAAACAGAAGCCAATATTTTAAAGTATCGAAAAGTAAAAGCAAAGGGCAAAGAAGCTTATCAAATTGTTTTAGACAAAACACCTTTCTATGCAGAAAGCGGCGGACAGGTTGGAGACACCGGAGAATTCATTCTCCCCTCTCCCCTTGGAGAGGGGTTGGGGGTGAGGTTTCCAATTATTGATACCAAAAAAGAAAATGAACTCACCATTCATATTCTTGAAGCCCTTCCTGAAAACTTAAATGAAACCATTATTGCAAAAGTTGATGCTGCAAATAGAAAGCATATAGCCATTCATCACAGCGCTACACATTTACTACATGCGGCTTTGCGTAAAGTATTGGGCACACATGTTGCGCAAAAAGGTTCTTTGGTCAATGGAGATTATTTGCGTTTCGACTTTTCTCACTTCACCAAAATGACAGATCAAGAAATAAAACAAGTGGAAGGAATGGTGAATGAAAAGATCCGTGAAAATATTCCTGTTGTCATTAACAATATGCCAAAAGAAGAAGCAATGAAAACCGGCGCAATGGCATTGTTTGGAGAGAAGTATGGTGATTTTGTTCGTGTAGTAACCATTGATCCAAAGTATTCAGTTGAATTATGCGGTGGCACACATGTTGGAGCAACAGGTGAATTAAGTTTTTTTAAATTGCTGTCTGAAGGCGCTGTTGCTGCGGGTGTTCGCCGCATTGAAGCAGTAAGTGGCATTGCAGCAGAAAATTATTTGAATGAGCAGTTAAAGCAGTTGCAACAAGTAAAAGAGACATTCAAAAATCCGAAGGATATTCTAAAAGCAATCATCAATATTAATGATGAAAATACTGCTCTTAAAAAACAGCTCGAAAAATTTGAAGCTGTACATATAAAGTCGTTAAGTGAAGCTTTGATCAAAAAAGTTCAGCCTTTAAATGGAGTAAATTTTTTAGGAGAGATTGTAGAAATCAGCAATGCTGATGCCTTGAAAAAATTGGCTTTCGAACTAAAGCAGAAAGTTTCTTCTCCGGTTATTGTCTTGGCTTCCGCAATTGATGGAAAAGCCAATATTGTATTGCTTTTTGATGAAAACATCAGTACGGAAAAAGATTTGGATGCTTCGGCTATTATTAAACA
>MWWF01000203.1_pt1 | contig 11802 bp, 6 predicted proteins | sample 1047351 | NCBI WGS metagenome assembly MWWF01 (sample SAMN06349970, study PRJNA376086) | soil metagenome | isolation source: MGM-3 sample Antarctic (ecotone) soil | place: Antarctica
ATCTACCACAATGGAAAAATTGTTTTAGATGAAGCCCCGCCAACTACAAACAAGTCAAAAGTTGTAGTTACCTTTTTGGAAGAAATCCCGTCTCTTCCATTTCAAAAGCGCCGCTTAGGCAGTTTAAAAGGAAAAATTGGGATCCCCGATAATTTTAATGAACCTCTTGACGACCTAAAAGACTATATGTATTGATGCAATACTTGTTAGATACACAAATCCTCATTTGGTCTTTGGAAGACAATCGAAAACTCAAAGAATCTTTACGTACTTTAATTGAAAACTCTGACCACACAATTTTTGTAAGCCAATTCAGCCTGATGGAAATGTCCATCAAATTGAAATTGGGCAAGCTTCCCGAATTTATTGTTAGCATCGAATACATAACTGCACAACTTTTATTAGATGGTTTTACAATTTTGCCAGTAACGAATCATCATATTTTCTCTTATCAATCCGTTCCTTTTTTTGAAGAACACCGTGATCCTTTTGACAGGTTTCTTTTAGCAACCGCATTATCAGAACAAATACCTATCATCTCTGTTGACGAAAAATTCCCGCTTTACCATCCATTAATCACAGTGATAAATTAATTATTCGCTCCTTAAGTTTTTTACCGGGTTTGCAATAGCGGCTTTAACGGCCTTAACACTTATAGTTATCAATGCAATTAACAAGGCAACAACTCCTGCTACTATAAATATCCACCAGCTAATGTTTATGCGGTATGCAAAATCCTGAAGCCATTTATTCATAGCCCACCATGCAACAGGAAAAGCAATAAGCGCTGCTATAATCACTAATTTTAAAAAATCTTTTGAAAGCATGCTTACAATGTTTGAGACCGATGCGCCTAAAACTTTTCTTATACCAATTTCTTTTGTGCGCTGTTCTGCTGCATAGGTAACCAAACCAAATAATCCCAAACAAGCAATAAGAATAGCAAGAATAGAAAAGCTCATCGCTATTTTGCCCACACGTTGTTCGCTACTATAAATTTTATTGAAGTCATCATCCATGAATGAATAATTAAATGGCTGCCCCGGCACCATGCTCTTCCATTTATTTTCTACCTGCGCAACAAGTGATGAAATATCGGAAGTTTTAATACGCATGGCAACACTGCCTTTTTCTTCGCCATAAAATAAGGCTAACGGGCTAACCGTCTGCCGAAGGGAATTAAAATTGAAATCTTTTACCACACCAACAATATGATATTCTTTTACAGTTTTATTTTTTAAGCTGGTGATGTAATAAAGCGTTTTATTGATAGGATCATTAAAATTTAAAAGTTTTGCAGCTGCCTCATTTATAATAATTGCCGAAGAATCTGTTGGCATTCGGGAAGAAAAATTTCTGCCGGTTGCTAACACCATTTGTAAAGTGGGAATATAACTTTCATCAACGTACCAGTTTTGCATTGACACCGCAGTTTTCTGATCCATTGTTGCCTCAGGATATAATGGACTATCACTTCGATAATCTCCTGTTGGCAACCACCCAGTCATCGTTATCTGCTGCACACCAGAAATATTCTGCAATTCATTTTTAAAAGACGTTGCCTGATCTCCGAGGGAGTAGGTATTTTTTATAACCAATACATGCGCCCTTTCAAACCCTAATTTTCTATTACGAATAAAATTTAACTGGTTATAGATAACTACTGTGCCTACTATTAATATGATTGAAGTTGCAAATTGAAAAACAACAAGGCTGCTACGGAACCAGCCGCTTTTAAAACCTGCTGCGAGCTTACCTTTTAATACTGACACCGGCTGAAATGAGGAAAGATAAAACGCAGGATAACTGCCTGCCAGCAAGCCAACGATCAATACCAGTAATAATAGAGAAGGAAGGAGCCAGCTTTTTGAAAATAGTCCTAATTCAATTTCCTTACCTGATAACTGATTAAAATAGGGCAGCAACAAAGCTGCAAAAGCAACAGCAAATAGTAATGCAATAAAACTAATAAGAATTGACTCGGATAAAAACTGGTAAACAAGATTTTGTTTCAGTGAGCCCAGCACTTTTCTAATCCCAACTTCCTTAGCCCTGTTTGAAGAATATGCCGTAGAAAGATTCATGAAATTCACACAGGCAATTAATAGTATAAAAATTCCTATAGCAGAAAAAATATAAACATATTGTAAGTTTCCATTGGCACCCAATTCCGCTACTTTATCTGAATGCAAATGAATTTTTGCAAGAGGTGTTAAACTATAATTGTCAAAATTTCCCAGTTTCTTAAATTCTTTTAAACTCGTATTCAGAAATTGTTCCGCTTGTTCTCCAACATATTTATCCACTACAGTTTCCAGTTGTGCTTCTAACGCTTTAGGGTCGGAGCCTTCTTTTAATAAAATATATGTGTTGAAGTTATTGCTAAGCCAATTGTTTTTACGGCTTTCATCAATGGAAGACATGGAAACAAAAAAATCGAAATTGAAATGAGATTGTGTGGGTACATTTTTTATAACCCCGGTTATTTTGTAATTGCTGGTGTCATCTATCACAAATACTTTTCCCACTACATCAGTAGAATTGAAATATTTCTTTGCAATTGTTTCTGTAATAACAACTGTCTTAGGCTCCACTAATGCTGTTTTTGGATCGCCTGAAATCATCGGTAAAGTAAAAATATCAAACAAGGTAGAATCAGCATGGATCACTTTATTCTCCTGCAGATTTTCATTTCCTTTTTTTATTCTGAAGCCTCCCTTGTCTCTAAACCGTACATATTGCTCCACCTGCGGATAATCTTTCTTTAATGTTGGCCCCATCGGGTCTGGTGCAACGGCTAATATAAAGTGGGTACCGCCAAATTTTACATCACCATCCACCCTGTAAATCCTGTCTGCTTTTTTATTGAATTTATCATAACTCAGTTCATCAACAACAAACAGCATTATTAATAAACAAATTGCAATGCCCACAGCTAATCCAAAAATATTGATGAAGGAAAAGCCTTTGTTCTTCCACAGGTTTCTGATTGCTATTTTCAAATAATTTTTAAACATAAGAAGTAGTTTATTCAGTTCGTAAATTTTTAACCGGATTTTGTAAAACTGCCTTTGCTGTTTGCAACCCTATTAATAAAACAGTAATCAGCCCAAGGCCAATCACCGCCCATAAAAATGGTAATGCCGTAAGGCGGACCCGGTAAGCATAATTATTCAGCCAATTCTTCATCAGCAGCCAGGCCAGGGGACAAGCTATTGCGCCGGCAATAACGATGATGACAATAAATTCTTTTACAAACAAGGACACAACATTGGGCAGCGAAGCGCCTAACACTTTCCGTATTCCGATTTCCTTTATCCTCTTTTGTATGTTGAGAGATACCAAACCTAAAACGCCAAGCAACGCAATAATGAGGGACAGAACCGATGCTGAGTAAGCCGCTTTCTTCAATTGAATTTCTGAAGCGTAAAGTTTCTTTAAAGTATCATCCATAAAACTATATTCGAAGGAACTGCCGGGCAGTAGTGTAGCCCATTTCTTTTGGATGGCTTCGATGGTGGCGGCAACATTTCCGGGTTTTATTTTAAACGATAGATAGCGGTAAGCACCTCCGCGGTTAACATGAAAAATGATGATGGGTTCAATGGCCTGTTGCATTGAACTAAAATGAAAATCTTGTATAACGCCCCCAACATTATAAAGAGTTTTATCGCCCTGCACCCTTAATTGCTGCCCCAATGCCTCTTCAGCATTGTTCCATCCCATTGCTTTCACCGCCTTTTCGTTCAAAACAATTTTAGAGGTATCAAGCCCTCTGTCATTAAAAAAAGAACCTGCTTTCTGCGGAATGCCATAAGTGGCCGTATAATTTTCATCAGTGAGCAAAGCCCACATAGGAATCGCTTTTGCAGAATCTGTCCCGGACTTATAAACCGGCGATTGCCCTCCGTTGTTGCCATTTGGAATTTCGTAGGAAAGCGTGGCATTACTTATTTGCGGCAAAGCAGCAAATTCATTACGTACTGTTTCCATTTTTTGTACGCCTTGCTTTGACCAATCTCTTGGCACCTGCGCCGAAACAATATATTCTTTGTTATAGCCCAAACCCTGACCAAAAAAATGTGTTACCTGCTGCGTAACAATAGTTGCAGCAATGAAAACAATCAAGGCGATAGCAAATTGAAAACCTACCAGGGATTTTCGCAGGAGGATATTTTCTTTAACTGTTTTTAATTTTCCTTTCAGCGAATCAACTGACTTTACCGATGACAATATAAAAGCAGGATACAGTCCGGATAATAATCCTACTACGAATACAAAACCCAAAGGGATCAAAACGGAAAAAATGGAAAAAGAAGAAAGTGTTGCTATCTGCTTCCCAACCATAGCATTAAAAAACGGTGTTACTACAGGGTATGCAGCAACGGATAAAACAGTGGCTATGAAAACAAGAATGATAGATTCGGTAAGGAACTGAACGATCAATTGTTTTTTTAATCCGCCCAATACTTTTCTTATGCCAATCTCCCGCATCCGTGCCGATGAGCGGCTGATGGCGATGTTGATAAAATTAATAATGGCCATCAATAAAATAAACAATCCCACGAATGATAAAGTATAAACCATCCGTTTTACAAGGCCATTATTATTCTGCAAATAAAAATCGGTTAATGTAACGGGTTCTATTTTCAAATTCTGTTTTACCAGGTCAGGCGCATTCGCCTGTATCAGTTGCTGTATGGGCTTTTCAAGGTCTTTAGGAGTAACGCCCGGTTTAAGTTCAATATATGAAGGAATATAAATATTGGCCCATGATTCAAAGTCTGTTCTCCCAAAATAGGCAAACGTGTTTGTTGGAATAAAAAAAGTATTCCTGTTTGCTGTATTGATTTGCGTTACAGAATTTTCGGGAAGATCATTTAATACACCCGTAATGGAAAAATCATGATGGCCACCAGAAAAACTTTGTATGTCAATGTTGTTACCCACGACATCGGTCTTGCCAAAATATTTGATGGCTGCATCAGTTGTAATGACTACCGAAAAAGGGTTATTCAAAGCTGTTTTTGCATCGCCGTAAAGCAACTTAAATCCATACATAGAAAGGAGGGTGCTGTCGCCCAACTGTATGCCTTCCCTGAAATGTTTATCGCCCTTTGAAACACCGGAAGTAATGCCGTCCCACCGGTAATAATTAGCTACTAGTGTTGGATAATCTTCTTTTAATCTTTTAGACAAAGGTCCTAACGTAGTTATGATATTTCCCATGTTCGGGTCTTTCCAAATGCTGCTCAAAAAGTACTGTCTATTTGCATGGTGTAAATCTTTATTCACCCTCAACTCGCCCCATACATAAGCGCCTATAAGCAGCGTGAACGTAATGCCGGTAAATAACCCCGCAATATTTACAATAGAATAGAATGGGTGCCGCACAATATTTCTCCAACCGGTTTTAATATAACTTTTGAACATAGAATGGTTTTTATTCGGTTCTTAAACTTTTTACAGGATTTGAAATGGCCGCTTTAACCGCCTGGAAACTGATTGTTATAAATGCAATGGCTATTGCCGATATACCAGCGACTAAAAACACTATCCATCCAATACTAATTCGATAAGGAAAATCCTGCAGCCACTTATTCATAAAATACCAGGCTATAGGCGATGCAATTACAAAGGCAATCAACACCAGCTTTAAAAAATCTTTTGAAAGCAATGCCATGATATTGGAAACCGATGCACCTAATACTTTCCGGATGCCAATTTCTTTGGTGCGGTTAATGGCGGCAAGCGCTATCAAACCTAATAGCCCCAAACAGGCAAGAAAAATAGAAATGCCTCCTGCCCATCCAACAATACTGCTCCACCTTGATTCTGTTTTATAAAAACGATTCAGGTTATCATCTAAAAAATCGTATTTCAGTGGAAGATCAGGTACTACATTTTTCCAGGCATTATTCATAGCAGCTAAAGCAGTAGCAGGATCACCGGGTTTAATGCGAACAAAATATTTAAATGGCGCATAGTCATGGAACTGGTGAAATAGTTGCGGACCAACCGCTTCACTAAACGGACGAAAATGAAAATCTTTTACAACACCAATTACCACAGGAGTCAGGTTTTCCTGGTAACCTTTCAATTCCTGCCCCACTGCATTATTCACTGTCCATCCAAAATCTTTTACCATGGTTTCGTTTACAATAATGGAGTTCAGCGTATCAGAAGCAATTCTGGAATCGAAGTTTCGGCCGGAAAGCATTTGAACGCCCATCAAATTAATGTAGCCTGTATCAATAAAATATTCAAATACATCTTTATGCTTGCCGTTATATTCAAATCCTGATTTACTCCAGCCGGTTCCCTCTCCTATCCCTAACTCTGAACCCGCTACACCTATGATAGAAGGTTTCGCTGACAAGGCTTGTTTAAATAGGGGAAATATTTTTTTTGAATCGGTTCCATCTGCATCTATCATCACCACATTCTCTTTATCAAAACCAGGATTTTTATTTTGCATGAACTTCAACTGCTGAAGAATGATGGCTGTTGATATAATTAATCCAATAGAAACAACAAACTGCACTGTTACTAATGACCGTGTAAAAATGTTAGAACCTCCAACACGTACTTTGCTTTTTAAAACTTCAATCGGGTTGAAGCGAGATAAGACGAATGCAGGGTAACTGCCAGCCAACAATCCAACTAACAACACCAATACCATCAACATCCAAAGCATTTCGGGATATTGCTCAAAAGAAAATTGCAATTCTCTTCCTGAAAGCTGGTTAAAATATGGCAACAATAATTTACCTATTAATAAGCCAATGACGGCAGATAAAATACTTAATAATAATGCTTCTGCTAAAAATTGAAACACCAACTCTTTCTTGCCGCTGCCAATCACTTTTCTTACACCAACTTCTTTTGCTCTTCCTGCAGAACGGCCCATTGCCAGCGTTGTAAAATTGATACAGGCAATTAATAAAACACCAGCTGCAATAGCCAATAAAATCCAGATGTTTTTTGCCTTCACTGCTTCTATACTCCCGCCACCAACTTTCGTGTTTGTGTGCATGTCCCGTAATGATTGTAACCTATAACTGATAGGAGAACCTGCACCTTTCCACTCTCCTGTTTTTTTTACTTCAGCTTCTTCATCCGGATAATATCTTTTACGGAAGTCAGCCAGTTTTTTTGTTTCCTTCATCAAATTACTTCCGGGTTGCAGCAATACATAAGTTTGCCAGCCCGAACGCTTCCAGTTGCCAATGCTTCTTTTGTAATTAGGAAAGGTTTCCATATAATTCCAGCTTCCTACAATATCAAATACAATAGTAGAATTAGCTGGTAAATTTTCAGAAACAGCGCTTATTACAAGTGGCTCAAATTTGTCATCAATTTTTATTTCTACTGTCTTTCCAATTACATCCGTTGTGCCAAACAATTGCAAGGCCCTGTCCTTTGTGAGAACAATATTGTGTGGATCACCTAACGCTGTTGTTGAATTGCCTGATAAAAATTGAAAAGAGAATACATTAAAAAATTGCGGGTCAACAAAAGAAACTTTTATACGGCTTACTTTGTCCTCAGCTTTTACAAAACTCTCCTGTCCCCCCTCATTAATGCGCACATAACTTTCAACACCGGGCAGGTCTTGCTTCATAGCAGGGCCTAAGGGCATTGGCATATATGAGCTTCCGTTAGCTTCTTCTCCATGCCATGCTTCTGCCCAACGATACACTCTAAAAATGTTAGCGCCATTTTTATGAAAGCGGTCGAAGCTGAATTCATTAATAGCATATAATAAAAACAAACTAAAGCAAGCGAGGCCGATGGATAAACCTGCAATGTTTATTATCGTCAGGCTTTTTTGCTTTGCCAGGTTGCGAAGCGCAATTTTGAAATAATGTTTGATCATAATTTTTTTATTTAACCGGCATTTGTAATTCTATTTGACTTCTGTTGTGTCACTCACTTGTACGTTCTGATCTCTGTTCAGCATCACTACAGTCATTCCTTGTTATAGTGAGTACTTGAAAACCAACTAATCAGATCTCTCGTGCCTCGGGATGACAAACAATCGATCATTATTTTTTCAATCATTATGATAATCGTTGCTTACTCTTCAATAAATTATACTGACTGCAATAATATAGTTTCTTACTTGTCATCCCGAGGCACGAGGGATCTGAGGCTTCCGCAATAAACAATATTGCCATTTACAAGTACACTTCGCAATTGCTCAATAGAATTGTTGCAGTACAAGAGTCCGCCTCAGGCGGAACGAAGATTCATAGCAGCAATGCAGCTAAGTACATAATCATTCAACTTTATTTTAAAGAACTGTTCAATTATAAAATGACTCTACTATTTACTACTCACTATTCACTTTCTCATTCTGTTCGTAGATTTTTTACCGGGTTTGCCAGCGCCGCTTTAATTGCCTGTGAGCTTACCGTTATCAACGCTATTGCTAATGAAAGCAATCCTGCCACTAAAAATATCCACCAGCTTAGCTCTATCCTGTAGGCATAACCCTGCAACCATTTATACATAAAGTAATAAGCAATAGCCGCTGCAAAAACAAAGGCAATAATTATAAGTATGATAAATTCTTTTGAAAATAAATAGATGACATTTTTAACCGAAGCGCCAAGCACTTTACGTATGCCCACTTCTTTTATACGCTGCACCGCCATAAACGAAGCAAGGCCGTATAAACCAAGACAGCTTAGCACAATAGCAACAATGGCAAATAGCTTATAAAGGTTTGACAGCTTATTTTCCTGTGTATAAAACCTTGCAATTTTTTCATCCAGGAACTGGTATTCAAAAACATAATCCGGATATACTTCTGCCCATGTGTTCCCTATCTTTTTTATTACCTCTTTATAATTTTGCGGCTTAAGCTTAATACCGGCCATTCCATAATTTTCTTTATTGCTTGCCATAAGCACCGGCACAACAGGGTTTTGCAGGCTTGAAGTATGAAAGTCTTTAACCACTCCAACTATGTTGGCTTTTATTCTTCCATCCCACATATTTATTTGCTTATTGAGGGCCGCCGCAGGATCTGTGATGCCAACCATTGCCAGCAGCTTTTCATTAACCAGGAATTCATTGGCAGTATCTGTTTGGCGCAGGTTTCTTCCGGCAATTAACTGCATGCTGTATGTATCAAGATAGTTGTCATCGGCCCATTTTAAATTAGCGGAGAAATTTGTGGACTTCGCTGCATTGTCAAACCTGAAGTCGGAATACCAGCCGCCATTATCTGCAGGGCTTGCAAAACCAAAGCTGAACTTTGCAATTCCATTTTGCTGGCTTAATTTATTTTTTAAAACATCAAGCTTACTTATGCCTACGCTGTCGTTTGGAAAAGGCACAGTAATAATGGCCTCTTTATCAAAACCCATTGATTTGGAATTGAAATAACTCATTTGCTTTACAATAATGAGTGTGCCGATTATTAATGCCTGCGCAATTACAAACTGAACTACTACCAATCCTTTGCGCATCGAAATGCCTTTGGTGCTGCGGGCAACAGCTTTTGTTTTTAATGCTGTAAGGGGACTGAATTTTGATAAGATTATTGAAGGATGCAATCCTGATAAGAATATAATAACCGGTGTAAGCAATAATAAAAACCAGGCTATTGCAGGATCATGAAAAATATTAGCTGCTAAAGGAAGGTCAAGTATGCTTTTTATAGGTGGAAGAAAAATTATTGTAAGCACGATAGAAAGTGCAACTGCTGCCAGAACAATAATTGCCGTCTCGCTTAAAAATTGTAACCTTATCTGGTTCCTGCCACTCCCTAAAACTTTCCTGATACCTACTTCTTTTGAGCGGTTCACCGATTGCGCTGTTGACAGGTTAATAAAATTTACGCAGGCAATAATTAAAATAAAAGCGGCAATAAACATCAGTGCATTTATCAGCTCTTTGCTTATAGACCGTTGCAAAAAATTACCGGCGTCGTTATCGTAATGAACTTTATTTAAGGGTTGTATAATGGCGCCATCTTTGGCATATTCGGCAGGTTTATATTTTTTAATAAAAGCGGGCAGAAGCGAATTAAATTTTTCAGGAGATACATTACCTGGTAATACAAAATAACATCCCATACTGCTTGACACGCTTATCCAATCAGTGCTGGCAGCAGATTTCAGGGTTTTAAACGAGGCCACTACCTTAAACTGAAAATCAGTATTGGCAGGAACATCTTCAAGTATCCCGGTAATTTTCAGGTCCTGTTTGTTATTTCGTTTTATTATTTTTCCTACTGCCTGTTTCCAGTCGCCAAAATATTTTTCAGCAATTGTTTTGGTAAGCGCAGCCGTATTGGGTTCTGCTAAAGAAGCGGGATTGCCAGTTAGCCATTTAAAATCAAAAATGTCAAAAAAATCAGGCTCTGTAAAAAATACGCCGGTTTGCTCTTTAAACTTTTTTACTATCTGGCCATTATTGTTTAAGACTTCAATTTGATCATCGCCATTAGTAAAAATAGCAGCCACTTTTTCAAGCTGGGGAAAATCTGAACGCAGGGTTTTTGGAAAAGGGAAAGGAACCCCTGAACTCCTGTTAATGCCAATATCGTTATGAAACTCACTGAGTACACGGTATATCCTGTCCTTCTTTTTATGGAAACTATCAAAGCTTGTTTCAAACCGTATCACTAAAAAAATAATAAGGCATACGGCAATGCCGGTTGCCAGGCCGCCAATATTGATAAAGGTGAAGCCTTTATTGCGCCATAAACTTCTAAATGCTGTTTTAAAATAATTAGTCAACATAATTTCTTTTTTATAAAATGTCTATTCGGTTCTCAAACTTTTTACCCGCATGTCACAGGCGCCAACACTTATTCAAAGTTCAACCGGCGGTGTTGATTGGATTGGTAAAGATTCTACAGTGAACATAGAATTTACGCAGGCTTCGGCAGGATATGATTTTACAAAAACGATGGATATAAAAATGTTGCAGGGCCGGGATTTTTCTAAAGACTTTGCGACAGATTCAGTTGGATATATTCTTAATGAAGAAGCCTTAAAAAAAATTGGTTATAAAGACCCCATCGGTAAACCTTTAACCTTTTGGGGGCGCAAAGGAGCCATAATTGGCGTGATGCAAAACTTTCATTTTAATTCCTTGCATCAGCCCGTACAACCAATGATTTTACGATTAGGAGAAGAGGAAACCTATGGCACTGCATTGGTGCGGATTGAAGCAGGGAAAACCAAAGATGCGTTAGCGGGTTTAGCAACTATTTGTAAGAATTTAAATCCGAAGTTCCCATTCACGTATCAATTTTCCGATGAAGAATATAGTAAGCTATACAAGAGCGAACAAGTAGTGAGCAGGCTTTCAAACTATTTCGCATTTCTCGCCATTTTTATTTCTTGTCTTGGTTTATTAGGGCTTGTAATATTTACTTCGCAACAACGCACCAAAGAAATTGGTATCCGCAAAGTGTTGGGTGCAAGTGTTGGTTCCTTGTTTGGCTTGCTTTCAAAAGAATTTCTTGTGCTTGTTTTTATTGCTATGGTAATTGCTTCGCCGCTTGCATGGTTTACAATGAGCAAATGGCTACATAATTATGCTTACCGGATTACTATTTCATGGTGGATGTTTTTGGTGGCAGGATGCCTGGCAATATTAATTGCATTACTTACTGTAAGCTTCCAGGCAGTGAAGGCTGCATTATCAAATCCAGTAAAAAGTTTGAGAACCGAATAGACATTTTATAAAAAAGAAATTATGTTGACTAATTATTTTAAAACAGCATTTAGAAGTTTATGGCGCAATAAAGGCTTCACCTTTATCAATATTGGCGGCCTG
>MWWF01000204.1_pt1 | contig 11797 bp, 10 predicted proteins | sample 1047351 | NCBI WGS metagenome assembly MWWF01 (sample SAMN06349970, study PRJNA376086) | soil metagenome | isolation source: MGM-3 sample Antarctic (ecotone) soil | place: Antarctica
GTTTGCATATATAATTCGCGGTAAGGTCTGTCTTGAGTGTCCAGGAAGCATTGGTATACCTAAAGGCCAGTGCAATATTGGGCACGTCGCTAAGCATCATTCCTTTGTATACCATGGCCTCATTTACCTGTATGTGTTTCCCCTCAACAACAATCTCTGCTCCCCCTAACAATTTTATTTGTAGCCCAGTGGCAAGTACTATAATGTCGGCCTGCAAGTCTTCACCCGAAGTCAACTGTATACCGTTTTCAGTAAAGGGTGCTATCGAGTCGGTTATCACATCAGCTTTGCCCGTTCGGATGGCAGTAAAAAGATCACCATCCGGTATTACACAAAGGCGTTGTTCCCAGGGATTGTAACTGGGGTTAAAATGTTTGCTAACCGCGTACCCTGGTTCTAGTTGTTTAGCGGCGTCGTTCATGATCAAACGCTTAACCAGCTTTGGCCACACCTGCGATACGCCATAGAAGCCCATGCTTATTCCGAGGTTTTTCCAGCGGGTAATCCTGTAGGCTATTTTTTCAGGCAGCCATTTTTTAAGGGTTACAAAAAGCTTGTTCCTGTTGGGCAACTTCATGATGTAGGAAGGTGAGCGCTGCAGCATGGTTACATGTTCGGCTGTTTGGGCCATACTCGGTACCAGTGTCACAGCGGTGGCACCGCTGCCCACAACAATCACCCGCTTGCCGGTATAATCAAGGTCTTTTGGCCAAAACTGTGGGATTACGATTTTGCCCTTGAAATTGTCCTCTCCTTCAAATGGCGGCCGGTACGCTTCTTCGTAGCTGAAATATCCGCTGCACATGTACAAAAAACGGGCATGCAAGTATGTTTCGTCACCGGCTTGCACCTTTAATTGCCAGCACATCTCTTCTTTTATCCAGGTAGCGCCCATCACTTTATGGCCAAAGCAAATTTTTTCGTCGATGCCATTTTGTTACGCTGTTTCTGTGAGGTAGGTAAGAATGGAAGTGCCGTCGGATAAGGATTGTGGGTCCTGCCAGGGCTTAAAGCGGTAACCAAACGTAAACATGTCAGAATCTGAGCGAATGCCGGGGTAGCGAAACACGTCCCAGGTACCGCCGAGTGCGTTCCGGGCCTCGAGGAGAATGAAATTTTTACGAGGCCTTTTTTGCTGTAGCCAATAGGCCGTGCCGATGCCTGATAAGCCCGCGCCAACAATAATTACATCGTACACCGTTTGGGTTGCTGTACCAGGGGCTGTACTCGTCGTTTCCGGCGTATGCATAAACGTGTCGGGTTGTACTCAAATACTTTTAAATTTTTACTTCTTCTCTGCGTTTCTTCCTCCGGCTGTTCTCTGTGGTTAGCTTTATTAACCGCAGAGAAATACAAGAGGCTTACGCAGAGAAATCAAAGAGAAACATTGAACGACCAACAATGAACAATGAATAATGAAGTAGCATGCTGTATACTCCTGTATTCCTCTGTGTTTCTTCCTCCGGCTGTTCTCTGTGGTTACCTTTTTTAACCACAAAGAACACAAAGAGAAAAGAAGGTAATAACAAAAAGCACCTCTTAACCACCTCTATGAATAAATAGAAAACCTGCCATCGTCAACACCTTTTTACTTTTTATTTTGAATTTTTACTTTTTAACCCTGCTTACACCACCTGCACTTCTTCCTTATCTATACCCACCGTACTTTCTTTACGCAGCCTGTTTACCAGCTTTTCCAGCGACAAACCCTGCACTATAATGGAAAAAAGCACAATTATATACGTAACCGAAACAAACAGGTTGCGTTCCATGGCTTCGGGTACCGACAAGGCAAGGGCAATAGATATGCCGCCGCGTAATCCGCCCCACGTCATTATCAGGTAAGTGTTTTTTGGAAACTCGTACCGAAAGGTGAATACAGATGATGGCACCACAAGGGATATCCAACGTGCCATCAGTAGGATGATTATGGAAATGAGGCCGATAAAAATAAAGGATAACTCAAATGGAATAATGAGCAACTCCAGGCCAATAAGTACAAACAGGATGGCGTTCATCGTCTCATCTACCATCTCCCAGAACTTCTCAATGTAATCCTTTGTTTGTGCGCTCATGGCCTCTGCTGTACCAATATTGCCGATAAACAAACCTGCAACCACCATGGCCAATGCACCACTGAAATGAAACAGCGGAGCAATTGCACTGCCTGCCATTACCATCGCGAGGGAAATAAGGATTTCGGTTTGATAATGGTCTATCGCCTTCATCATTCTAAAGCCGATAAACCCAAGCACAAGCCCCAGCAGTATGCCACCGCCAATTTCTTGAGTAAGCAGCAGGGCAACTTCTGCCGTAGATATTTCCTCTATGCCTTCTCGGGCTATGTTGAGGATAGTAAGAAAAAGCACCACTCCAATACCATCATTAAACAAGGACTCACCAGTAATTTTTGTTTCAATGGATTCTGATATGCCGGCTTTTTTAAGAATAGAAAGTACAGCGATGGGGTCGGTGGGGGAGATGAGTGCGCCAAACAAAAAGCAGTATATAAAACTAATTTCGCGGTAAAACAGGGGTACGAGAAAATATAAAGCAACTGCAACAATAAAGGTGGACAACAAGGTGCCCAAGGTAGCAAAGGTGAGTATGGAGGCACGCGATTTTTTAAGCTTGTTCAGGTCGGTGTGCAGTGCGCCTGCAAACAGAAGAAACCCCAACATAAAGTCGAGCAAAAAGCCCGAAAAATCTATTTTGATTAACAGGGTTTTTAAATAGTCATCTACCGGAGTGGCCGCGGCTCCAAACAATAGCACGAGCGACAACAACAGGGATAAAAACATGACCCCAATGGTAGAAGGGAGCTTTAAAAAACGGATGTTGAGGTAGGCCAGTACAGCAGATAAAGAAATGAGTATAGCTATTAGTCTAAGTGTTTCCATGTATGTTTTTTAATATTGATTGCACTAGTAAGCATTGGGCATTACTTGTATCATGGCGGGTCAAACGTTAATGACACATGCTTTTTGTGCTAACGCAGGCTGTTTTTATACCCAGCCATCAGCCCCTTTTAAAGTTGCGCAAAGACAATAATTAAATTTGATGTGGCAAAATATGGTTGTAGAAGGTGAAAGTTCCGCTGTTTGGTGCAATTGTGTTGGAACGCGGATGAGGCGGATAAATCCGATGTAAACGAATCTTTCCCCTTTGCGTCCCTTGGTGTCTTTGCGCCTTGGTGGCAAACGAAAATTGGCACACGGATGACACAGATAAGACAACAGTAGACGGATTATTACTTTGCGCTCCTTTGTTTCTTAGCGCCATTGCGGCAAACAAAAATTCAGAACGCTGATTAGAATGATTTCAAAGGATCTTAACGGATCTGCCCTGGGTTTTTCTTTGCGCCTTTACGTCCCTTTGTGCCTTGGCGCCTTTGTAGCAAACGAAAATTGGAACACGGATTTAGATGGATATAAACGGATTTTTTGCACACGGATGAAATGGATAAATTGGACGTAAAAAGATCTTTCACTTTGCGTCCCTTTGTGCCTTAGCAAGCTACGCCCCTGCAACCCACATCATTATTTACACTTGACGGAATCTCTTATCCAATAGGCCCTAGCATTTTAATCATGCTTAACAAAGCAGTTAAAACCTATTGCTACAATATTGATTAAGGCTATGCTTCTGCAACGATCTTCAACAATTTTTTTATGTGAATGGAAACCGATTAAGTTTTGGGAGAGCCGACGGATTTAAATCCGTCGACATGACAATTGAGGATGGTTGAAGGGAGCCGTAGGCCCGGCCGATTTTTAAGTTTTTCGTTCAAAGATCATTTCGTTGAAAAGCCCATATAAAACAATATCAGCCAAGGCTAAGCAAGGAATGGCTTTATCATTGACTTACGATTCTGAATCAAGAAAAAACAGGATGAAGTTCCGTGAGTTGCGTAGAGAATCAACGGTAGAAGAGTGCGACGCAACGGCCGCTTGATAGTACTACTTAACCCTGGCTCCAAAAAAAATTCAATTGATGGATGTAGAGTTGCAAAACGCCGCACGAAATCAGTACATAAATCATTTGCACGAAACAGAATTGATGTTTCAATAATGCCTAAGTTAACCCAACAAAAAGCCTCAACCCAGTTGTAGGTTGAAGCTTTGAATATAGAAGCACCATGCTTAATCGATCTTTGTGATTTTTAGCATATTTGTAGGCAAGTGTAACTTAATTGGGGTGCTACCGGTATTAACAACAATATCTCCCGTTTTTATGAACCCCCTTTCTTTTAGGATGCTTATCTGGTCGTCAATAATATCATCAAGGCTTTCTTCTTCTGAATAGTAGAAGGCCCTTACACCCCAGCTTAGGCTTAATTGGTTAATGAGGGTTTTTTCTTTTGAAAAGATAAACATGGGGCTTTTTGGACGATAGCTGCTCAGCATAAAGGCAGTGTAGCCACTTTGTGTCATCCCTATGAGCGCTTCAGCATTTACATCGCGGGCAATTTTGCAGGCGTTATAACATACCGCATCACTTATAAACGACGGTGAATGCGCTTGTGGTTTCAGGTCTTCCTCGCGGTTGTAGCGGTATTCTTTTTCTACTTCTGCAATAATTTTACGCATAGTTTCTACCACAAGGGTAGGGTGATTACCTGCTGCAGTTTCGCCACTTAGCATTACCGCATCTGCACCTTCCAGTACAGCATTGGCTACGTCAGTGGTTTCGCTACGGTTTGGTTTTACCCGTTCCATCATGCTCTCCATCATTTGGGTAGCCACAATTACAGGCTTTGCACGGTGCAGGCATTTTCGGATGATATCCTTTTGAATCATGGGCACTTTTTCAACCGGCATTTCAACACCAAGATCACCACGGGCAATCATAATAGCGTCACTTTCTACAATAATGTCGCGTATGTTGGCAACAGCTTCAGGCTTTTCAATTTTAGCAATGATCTTGGTCTTACTCTTCTTTTCATCCAATTTACTACGCAAGATGACAATGTCTTTTACATTGCGCACAAAGCTTAATGCCACCCAATCTAATTGTTGTTCAATAATAAATTCAAGGTCTTCAAGGTCTTTCTCGGTAAGTGCTGGCAGCGATACTTTGGTATCAGGCAGGTTTATGCCTTTTTTGGACGAGAGTATACCACCAAGTGTTACTTCTACTTTTACATCGCCATTTTTGTTGATGTCTACAACTACTACCTCCAGCTTGCCATCATCTATCATGATCTTGTTGCCCAGCTTTACATCGCCGGCAAGGTTAGGATATGAAACATATATCCTCTCGAGGTTACCTACCAGTTTTTCGTTGGTAAAAGTGAGAATATCGCCTACCACTATCGGTAATGCATTGTTTTCTATCTCACCTACACGCAGTTTAGGTCCTTGCAAATCGCCCAGTATAGCAATGTTGTAAGGTTCGGTAGAATTGATATTTCTTATATGATCAATAATGCGGGTCTTGTCTTCGTGGCTGCCGTGCGAAAAGTTTAGCCTGAAAACGTTAACTCCTGCTTTTACCAGGTCCAGCAGCTTTTCGTAAGTATCGCACGCAGGGCCAACTGTGGCAACAATTTTAGTGCGGTGGGTAGAGTGGTCTAAAGCTGCTTGCCGATCCATATCCTTGTATAGGTATTTTGTAAGATTTCTTGCCATAATTGTTGGGAATGCTTGTTGAGTGTTACAGTTTAATGTTTACAATACGATCAAAGTTTTTGTACCGTAAAGTGTTTTTAGCTGGCCAAAATTTTTACGATTTTCATCCATTCAGGATTAAGCCGTTGTTTTGCCTTTACTGCCTTATCGAGTGGTATATAATTCATTTTATTGTTGAGGATACCGACCATAACATTATGGCGGCCCATCAGTAAACTTTCCACGGCGTGGTATCCCATTCTGCTGGCAATTACGCGGTCGAGGCAGGTGGGCGAACCACCACGTTGTATGTGCCCGAGTATGCATACGCGGGTATCCAGGGTAGGCATTCTTTCCTTTATTACATTGGCGATTTCGTTTGCGCCAAATTCATCCCCTTCAGCCACAACCACCAGGTTTACCAGTTTGCTTCTCTTTTCTTTTTCCGTTAAAGAACTTACCAATTCTTCAATATTGGTCTTTGTTTCGGGAATGAGGATGTTTTCTGCTCCAGTAGAAATGCCGCTGTGCAGGGCAATGTAACCAGCATCTCTGCCCATTACTTCTACTATAAACAACCGGTCGTGGGCATCGGCTGTATCGCGTATTTTATCAATCGCGTCTATTGCAGTATTTACTGCGGTATCAAAACCTATTGTAAAATCACTGCCGGCAATATCTTTATCTATGGTACCCGGAATACCTATACATGGTATATCAAACTCATTGCTAAAACGCTGTGCTCCCTTAAAACTACCATCTCCCCCAATAATTATCAGCCCGTCTATCCCTCTTGCACGTAAGTTTTTGTATGCTTTTTTTCTTCCTTCAGGATCGTTGAACTCTTTGCTTCGGGCAGTTTTTAAAATAGTGCCACCCCGCTGAATGATGTTGGCAACACTTCTGCTTTCCATCTTGAATATATCGTCATCTATCATTCCGCTGTACCCGCGCATTATACCAAAAACCTCTAAGCCATGATATATCCCAGTTCTTACAACAGCTCTAACGGCGGCGTTCATACCAGGTGCATCGCCCCCGGAAGTTAGCACCCCTATCTTTTTAATTTTTTTCGTCATTGTAGCAGTGCTTCAAGTATTTAGTACTGTTTTGGGCAATTTGTGTTTGGTGTAGAGAAATTATGAGGGCCAAAAGTAAGAATTTGAAGCTAATGCCAAATGTAATAATCGTACGTGTGTACCAAATCGTGAATTCGCTTCACAACTAACTCGCATTTTTCCCCTTATGTGAAGATTTTCTACCTTTTTCCCTTATTTCTTTGAAACGTTTTAAAGCTTGTATTTGTTAATTAATTCCAATTACAACCGCTAGCTCGTGATTTGGCCGGGTTAATATTTATGCCATGAGATTATTAGTCATTCTTTCAATTCTTTTTTCTTTTACTCTTACTTTGTACACCCAGGTTAATTCAGGCAACATGGGTCTTGACAGCAAAAACAACTTCGTAGATAATTTCGTTACAAGGAAAAACCAGGGAACAGATTTTAACGAGATATCAGATTCTGCTTTCTTATACAGTGAGTTTAGGAATGGTCAAATTATTCTAAGGTCTGGCAAGGTGTTTCCTGATCTGCAAATACGTTTTAATGCTTACCAAAATGAGGTAGTAGCTAAAAAAGGATGGGAGGTCGTCTGCTATTGATACAGCTAAAGAGGTTTCATATCAGCATATTGAAGGAAATGCTACATCTACAGTGGTACTTCGGTCAGTTATCCCAACATTGTAAACCTAAACAATGGCTGCTACTAACAGTTGGTAGTGGGGTGGTAAAAAAGTGCACCTGCTACGGTATTTGCATTGCCGAATACAGGAACGCAATGTGCCAGGTTACGAAAATGTAAAAGAGTTTGTCAATTCTTCTGATTGGTATCTCTTTTCTGAAAAAGACGGTATTTTAAAAATTAAGGTTAATAAGAAACAAATTGCAGGGGCGATCCCTTCTTACGCTGCAGAAATCGCAAAGGCCACGGCAAAATTCAGCCTCAATGTGGGGAAAGAAGATGATCTTATTATCCTGGTTAACGAGATAGACGCTCAGTAGTATTTTGCAGGCTTAATACACTTTCCCAATTTTACGGATGAACAAAATTCTTATTACTGGTGCTAATGGGTTTCTTGGACAGCACCTTATTTTGCATCTACACAACAGGCAGTATAATGTGGTGGCTACCAGCAAGGGGCCTGCACGCCTTCCTCCTTCACCAATAGTATATTTTCCGGCAGAGCTTACAAACCTGGCTGAAGTAGTTTCTCTTATGCAAACCATTAAACCAGATGTAGTGGTGCATACTGCGGCCTTAAGTAAGCCAGATGTATGTGAAGCTAACAGGGCCAATTGCCTGGCAATAAATGTAGAAGCCACCCAAAATTTGCTGCGGCAAAAGCCTGCCCGTTTTATCTATGTATCTACCGATTTTATTTTTGGGGAGAACGGCCCGCATAGTGAGGAGGCTAAGGCTGATCCGTTAAATTTTTACGGACAATCGAAGTGGCTGGCAGAACAAGAAGTGCGGCATTCAGGAATTGAGTACGCCATCATGCGACCTGCCTTCATTTATGGAAAAGTGTGGCCGGGACTACGTCCTACCTTTTTACAATGGGTGAAAAATAGCCTGGAGACTGGCAAACGGATAAAAGTAGTGAGTGACCAGTTGCGTACACCCACCTTTGTAAATGATCTTTGCCGGGGAATAGAAATGATGATCAGCAGGCAAGTGACAGGCGATTTTCACCTGGCTGGCCGCGATGTTATTAGCCCCTACGATATGGCTGCAACTACAGCAGAGGTGCTTGGGCTTGACTTTTCGCTAATCGAAAACGTAACATCAGCAAGTTTTCCTGAACCGGTTCGACGGTCAAAAAGATCAGGTCTTACAATAGCTAAGGCAGAAGCGGAACTTGGCTATCAACCTGTGTCGTTTGCAGAAGGAGTAAGGCAAACATTTTTATGAAGGAATGTACAGTTCAGGTTTATTTTCTATTACTTTATCCAATGTAGTAAACTTAAGGATTACCATACGGGGAACAGTGCCGAAAAAGCTGCTATGAAAAGATGTTGTGCAAGTGATCCGCCGCGGCGGACGGAGGTGAACAAAAGAACAAATGTCTACTCCCAAAAAATTCTTAAGTCAATGACATGGTTGTTTTATCTATAATGTCTTTTAGTTCACCATTAACACATTTACACTGCGCTGAAGAATATTAAAAGCAATCTCTGCCATCAGGTTTTCTTTATCAAGTGTCGGGTTTACCTCAGTTATTTCAAAACAGCAGATCTTTCGGTTTTGCATAAACTTGCTCACCAGGTCTTCTGCTTCTCTCTCCCGTAAACCATTACCCACAGGTGTACCTGTGCCCCTTGATATTGCGCTGTCCAGGCAATCAACATCAAAACTTACATAAATGTCTGTACAGTCGCTTAAAAAACGAATGGCAGAACGCACCACGTTTTCAGGGCCTTTACGGCGTACTTCATTTGTGTTAATTACTTTCATCCCGTACTTTTCAATCAGCGCTTTTTCTTCTTTTTCGTGATCGCGCAGCGAGATAAACACGATATCCTCACCCAGCACCTTCGGTTGTATTCCGCCAAGTGCTTTCAGGTCATCCCATTTCTTTTTAGTGTCTTTATCCAATTCATGTACAGCAAATTCCATGTTGTCGTCTGCTATGGCAGTGGCCAGCGGCATACCGTGCATATTGCCTGATGGGGTGGTATAAGGGGTATGCAGATCAGCATGGGCATCTATCCACACAATGCCTAACCTGCAGTTGGGTTTTGCCATCTTTATTCCTGCTATGGTTGCGCCGGCAATACTGTGGTCGCCACTAATTACTACGGGAAAGAAATTGTTCTTTATGGTATCCCGTACCGCCAAACTCACCTTATCGTACATGGCCGAAACTCCTTTTATCCTTTTAGCATAAGGGGATGCTATGGGCTCAAACAGCAGCCCATTTTCGCTGGGAATGCTCTCTGAGGGAAAGTGTACAAAAAAGTTGCTCATAAAGTCGAGCGCAGCAATTTTAATTGCGTCAATACCCAGGCTTGCGCCTCGTGTTCCAGCACCAATTTCAGACGGTACTTCTATAAGTTTTATATTCTTCATTAAGGGTTGTTTCGGTTAACAATAGCAGCAGCAGGGCGAATACCTGTATTTAACAGGGTATGCAAAAGTTGACCGGGAGCAGCAAACTTGCAAAAGAGGGAATAACAATATGTCTAGAATGCCTGGTCATGCAGGCTTCAAACCTACAACATATCCTGCAATGGGTTTGCTCCACGCAAAGTGCCACCAGCAGAAATGATTTTAAAGCGGGTAAACATATCTTCTTTATACCATTTCTCCTGGTGGGTTTTCTTTATTACTTCAGCATGTTCTCTCATTTTGTAAGCAAACGCCTTCATACCTGTTTTGCTTTGCCAAATGCTAAAGGTGGCTTGCTTAATCCACGGCACTTCACCTATGCCCAGTGAAGTAACAAAGCCGGGTGAGCCCGCCATCAGCCGTGCCACACCATCTACATTGTCCCAAAAAGCTTTTAATTTATTTATGTGAATAGTAGCCCGGGTAAGTACGGCAACCGGCCCTTCGTAAACACTGTTCCTGGCCAATTCTCCAAAAACCTTTTTACCATCCCAGGTACCATGCCCCTCAATGGGCTCAAGCACAATACTCCACTTTTCGCAGTTAAAAAATTGCCACCACCATGCTATAGCCGCGCCATAATGAGCAATTTCAAAATAGTTGCTTTCAGGCGAAATATCGTTTGCATTATTTGCTTGCCCATCGTGTACCACTAGTATGGCCCATTGTCGAACATCGGGCGTTTTATCAAAAGTGCCATTCTTGCCACAACCCATCAATTTCCAAAAGGCAATTTTCCTGTTTAGTAATAGGGGTAATCTGAAAAAGGCCATTGAAAAGAAACCAACCCATCCTAACCAAACAGGATAACGAACTACAGTAAGCGTAACATACATAGATGGAATTTAGATTTCGTGTTTACTTAAAAAGACACTTTGCACCAGCGCTATTATGATATGTTCAGTTTGGTGCAAGTAAAAAAATCAAATACTCAAAATGTAAATAAGAATGCAGAATAAGAACGCAGCAATTAATGCAAAAAAAAGTTTATACTCGTTCCAGATGGTGTTGTATTTTACCTTTTTGTCGAAGGCCTGAATGCGAATAAGCAGATCGTTATTGGTGCCTGCAACTTGTACTAATGGGTGAATAATCCTGCAAACCATTGCATAAGGTAAACTTGCGGTGATTTCAAAAATACATTCTACAAAAAGAGTATTCACTTTCTCGTTGTGGCCCCCTCTAAGCAACTTAATATTTTGGCGGGAGAGAAGGCTTTCCACTTGCCTGAAAACAGATTGCTTATTCAACCGATTAGTATCGGAAGCGGCAATACGGGTGCGCAGCTTTTTGGCATCAATAAGTATACTTTGAATAGTAACCGGTGGCGGTGGAGGTTTTGACTGCGATTGGAATTGTTCCTGGCTTTTTGCTGTTCGCGAAAAGTTGTAAGCTTCTCTTTTATACGTGTCCGATAAGATCCGATACGCCTCATTAATCTCTTTAAATTTATGTTCGTAAAGCTCGTTGCCTTGGTTTTTATCAGGATGATATTTTAGAGCCAAACGCCTATAGGCCTTTTTAATGGCTAAGGCAGTGGCTTCAGGAGTTACTTCCAAAACCTTGTAATAATCTTTTATCTGCATCGCTTGCTTCAACGGTTATCGCTCAAATATTTTATAAAAATAATGCCTTATAGGCAAAAAGGTTCAGTCAAAAATGCAACGCTAATGAATTGGTACGACCATGCAGCAGCTTTAATCGTATTGTTAATGAATCTTGTAACAGCTATTTGCCGACCGATTATATTGTGTTTAGGTTTTTACTTTGGTTTTAAACTCTGCAACATTTAAACAGAAAGAATACCCGTGAATCAATACATCTATCTCAAGGCAACGCGGTATGTTTATAACAGTCGCTTAAAACAGTCAAGCTGTTGCTTTTGTGCAAAAAAGAAAAAAGGCCGCAGGCTTTCAAAATTTATATTTGCGCCATTATAAGCAAATTAACCTGGTTTGTACTGGTGATAAAAAGAGTTAGCTAATATGAGTGCTGATTATAATGAAGAGAGTATAAAG
>MWWF01000205.1_pt1 | contig 11775 bp, 12 predicted proteins | sample 1047351 | NCBI WGS metagenome assembly MWWF01 (sample SAMN06349970, study PRJNA376086) | soil metagenome | isolation source: MGM-3 sample Antarctic (ecotone) soil | place: Antarctica
CTCTTTAGATGCACAGGATATTATTTTTTGTGCAGGAGAGCTTTCTTATAAAAATATTATTGAGCAAATAAAAAAGGGGAAGGGAAATTTGAAAGCCCGGTTTTATGCAGGCAACAGCATTGTTGGCAGCGATGATAAAACAACAAGGGGAGAAATTGTTTCTGCCGAAGCGGAACACCATTTGGCAAGACCATCCAATAAAAGAATGAAGCGTTTGATTGATGTGGCAACTTCACTATTTGCTTTTTTATTATTTCCCATTCACTTGTTGCTGGTAAGAAATCCGGTTCAATTTTGTAAGAATGCAGTTGATGTGTTGACAGGAAAAAAAACATGGGTTGGTTATATGCACAATTCAAAAAACCTTCCGCAGCTTCGCAATAGTGTGTTGGGTGCAAATGGGAAGAAAAACAATAATCAAAATCTGCCCGAAGAAAGTTTGCAAATGATTGATTACTGGTATTCGCATAATTATCAGCCTGGCGATGACGTTCGAATTATTTTAAAAAATTACAGACATCTCGGAGAGTAAATAATAAATTAGAAATTACAAATCCGGAAACTGATTGAGCAAATGGGATTTGGAATTTGTGATTTGAAAATTTTACGTGGGTATCTTTAGTGATAAATTAAGATTGACTGAATGGCAAGACTCATTGATATAAAAATTCCAAAAGCAATTGCTTCAGCGTTGCGGCTGCCGCAAAACAATCCGCAACGACAACAATTAAGAGTGTTGAAGAAGCTGTTAAAAACAGCAAGGTTCACATCCTTCGGGCAACAATATCTTTTTGATCAAATTTTAATGAGCCGCAATATTGGCGCTGCATTCCAGGAAAAAGTGCCGGTGCATGATTACAATAAAATTTATGAGCAGTGGTGGAAGCAAACATTGGAAGGCGTGCCTGATGTAACATGGCCTGGAAAAATAAAATATTATGCGTTGAGTTCCGGAACATCAGAAGCGGCAAGCAAATACATTCCGGTTACCAAAGAAATGCTACGCAGCAACCGCGTCAATTATTTGCGCCAGTTAATTTCTCTTTTTTCCTATGAACATCTTCCTCGCAACGCCGTAACAAAAGGGTTTTTAATAATTGGTGGCGCCACCGACCTCGAAAAAAATAAGGCAGGTTGGTTTGCCGGAGACCTGAGCGGCATATTGGCAAAAAACCGTCCATTTTGGTTTCAAACATTTTACAAACCGGGAGGCCGCATTGCAAAAATTAAAGACTGGAATGAAAAGCTGAATGAGATTGTTGAAAATGCACCCAACTGGGATATTGGGTACATAGTTGGAGTTCCTGCATGGTGCCAGATGTGTATGGAAATGATTATTGAACATTACAAAGTAAAAACCATTCACGATGTATGGCCCAACCTTGGATTTTTTGTGCATGGCGGCGTGGCATTTGAACCTTATAAAAAAGGATTTGAAAAATTATTGGGCAAGCCGATTGTTTACATAGAAAATTATTTATCAAGCGAAGGCTTTATTGGTTACAGAGACCACCAGTATGCAAAAGGCATAAAGCTCATTTTAGATAACAATATATTTATGGAGTTTGTTCCTTTTAATGATAAGAATTTTGATGGAGATGGAAAGATGGTTGACAATCCCGAAGCATTAATGATACATGAGGTGGAAGAAGGAAAAGATTATGCTTTGCTGATGAGTACCAATGCCGGGGCATGGCGGTATTTAATTGGCGATACACTTCGCTTTGTTGATTTGCAAAAAAGCGAAGTGGTGATAACAGGAAGAACCAAACATTTTTTAAGTTTAGTTGGCGAGCATTTGAGTGTGGAAAATATGAACAGGGCAATTGAACTGGTAAGCGAAGAATTCAACATCAGCATTCCAGAATTTACGGTTGTTGGATTTCCACACGAAAATATGTTTGCACACAAGTGGTATGTGGCATGTGATGATGGAATTGATGCCGATGTTTTGGTTAAAAAAATTGACGAACATTTATGTCAGCTGAATGATGACTATGCAGTGGAAAGAACAAGTGCGTTAAAAAATATTTTTCTTGAAAAACTGCCCGAAGAAGTTTTTATGAAATTCATGGAAGCAAAAGGAAAGCTGGGAAGCCAGCATAAATTTCCAAGAGTGATGAAAGGAAAAATGCTGCAGGACTGGAATGAATTTTTAGAAAAAAGCACATAAAAAAAGCTTATGTTTTTTCACAAGCTCTTACCTTGGAATTGGATTAATAAATTATAGCTCCAAAAAAAACTCCCTGGCAGATTAATTACTTTCTTTTGCATAAGTTTCAGCAGCTTTATATAGATCATCTTCGTGATTTTGGCTACGATAGTTCAATTTCTTTCCATCGGAAATAGATAGCACAGTTGTATTGGCGCTGCTATTTTTGAATACTATATTGGTTCTAATGAATTCTATTGCATTATCTGAAACAAGACAGACTTTGATACTTAAAGAACCTATCTTCTTATAATCATCATTTATTTTTTGATAAAAATCATGTTGTAACAATTTGCCGGACAGGCTAAACTTACTATACGGTGCAATATTATTATTGGAGAAGAACCGATCTTTCTCAATCAGCTTATTAATATAAAATAAGATTAAAAACGGTTCAGAATTTTCATCCTTATTATCCGGCAATAACTCTTTTAAATTAGAATAACTAAAGTCTGCGTTTTGCTGAATTGATGGTTTTAAAAATTGCCAAACCGCAACTTTATTAAAATGATATGTTTTGTTGGCGGCATTAAACGTTAGTGGGATGAAACTATCCGGATTTCTGGTAATGCAAACTTCACAGCTTGTAAGTTTTTTTGCACAGGAATTGGTGAAGCAAAAAAATGAAGATGCTAAGATTGCAATAATGTTTCCAGGAAAGAGTTTATTTCTTATGGCTCAATATTTTGATTAACACAAACATACTCTAAGGTTTATAATATTGTCAATATTAAACCCGACCCAAAGTTTTGTATTAAGAGAAATCACTTATTTTGGAAAGTCAGTTTTTATAATGCTTCTTATGGTTATTGAAACAATTTGGAAAGGAATTGCTCTTGGTTTGTTCTTAAGCATTGCTGTAGGACCTGTTTTATTTTCCATTCTCAAGCAAAGTGTGAACAATGGTGTGAAAGGCGGATTGGCATTTGTAATTGGTGTTTCTCTCAGCGATGTTTCATTGGTGATCGCTTCTAATTTTTTTACAGAATTATTTACCAGCCTCAATGCCAAAAGAACAGAGATAGGAATTATAGGAAGCTGTTTTTTAATTTCTGTTGGTATCTATTACCTGTTTTTTAAAAAAGTGAAAGTTAACGAACAGGGTTTGCAGTTAGTAAAATTTAGAAAGAGAGACTATATAAAAATTTTTATCGCCGGTTATTTAATGAACACTTTGAATCCTGCGATTATTATTTTTTGGCTTACAACTTCCACTGCATTTATTGATGAAGATTTTAATCAGAAGATTCTCATCTTTTCCATTGCCTTGTCATTTGTATTGGCAGGTGATATTGCTAAAGTTATATTGGCAGGAAAATTAAGAGAAAGGCTTACTGTAAAAAACATTTCAATGCTCAACCGCATTAACGGAATTATTTTGATTGGTTTTGGAATTGCATTGATTGTGGGGTTATTGTTTTATCAAAAGTAAAAGGAATCGCAATTGGCAAAAGGACAGCTTCAAACACCTGAGCATCATTTTTAAATTTTTCTAAGTGCTAATATTGCAGAAGGGATGAAGAATAAAACGTTATTGCAAAAAATTTGGAAGATTATAAAAAGAACGTTTCTTATTCTTTTTATTTCCCAGTTTATTTACATTGTTGCATTAAAATGGATTGACCCGCCAATTACTATTACGCAATTGCAAAACTGGGTTGGCGGTAATGGGTTGAAAAGAGATTATGTGAATAATGATGAGATGTCCTACAATATAAAACTCGCAGTTATTTCTTCCGAAGATCAATTGTTTCCAGATCATGAAGGCTTCGACTGGAAAAGCATTGAGAAGGCATGGAAGTACAATCAAAAAAAACCGGGTCGCATTCGTGTTCAAAAAGGCGGCAGCACTATCAGCCAGCAAGTAGCAAAAAATGTTTTTTTATGGCAGGGCAAAAGCTATTTTAGAAAAGGACTTGAAGCCTATTTTACAAAAATGATCGAATGGATCTGGGGAAAGAAAAGAATTTTGGAAGTGTATCTGAATGTTGTAGAAATGGGTAAAGGAATTTTTGGTGTGGAAGCCGCTTCGCAAAATTATTTTGGCAAGCCGGCAAAAAATTTATCCCGCAAAGAAGCCGCAATGATTGCTGCTTGCTTACCTAATCCAAAAATATATACAGTGAAGCCTTTATCGTCTCATGTTGTAGTGAACAATCAAAGAATTATGAGACAAATGAATGCTATTGAAACTGATGCCGATGTACAGAAAATTATTAAGTAATATTTTTCTCACAGCTGCGCAACGATAAGACGTCGCAGTGCCGATGCTCCTCTGCCTTCCCGGCGTAAATTGTATTTTACTTTTTGAAAATCCTATTAATATTACTTATCGCAATTTGCAAACGTTGTTCATCTGTTCCTGAAATTTCTACCCACTGTGTTTTGTTGTTGATAAGAATGTCTTTATAAATATTGAAAAGCTTTTGCCGGAATTTCAGATCCGGATATTCTCTCAATTCATCTTTGGTCCACGGCAAATCAGTATTGCACAAAAGATAAAGATCGTATTGGCGCAGTGCAATTTGTTTCAGTATCCATGTATGGCATTGTTCAAAAGCTACTTCGCACCAAACCTTCATTACATACATATCGGTGTCAATAAAATAAAAATCGCTTGTTGCATACGAAAACATTTCATTTTCCAAGGCTACTTGTCCTTGAGCAATTTTCAACAGGTCTGCGTAGGTATAATCTCCCTTTATTTCTTGTAAATATTCTCTTGCATATTCAGGACACCAAACCGTTTTATAATGTTTAGCGAGTTGCTGGCTCAAAGTGCTTTTACCTGTTGATTCAGGGCCTATGATGACGATTTTTTTCATTTTTTTAGTACACTAATTAAAAGGCACAAATTGTAAAAGCATTAATCAGAGGCAATTTCATTTGTGGGATAAAAAAATATTTTCAATAAGTTTTTGCTTTTCGTTTCCATTCAATCAAACCAAAAACGGCCAACACCAAAAGTATGAGATAGTAAATGCTTGTTACCTGGTAACCTTTAATGGAATAGAGCGGAATGGAAGCAATGTTGGTTGCGATCCACCATCCCCAGCTTTCCACTTTCTTTTTTGCCATCAGCCACATTCCGGTGAAAGCAGTGGCAGAAGCAAAAGCATCAGCAAGGGGAATGGTGTTGGCGTAAAAAGCGTTTTTAAGATACAGCAATGAAAAATAAATGGCAATAAAAAAAGCAGCGAAGAAAAGTATTTGATGAACCCATTGTTTTTTTGTGCTGTTGGTTATTTGTAAAACCTGTTGTTGTTGTGTGTCTTTTTTTGACCAAAGAATCCAGCCATAAATGCTAATAACAGTGTAATAAAGATTTACACTTGCTTCGCCAAACAGTTCTCCTTTTAAGCTTAGATATACATAAATAGTAGTATTAACCAAGCCAACAGGATAAACCATAATGTTTTCTTTTTTAGAAAACCACACACTGGCAATCCCGAAAAAAACAGCAATGTATTCAAGTGTTGATGTTTGTTTCAAGCCTGTAAGAAATTGCTGAAAGAAATCCTGCATGGCTGCAAACCTAAATAGATTTATAGCAATGCAAAGTCCTTAAATATCTGGTTCCTTTTGTTGTAACAAATTTTGTGGGTATTTGATTTCTGCCCGGCGTAAATTCTGTGGTCACTTCAAAATGTAAATGGGGAAAAGCTGTATAGCCGGTGTTGCCGCTTAATGCAATCACTTGTCCTTGCTGCACAGTATCACCAGCGTTTACCAATGCGCCGTCAAATTTCAAATGCCAGTAATTAGCATAAGTTCCATCTTCATGTTGAATAATTACATGGTTGCCCTGGGATAAATATTTTGCTCCAATGCCGCCAGTTTTTGAATCTTCTTTTATAGCAACAACAACACCGCTTCTTGCTGCACAAATTTTAGTTCCTTTCTTCATTTTAAAATCAAGTGCATATTCGCCTTTGTGAGAAAGCCAGGTCTTATAAGCCTGCACAAGCAAATGCGATTTTCCTTTTTGATAAGGTAAGCTATAATCGAAACCGTTCTCTTCTCTTAGTCCCTTTTTCTTTTCGATATTGCCGGTATTGGTTTGGCCGAAACATTGCACACAAAAAAAAATCGCAAAAACGTGGAATGAAATTTTCATAAGTCAATTTAGTAAAAGCGTTTTAATAGTTACATTTATTGTATGAGCATTTGCCGTTCGCCAACAACATCAACTCTTTTTGCAAAAATGGTTAATCCATTATTATGCCTGATCATTGTTTTGGTTTTGCTATATGTGGGACAAGATATTCTCAAGCCCTTTGCTTTTTCATGTTTAATGGCTTTGCTGCTTATTTCACCGTGCAAGTTTTTTGAAAGGCAGGGCTTTCCAAGAGGCCTGGCTGCAATGACAGTAATGCTTTTAAGCCTGATGATTTTTTTAGTGGTGTTTTATTTTATTTCTAACTCTATTGTTTCTTTTCGGGAAGATCTTCCGCTAATGATGCAGAACATTGAAGCATCCATCAAGCAATTGGAACTGTGGATACAAAAGAATTTTGAGGTGAGCAGACGAGATGTAAAAACGATTGTTGAAAATTCAACAGATAAAATTATTCCTTCCACTTCTTCCATTGTCAACAGCACTTTAAACACTGTAACGGGAATTATTTTCATTGGCATTTTATTATTCATCAACACCTTTCTTTTACTCCTGTACAGAGGATTAATTGTTCAATTTTTCACCAGTCTTTTTGCAGCTGAATACACAGAAAGGATTCACACTATTTTTTCTAAAACCAGGTTTGTTATCAGAAGTTATATTGCCGGCTTGTTCATTGAAATGATTATTGTGGCAGTTGCCAATTGTTCCGTCTTCTTTTTTCTTGGGGTGAAATATGCTTTGCTTTTGGGAGTGATAGGCGCCATCTTAAATATCATTCCTTATGTTGGAATTTTTATGGCGCTTGTATTAAGTTCTCTCATCACCCTAACTACCAACACGCCAACAACAGTTGTTTGGGTTATTGTTTCGCTACTTATTATTCACATGATAGACAGCAATATTTTAATGCCGAAAATAGTTGGCTCCAAAGTAAAAATGAATGCATTGGCAACAATTGTTGGTGTGATAATAGGCAGCGCTTTGTGGGGCATTCCGGGAACCTTTATGGCAGTTCCAATTATGGCAATTATGAAAGTGGCGTTTGAAGAAATAGGACCTCTCAGACCTTTTGCTATTTTAATAGGCGATGATGATTCAGAAAAATCATTAACGAAACCGGTAATAAGAAAGATAGCAAATACGGTAAGAAGAAAGAGTATAAAAAAATAAGAGAATTTTTATTACAACGACTTAAATTTTTTTCCGGGCTTTAAATACTTCACACCTTTTTTTGTATTGAACCTTGTAGGCAATTGGGATCTTCCGCCGCCAGTTGTTGGTCCCCACACAATAAAATGAAGATGCGGCAATGCAGAATAACCGGTGCTTCCGCTTCTGCCAATCATTTGTCCCTGCCTTACGGTATCACCTACATTTAACAATGCACCATTGTATTGAAGATGCGCATACATGGCCTGCGATCCATCATTGTGTTTTATAACTACCTGGTTAGCCTTGCCTAAATATTTTTTACTGAAGCCGCCTTTTGTATAGCCCTCAACAACTCTTACTACAACACCTTCTCTCGCTGCAGTTACAGCAGAACCTTTCTTCATTTTAAAATCAAGTGCAAGTCTTTTTTTATGAGAGAATCCTGAATTATAACCTTGAATCAGCAGATGAGAAATGCCTTTTGGATAAGGCAATGTATAAACATAGCTATTGTCTCCTTGTTCTTCTGTGGTAGAAACAAAATGATGTTGCACACCACAGGATGTAAGAAGGCAAATGAAGAGGATGAAAAATAAAAACTTCATAACGTTAAGACGAAAAAAGCATCTTGTTAAGATGCTTCAGTGAAATCTATTTGTAATCAGTGAAATTTGTGATACTTATTCGGCTTCTGCCACCACTTCCTTCACTTCTGGTATCATGCGTTTCATCATTCCTTCAATGCCGGCTTTTAAAGTAATCATTGATGAAGGGCAACCACTGCAACTTCCCTGCAACATTAAATTCACAACACCGTTATTATAACTTTTGAACTGAATGGCGCCGCCGTCCATTTCCACGGCAGGCTTTACATAATTCTCCAATAATTCTTTCACTCTTTTTACCACATCATCATCATCTGCATGAACATCATTGCTGCTTTCCACTTTTCGGGTTGCCATTTCTTCTTCGTTGATCACAGCCTTTCCTTCTTCTAAATACTCTTTTAAAAACTCACGGATTGCTGGTATCACATCGTTCCAATCTGTATCAGTAGTTTTTGTTAGCGTTACAAAATTAGAAGCAATGAAAACCGATTTAATAAAAGGAAAGCCAAAAAGTTCCATTGCCAAAGGCGAAGGCTTTGCGGTTTCCATATCAGGAAAGTCAATGCTTTTTCCGGGATACAAAAGCTTGTTGGCAACAAACTTCATGGTTTCCGGGTTGGGTGTCATCTCTGTATATATGCTGATAACGGGATTTCCTGTTTTGATCATGATCGCAATGTTTTAATGGACAAATTTACCACAGAATCCTGTTAAAAGGATGCTATGAAAAAAGCAATTTGCGGATTTCGTAAAAATGTTTTTACCTGAAAGTTTCAAAAGCATTGCGTTGCCTTTCGGGTAAATAAGGAATGGAAAGTATTGTGTCAAGAATTTCTTTGTTCCTTCCCTTTGAATAATAGCTTTCAACATAATCCTGCACCGTAACTGCATAAGGAGAAAGTTCCGTCAAAATAATTTCATCACTGACCTGCAAAAAACCTTCTTCCATTACTTTAAAATAAATGCCATTTCGTTTCTGCTCCATAAATCTTTCAATCATATCGGGCAAAGCAAAACGGACGTTGATTTTAAGGCAGGGAAATCTTGGTTGAATAACCTGCAGCTTTGCTGTGCCGATCGTATAAATATTTCCAATTCTTACTTCGCTGTCTAACAATCCTGATGTGGTAAGATTTTCTCCAAACATTCCCCATTCCCAATCCTCTCTTGGTAAAATATTTTTCCAATGTTGATAATGAGAATGGTCATAAGCATACACTGCTTTTTCAATTCCGCCATGAACTCTTAAATCGGCTTGTTCATCGCCTTCAATATTTGTAAAAGAAACTTTTCTCCGATCTGATACCTGCTTTTTAAAAATGCTGGTTAGAATATTATTTCCTTTCCAGTTTTTTATTTGTGGCTTGCCAACGTTGAGGGAGATAATGTTCATGTAGTTAAGTTCGGCTAAGAGATTAAAAGAAAAAAGGTGAAGATCATTTTGCCTGTCAAAAATTTGTAATTCCAGATTTTCCAGATACTTCCTGAAAACGCCTGTTACCAGACTTATCTACAAACATATAAGTTTCTGTATGAGCATCTATGCTATAGAATAAATACCAGTTCTCTTTATTAAAAGTCATAGGTCCTTTTACGGTGTCAACTATATTGCCTTTATTCCATAAATAAATTTCTTTACAGTCTTTGTCGAAATAGAGTTTTTTGGGGTCGTTATTAGGGCTTGCATTTTGTCTGTATAAAGATGCTGAACGAATAGTCGTGTATTTTGAAGGAATGTAATTTTGAAAACTGTCCACCTTTATTTCTTTTACATAAACTCCATTTACAAGCCCACAAGCATTAGAAACATAATTCTTTTTAATGTGCAGTTTTCCGCCAGTGATACAGTGCACACAACTTGTAAATAAAATTGTCAGGGACGGAAAAAGTAGCAATGTCCATTTAGGTTTAGCCATTTGAAAAATGATTTAAGCATTACTGAACTATCATCAGCTTTGCATAATTCAACATGATCTTCTTCTCACCATTCTCGTCAAACTTTATGGTTGCAATAGGATTGTGATTTGAGCCTTCCAGTTTTATTATTTCTCCAAAGCCAAATTTCTGATGTTCAATCCTCATACCTTCCTGCAACTTTGTAATATCGCTTTGTACAAAATCGGCCGAAGGCACATGCACTACTTCTTTTGACTTTACATTGCCGCTAATTAATGTTGATACAAAATTTTTTTCTTTCGGCTCATTATTGCTGTTGCCAAATCCTCTTTGCATTCTTTGAAAAGCATTGCCCAACATGCCGGATGATGATTGGTTTTTAACACCGCCGCCTGCAAATGTTTTATCAATATACTCCGCCGGAACTTCGTCTATGAAACGGCTTTGGTCGCTTTGTATTAACGAACCGAATTTGTATCGTGTATTAGCATGAGTCAAATACAATCTTCCCTTTGCCCTTGTAAGGGCCACATAAAATAATCTTCGTTCTTCTTCCAGTTCTTCTCTTGTGTTTATGCTCATTGCATTTGGGAAAAGTCCTTCTTCCAGGCCGCCGATAAACACCACCGGAAATTCCAAACCTTTTGCAGCATGTATCGTCATCAGTTTTACAGTATCTGCATTTGGATCTTTTTGATCGGCATCGGTAAGCAAAGTAATTTGTTGCAGGTAAGCGCCTAAAGTTTTATCACCCACTTCACCACTTTCTTCATTCAACGGCGTTTCTGTAAATTCTTTTATAGAGTTTAAAAGCTCCTGAACGTTTTCATACCGCTGCATTCCTTCCGTACTCTTATCATTAAACAACTCTTTTACAAAAGCCGTCTGCTTGCCCACATGAAAGGCTACATCGTAAGCGTTCTTTGTTTGCAACATGCTGTGAAAACTTCTTATCATCAAAACAAATTCTTCTATTGCCTGAAGAATGCCTGCTTTAAATCCAAACATCGGTGCACTTTCCAACACCTGCCACATGCTGATGTTGTGTTCATTGGCCGCAAGTACGGCACGGTCTATAGAAGTTTTTCCAATACCCCTAACAGGATAATTAATGATGCGCTTCAAAGCCTCTTCATCTCTTGGATTGACAATAATGCGCAGGTAAGCAATATAGTCTTTCACCTCTTTTCGCTGGTAAAATGAAATGCCGCCATAGATGGTGTAAGGAATATTCATCCTTCTCAAACTTTCCTCAAAAGAACGGCTCTGTGCATTTGTTCTATATAAAATGGCAAACTCTTTATTGTTGTAATGATTGCGCAATCTTTGTTCCTGTATCTGGTCGGCAACAAATTTTCCTTCATCATTATCTGTCATTGTTCGCACCAGTTTTATTTTTTCGCCGGTGGCATTTTCTGTAAATAATGTTTTTGGAATTTGTCCCTTATTGTTTTTGATTACCTCGTTGGCAATAGCCAAAATATTTTGTGTGCTGCGATAATTTTGTTCCAGCTTTATCACCTTCACATCATCATAATCTTTTTGAAACTGCAAAATGTTTTGAATGGTAGCGCCGCGAAAAGAATAAATGCTTTGTGCATCATCTCCTACTACGCAAACGTTTTCATGCACAGCTCCTAACAACTTAATTATTTCATACTGTTTGGCTTTGTAACCAATTATAGCCGCAGGCTTATTCTCCTTAACCTGATGTTCTTGTTCTTTATTGCATTGATGCCTTTCAGCACAGGGTTTTACAGCGAATATGCAGGAGCAGATCTTTACAC
>MWWF01000206.1_pt1 | contig 11773 bp, 11 predicted proteins | sample 1047351 | NCBI WGS metagenome assembly MWWF01 (sample SAMN06349970, study PRJNA376086) | soil metagenome | isolation source: MGM-3 sample Antarctic (ecotone) soil | place: Antarctica
GCTTTAGGCAGGGCAATAGAACGTCCGTTCAGTGTACGGTTTGGTCCGGATGGTGCTATGTATATAGTGGATTATGGGCAGGTAAAGATTGATCCTAGTCGCACAGCACAAGGCAGAGAGCCGTATGCTTATATTCCAGGCACCGGTATTGTATGGAAAGTATCAAGGAAGTAAGTTTTTGCATTAAGAAAAAGAAAAGTGATGTAATAATTGCCTCGCTTTTCTTTTTCCTTCTCCCAATTCTTACAAATAGTCACTAACGAATGTTCAATGGAAAGCTTTCAATTGTTAAGATATCAGAAAGTAGACTTATCAATAAATTGCCCAGAGGCACAAAGGGCTTTTTGAATAAGTTTGGTTAGTTGTTCTTTAAAAGTGATATTATAAATCTAGTCATTTAAAAAAAATATATGAAAACGTTATTTAGCATTTGTTGTTTTTCGGTATTGCTAGCTATAGCAAGCTGCCGTAAAGAAAAAACTATTATCAAAAGCTTTACTGTAACGGTACAAAATGTATCAACACCGGGTTTAATAAACACTCCAAGAGCTATGGGAGCAGTTCCTCTGTCTCCGGGTGCGTGGGCAATTTTTACCGGAAACGATCCGATGTTTACCGAAGGTCAAAAGGCAGATATTGGAACCGAACGTATAGCTGAAGATGGTGCAACAGGCATTAAGGATGCAGCAATGGGAACATTGTCAAATGTGGCCACTCATGGCGTTTTTAAAACAGCAGCAGGACCTTTACTACCAGGAGAAAGTGCGCAGTTTTCCTTTAATGCAAGTCCGGGAGACAGGTTGCAATTTGAAACCATGTTTGTACAATCCAATGACTGGTTTTATAGTTTTAGTGGTGGAATAGGTTTGCAGCTTTTTAATGGCGAAAGTCCCGTAACTGGTGATGTAACATCCGCATTAAATCTTTACGATGCCGGTACAGAAACAGACACAGCTCCCGGTACAGGTCCGGATCAAAAACCTGTACAAGCAACCGATAACCAAGGGCCTACAGAAAGTGTAGTAATTACTGGTGCAACTGTGCGTCATCCAACATTTACTATACCTGCAACTAATAGAGTGATAAAGGTTACCATCACTGCAAATTAATTTAGGGTATAGCCATTTACAGATTTTTGGGTCAGAGTAGTAAAAGCTGACAAACTCCAAAAGGCGTTAAAATGATTGTGAGTAGAATATCATTTAATTGAAAAGTATTCCTGCCGATGTTGGCGTGTTACTAAGGCCATTGAAGGGTGTTAATTCTACAACGGATTAAAGTGGCAGTTTGCAATTTTAAATTATCAGCAGTCAAATTTGATGGCACTTCCAAGGTATTTGATTAAAGTAGTGGCAGTAAATTAACACGTTTCCTCCAATCCGTTCATGGTTGGTTGAACGGACGTGTTCCGGTATCAATAAAAATCGTTTTTCCAAAGGTGTTCCACCCTGTCCTGAGCCATAATAATTGCATCAAAATGTGTCATGATTTTTTTCTTTTAAATGGTGATGCCACGCCAAAAAATATTTAGAGGAAAGAAGTTTATAAAATATTTAGCCGACCGCCATCCACTATTAAGGTGGTTCCATTTATAAACCTGGCCTCCTCTGATGCTAAAAATAGAATAGCGGCGGCTATATCTTCAGGTTGGCCTATTTCACCTTCCACTTTTTCTTTTCCGTTTTTTACTCGGGGATTGTCCCATAACATTGGAGTGTCTACTGCCCCGGGAGCTACACAATTAATTCTAACCTGGCTGCTTTCATATTCCATGCTAATGCCGCGGGTAAAAGCCTCAAGGGCACCTTTGCTGGTGGCATAAGGTACAACTCCGGGGGTAGTTTCATGCGCATGCACCGAACTTACATTTACAATAGCTCCTTTTTTTATGAACTGTAAACTGCACTGCGTTAAAAGAAAAACAGCTCTTAAATTGACCGCCATTAAGTTGTCCCACTCATCAACTGTAATTTCTTTAATTGGTTTAAAGGTCATCATGGCGGCATTATTTACTACTATATCTATACGCTGCCATTCATCCATTACTTTTTTACACGCAGCTTCAATATCAGCCTGTACGGCAACATCGGTTTTGATAAACAGCGCAATGCCGCCTGCTTTCGTTATCTCTTCTATCGTTTCATTTCCCTCTTCTTGTGTGCGGCTTAAGATCGCAACCCTGGCACCTTCACGAGCAAACTGCACGGAGGTAGCTTTACCAATGCCGGAGCTTCCCCCGGTTACAATACAAACTTTATCTTTAAAACGCATATAATTCATTTTATTTTCTAATGACCAATCATTGATTTTCAGCAGCCATTATGCACTTAACTTTCATCCTCCAATTTCATAAAAAGGTTGTTCAGCGATTCAGCATAAAGCGGATGTGCAAAAACCATATCTTTTATTTGATGCCATTCAATACCACCTGTCATGGCCATTTGCAAAACAGACATTGTTTCCCCGCCTTCCTGCCCCACAATAGCAACGCCTAATATGACACCGCTTTCAGCATCCACCACTGCTTTCATTAAGCCTCTTGTATCGCCTGTTTCTATCGCACGGGCTACATGCGCCATCGGCAACTTTGCCACTTTTATATTCAACCCCTTATCTTTTGCCTGTTGTTCTGTTATGCCTACTCTGCCTAATTGCGGATCGGTAAACATGGTATAAGGAACCATTCTGTCTTTTATACTTTCCTGGGTGCCTTCAATAATATTATTGTATAAAATAACGTAATCGTTATAGGCGATATGCGTAAATTCCGGACCTCCCTTTACATCGCCAATTACATATACGCCCTCTACTGAGGTTTCTAATTTATTATTCGCCTCAATGTATCCACGCTCATTTGTTTTAATGCCGGCTGCTTCTACATTTAATAAATCAGTATTGGGCGTTCTGCCGGCTGCGATTAAGATGTGAGAACAGGAAAAGGTTTTTTCTTCACCATTCACCATTGCAATTGCTGTTATATTACCGGGCTTGCCCTTTACACTTTTTACTTGTGCATTGGTAAAAATTTCAATTTCTTCTTCATGCAGAAACTTCAATATTTCTGCTGCTATGTCATCATCTTCCCTTGACAAAAAATGTAATCCATGTTCTAGTATAGTAACCTTACTACCAAACCGCCGGTACATCTGTCCAAACTCAAGACCTATATAGCCGCCTCCTAAAATAAGCAGGTGCTCTGGTACTTGTTGTAGCTCCATTAATGTAGTTGAGGTTAAATATCCTGCTTCATTCAATCCATCTATAGCAGGAATAATAACACGGGTGCCGACGTCAATGAAAATTTTATCCCCTATTACTTCTTCTTCCCCTCCTTCATTTAAAACTACTTTCAACCTCTTGTCTGCTATAAAAGAAGCAGTTCCAAAAATGAGGTCAAGATTTTCCGTACGTTCAAGTCCTTTTTGTGCGCCTTTTCTAAAGCTTTCTACTACTTTATTTTTTCTGTCTAATACCTCCAGCATATTGATTGTACAACCGTTCGTGTACACTCCATACTTTGCAGCCTGTCTAACCGTATACGCCATCTTTGCAGAAGCAATCATGGTTTTGGTGGGTGTACAACCAACGTTTACACAAGTGCCCCCTACCCATTGTTTTTCAATCAACGCCGTCTTCCATCCCTGCTTGGCCAATTTTTTAGCCAATGGCGTGCCTCCTTGCCCCGACCCTATAATGATTGCATCAAAGTGTCTCATATATTTTTTTTATGGTGTTATCTGTATGCCTTTCCAAATTGCTACATGGTTTTTTATTTCTTTCGCTGCATCTTTTGGCTTCTACTAGAACCAAGCTGCATCTTTATTCGTTTTGCCATTTTCGGCAAGAGAATGACAAGAGGCCAACCCCTTCCAAGGGCAGGTATTGTATGTATCAGATGCTGTAAATATTCTTTCTTACCGCATCTGCCGGGAAATAATGATTGCCTTCCACCACTATAGTATCATTGTTTTCTGCGATCACCTGTTTTTGCCAAATTGCTTTCATAATTATATATTTTTAAATTATTTCGGTCACCTGGGAAACTAATACTTTAGTATGGGATAAGTAGGGATCTCCTGATCGTCTATTTTATATTTAAATGAGAAACGCCCCCTCTTTATAACCAGAAAAAATTCAGCGGCAGCTAACATTGCCAATGTTGGTGCTACAAAATAAATCCAGAGATATTTATATTGATTAGCGGCTAAAGAGGAGCCTGTTGAACGTGCAGGATTAAGGCTCATGCCGGAAAATGGCAATTCGAATATCAAGTACAATGCAATCAATACTCCTGATATAAGCGCCACATATTTTTCATATCGTTTTGAAGCAATTGTAATTAAAACAACCAGCATCATAATGAATGAAATAATAAATTCGGCTATAAGAGCTGTCGTTGATCCGTATGGGGGTTGTGGTACAGTCATTCCATATTTAAGTAAAGGATGTCCAAAATATTCTCCAAGTGTATACTTTAAAAGCTGAGAGGTAGCGATTGCTCCGATAAACTGAGCTATAGTATATAGTATGGCGTCCGCTAAATTAATTTTACCGAGTCTGTAGAACGTCCAGGTGACAGATGGGTTTATATGTGCACCTGACTTTTTTCCAGATAATAAAATAACGCCGGCAATATAACCTCCCATAATTATACCTAATGGTACACGACGGAGCATATCGTGTTTAGCCCAATTACTATTCATTACTAGTAAATCAGGATGTTCTAATATTATTGATAGAATACCTGCACACAAAACAAATCCTGCCAATCCTGCGGCTTCCATAAATAGTACTTTCCAATTGCTTTTCATTCTCAAAATTATATTTTGATAGTACCAGATGCCATATTGGTAGATGGATGGTTTACAATACTTCTAATGCGCTCTGCAACCCAGCCGGGTTCTTCCATAGGGAGTAAATGACCAGCGTGGCGAATGGTTATTAATTTTGCCTGTCTAAAAACACTTATGACCTTCTCTCTAATCAAGTCGGCAGCTATTGCAGGATCATCTTCGGATGCAAGCACGGAAATGGGAAGTTGGAGCGATTGTACAATGTTCACTATAGAATGATCTATCCCTTTTAATACCCACCATTGCCTGCTTGTAATGTCAACATCCAGTTGGTTTTGAACGGCCAGTGCATATAGTTCGTCATCTAAAGGCTTCTTTGTTATTTGAGCAATTATTTCTTCTGCCTCTTTTCGGTTTGGCACCTCTTGCATTGTTTGTTTTTCTTTTGTTGACACGGGTTCGGTAGAAGGCGGAGAAGGAGCAATAAGGATTAATAGTTCAACAGACCCATTTTCTGCATTAGCTGCTAATTGCATAGCAATTTTGCCTCCCATGGAATGACCTACCAAAATATAGTTATTAACCGCTAACAGGCTCAATTGATCCTGCACATACTTTGCATAGCACTGGATGGATGGGGCTTGAAGGGAAGGTGTGCCTCCAAAGCCGGGAAGGTTTATGCTTATACAACGGAAATTATCCTTTAACTTTTCTCCCACCCACTTCCAACTTTCGGCTGAACCACCAAAGTAATGTAAGAAGACAACGACCTTACCGCTACTTCCCCATTGTATTATGCTGTTATTATCTGTCATAAGCCTATAGAATTTTCTGATGGTTAATATCGCTACCAAACGAATAGGTGAAATGGTATCAAATCTCTACTTTCAACCTTGCAGGCCGATCTGTAATTTCAAGCATTTCGCCATGCGGTACAATTGTTATTTGCCCAAATTCTTTCAGCAACATTTTGTAAGCTTCTGCTACTGGTCGCGGCTTTCTGTCTAAGTCAAATAAACCGCAAGCATTAACAGTTCCTTTCTTCTCCGCCAATTCTATATCCCAATCAATTTGATCAATTAAACTATACCAGTTAAAACCAAGAACAGGTACTCCATCTTCCCGCATCTGCAATACATTCATCCACTGTTTCCATAACCAGGTAGGAGCCTTTTCAGGATCAAAGACATTTGTTTCCGTATGCATGACAGGTTTTTTATACCTATTGTAATATTTTTTAGTGGCCTGGTACCAACCAAAAACATCTGAAGCCATTATTAGATCACCATTAGGAAGCTTTATCTTTTCATTTCTGCCATAGTAGTCATTTCCCATTACCTGGTAGCCAGGTGGCTCGCCTTTCATAAACCATTCGTATTCTTTTCGGGTAAGACCATTATCCATCATATACATACAAACATCTGCATCAGGTGGATGGGCATACAACAGATCCAATGAAAGGAAACGCACCTTGTTATCAATAGTAACTTTTCGCGATTTGGTTGCACAAGCTTCATGCACATATTCAGCACTTTCACTTTGTACAATTACACAATCAGGACGGTATCTGGCAATTTGGTGATTACCTAAAATACTTGCTGCCACAATATTTTTTATAGCGGTAACAAAAGACCTGTCATCCTTTAACTGCTCATTCCAAACGCCGTCTTTAGCACTTGCTTTGGCTGTTACATAAATTTCATTTATAGGAGTATAATATTTTACCCAGGGATAGCGCTGTGCAACTGCTGCTGCATATTTTTCGAAATGGACGGGCAATTCTGGATTTTGAAAATTGCCTATCCAGTCAGGCACACCAAAGTGCAGCAGGTCAAGAATGGGTATAATTTCTAATCTTTTCAATTCGTTCATTACTTCATCTGCAAATGTCCAGTCAAATTCATCAGGCCCTTTTTGAATGGAATAATAAGGCAAGCCATAACGTAATACATTTAAACCAAGTTCTTTTACCAAGCCAAAATCTTCTTTCCAACGTTCGTAATGCTTACATTCATCTAACAGGTCGCGCCGCGTTTTCCCATGATCAATGGTGGGATAAGAACATTCAATTCCTGTTGCAAACATAAAATTGCCTGGTGTCTTTTGAGGCAAGCCGCTTCCGTCCTTTCCGGCTCCTCCACCATATTCGTCGCCTTCAAAGTTTGAGTCTCCACCATGGGCTTTCTCAACTATGTCTAAAAAACTTTTTGTAGCCATAATATTATGGTTATGATTTTTGTGATAAAAACAAGTCTGCAGTACGTAAGGAGAGTGCCATAATGGTTAAAGCAGGATTTACAGCTAATGTGCCTGGAAAAACAGAATTATCGCAGATGTATAAATTTGCGACATCAAAGGAACGTCCTGAGGAATCAACAACTGCATCATTAGCTGAATTACCCATGCGGCAAGTGCCTATGGTATGTGCTTTTCGGTGATAGGATAACAAATTTTTTGCTCCTGCTTCGCTCCATATTTCACGCATTATCTTATCACCGTGTGCACTCATCTTTTTTTCATTTTCACCTGCAGTAAAATATATTCTTGGTTTAGGTAACCCCATCTCATCTAATTCATTTGATAGCTCCAGGTAATTATTCTCATCCGGCAAACATTCACCATGCATATTTATACCGGCTACATGATTAAAAGCCCTAAGTTTTTTTCGTAGCTCTTCTCCCCAAAATCCTCCGGCTCTTGCTAATTGTGATGCATACGTAACAGGCATTACACCTATAGACTGTATTAAATACCCACTTGCAAAGTCAACATTTTTGGGCCTGAACATATCTTCCGAAATCAATGCTCCGGGTATTCCTTTGTTAGGGCGCACTTCCTCTTCAAATTCTCCCCATACCTGCAATCCAACATTTGCCATAAAATTTTTTCCTACCTGTCCGCTGCTGTTTGCCATATTATTCATCAATAATAATCTCGGCGTTTCAATGGCACCGGCACAAAGAAAAACGTGCTTACACAATTGCTTTTCTTCCACACCGTTTTTTCTATACACGACTGCGGTAATTACACCTCTCGTATTTATTTCAAAGTGTGTTGCAAAGCATCCAGGTCTTATTTCTGCTCCAAAGTGCACAGCCAGGGGAATATAAGTGACATCCATACTTGCCTTTGCGCCGGTACTGCAACCTGCCTGGCAAAAGCCGCGATTGGTACACGCCTTTCGCCATCCCACATTCTCCTGGTAATAAGAAGCAGATAAGGCAGCATTGGCCGCCGGAGAAGTTTTTATACCCATCTTTTCACAACCTCGCTGCATTAACCGGGCAGGCGCATTTAAAGGAAGTGGTGGCAGTGGATAATTGGATTTTCTTGGAGGGCCCCAAGGGTAGGGAGAAGGACCCGAGATACCAAGAAAGTTCTCTAATTCATCATAATAAGGTTCGAGGTCATAATAATCAATCGGCCAATTAATACCTACGCCAAATTCAGCGTAAAGCCGAAATCCATCCGGCTGAGGACGTGGAGTATATGCCGTGTAATGTAAAGTAGAACCACCTACACCGATACCCGAGTTATTTCTGCCAAAAGCAATGGGATTTTCTCCTGCACTCAGACGTTCAAATTTCCAAAACAATTTATTTTGCTCTCTTTCATCTGTAGCAAAATCAGCCTGAGGATTCCAGTGTTTTCCGGCTTCAAGCACTACTACTTTTAACCCGGCTTCAGCCAGACGGGCGAGTAAAGGAGCTCCACCTGCCCCGGTGCCAATCACAACAGCATCTACAATTTCATTGTTCTTATAATGCTGCATTTTCTTCTAAATTTTTGTTCTATAATTCATCAGGTTCAATTGGATCCTTTTCATTCAGGCCAATTCTTGTCCAGCCTTTCGCATCTGCCATGCCTACATAACCCATTTCTTCCTGCACCAAAGGATGGCTGTAAAATATTTCTGTTACTTCGGCTAATAGTTCTTCAAAAAATCGTTTGGAAGGCATTTCTTTCCATACCGCACCTTCTGCTGCACCAGTCTGGAGAGATAGAAGCAGCTCCAATTGCTGATCTTTGCTTAGTTGAATAAATGGTACTTTAAATAATAAGATCGAAGTTTCTTCAATGCCCTTCAATCCGTTTACATACATCACTTTATCTGGCGGCATATTGTTATAGCGCCAACCGTCGCCGGTATTTTCTTTTAAACGCTGATCAATAAACGAAGCGATGTTTACAATCCGGTTGTGAGAATCCTGTGCAACTAAGAGATCACACACAATGGAAAGCACTTCAAAAGCAGGAGCATCAAAGAATAAATGAGCTTCGCCTGCATAGGTCACTCTTTCTTCTAATACCTGTTTTGTTATAGGTGTTACATAATCTGTTTGTAACAATGCCATCACCGTTCCTGCTGTATAATACTGTTCCATTTTATTTTATTTACTGCTTGATAATCGTCCGCCTGTTACTTCGAGCAATGCACCTGTAATAAAACTGCCATCGCTTGATGCTAATAACACATATGCCGGTGCTAATTCTTCGGGCTGTCCCGGTCTTCCTAATGCCACCTCATGTCCAAAGTTTTCTACTTCTTCTTTTGGCATTGTACCCGGAATGTTTGGTGTCCACACCGGACCTGGAATGACTGCATTTACCCTAATGTTTCTTTCGCCCAATTGCAGCGCAAGCGATTTAGTAAAGGCGTGTATAGCCCCTTTGGTAGAAGTATAATCAACTAATAGTTGATGACCAGTTAAGCCAACTATACTACCTGTATTTACAATGGCATCGCCTTCTGAAAGATGTGGCAGCGCAGCCTGTGCCATAAAAAAGTAACCAAAAATATTCGTCTCAAAGGTTCGGCGCAATTGTTCCTCGGTTATATCTTCCAATCGCTCCTGCGTTTGTTGGAAAGCAGCATTATTAACTAAAATGTTGAGCTTACCATAAGCTTTTAATGTTTGCTGCACTGCATCAAAGCATGCTGATCTATCTCGCACATCAGCCTTGATATTTAAACATTTTCTGCCTTTTGCTTCTACCATTCGTTTTGTTTCTTCTGCATCTGAGTCATTCTCATTGTACATGACAGCCACGTCTGCGCCCTCCATAGCAAATGCAATGGCAACCGCTCTCCCAATGCCCGAATCTGCACCTGTTATGATAGCAACTTTATCTAATAATTTATTAGCAGCTTTGTAATTCGAAAGGTCGCTATCGGGCTGTTGTTCCATGTCTGATTGCTTTGCCGGATAGGGAAGTTTTTGTCCTTTTATTTCTTGGGCTTCTGGTCTGAATTCATCTTGTTCCATAAAATATATTTTAAAAATTGGAGTAGCTATATTGTAGAATGTCTATAACATATAATTAGTCGAGAGCAATTATCATTCCTACCAGCATTTTAAATATATTTTTTGGTATTAGAATTTAGTTAACAGGGAACAATTATTGCGGCATCCGTTGTAAAATATACTATTATGAATTCAGCAGCTATGCGGGATGTTTTAAGAACATAACATTCAGAAGATTTATAGAAAACGAAAAGTGATTGGGCCATCTGCAATAGGTTTGGTAGACTTCAGTATTATCTCTTTTAGCTGAAGCAAGTGCACTACATCTTCATACCTTCCATGGAGCTGCTGCCGTTTCGTAACAGGTACTCGCTGTTTAATAAATATGCACCTGATATTACTACCGCAGCGTTGGGTTTTAATCCTTGTCTTATTTCAATTTCATTGCCGTTTTCGGCACCGGTTATTACCGTTTGCATACTGAATTTATTAATGCCCGTTTGTACCCATACAAAAGCCGTATTATTTGTCCGCATTACAGCGTTTGCGGGCAGGGCTATCGTATTGTTTTGAACTGCGCTGTTTACATATATGTAAGCGGGCATCCCCGGCTTTAATTCATTGCCCGGATTGGGGATGCTTACCCGCAACAAATTAATCCGTGTTTGCTGATTGATTTCCGGCGAAGCAAATTCAATTTTTCCTTGCAGTTTTTTATTGCCAAGCTGTGGCACCTGAACGGTAACGGTAGCATTCCGGTTGATGCCGGCAAGCTGCGAAGTATATGCCTGTGTTTCCACCCATACTGTAGATGTATTGGCAAGCCGTAGAATAGCCTGGCCTTCCATTACATAAGCACCTTCTGTGCTGTTCAACTGTGTAATGTATCCACCTGCCGGGCTATAAAATGTTGTTATATATGCAGATCTACTACCCGCATTTAGTGCATTTACCTGAGCTGCAGTCATCCCCCAAAGTTGGAGCTTATGCCTGGCCGCTGATAATAACTGGTTGTAATTAATAACGCTGTTTCCCACTGATTTGCGTTGCTGCAATAGTAGAATATATTCCTGCTTGGCACTGTTTAATTCTTCGCTGTACAGTTCGTAAATCTTTCCGCCTTTTGGCACATAATTCCCCTCGTTTTGGTAATACAACCTTTCTATGCGCCCACGCACCCTGGCACTAACGGTTTCTATATTTTTTTCGTTGAAAGCGATGGTGCCCGTGAGCACAACGGAACTGCCAAAACCAGTTTTGCCAATGGTATCTACCCTTATATTTCCCAAACTGATTTGTTGTTCAGTCAACTCAAGGTCGCTTGCCATGTTCTCACCATCTTGCATTGAACTGTCCATTCCCATAGTATCATCACTATGCATTGCAGCGCTGTCGGTATGTACCGCCTGCACTGGTATTAAATCCATGTGGCAGATGGGGCATTTACCCGGTTCATCTTTCTTTACCTGCGGGTGCATGGAGCAGGTGTATATCGTGCCGGTTTCCAACGCTTTTTTCCGTTTGGTATCACAGGCAGTGAGCAATAATAAAATGGTCAATATCAATAAGTAGATTTTCATGATTACTGTTTTACCTGTATGAAGCTTTCGTTGTCGGTTAAGTACTGCGCATTGGCAGCCACCGTATCTTTTGCTGTTAAGCCAGACAGCACCTGTACCTTATCATCCTGCCGCATACCGGTTGTTATTTTATATTCTCTGAAGAGCTGCCCTT
>MWWF01000207.1_pt1 | contig 11723 bp, 8 predicted proteins | sample 1047351 | NCBI WGS metagenome assembly MWWF01 (sample SAMN06349970, study PRJNA376086) | soil metagenome | isolation source: MGM-3 sample Antarctic (ecotone) soil | place: Antarctica
TTTGAAACATACTTTGAAAGCCCAACAGGAAAACCAAGCGTAATATCTTATTTAAGAAAAGAATTAAAAATCTTAAAAGAGCAGGCAGAGATAGTGAAATTAAAAAATACTGCCCAAGAAACTGACCAGATTGCCAAAAGAATAAGTTCAATCGAGTATCTGCTGAGTTCAATGAAAACTACACCTTAATTGCTCTAGTTGACTCAGGCTGACTCAAAAGACTTTTACGCTGTCAACAGATGTCCCCATGCGGACATTAGCCATGAGCGTAATCAATCTCAAGCCCAACTGAGCAGCGCTTGGCCTTCGGGCGCTTTCCCCGAGGGTCAGGCGCTGCGAAGGCGGGCCGCGAACAGCGCGCCAGGGTTCCGCAGCTCGCTGGATTCCTGCACATCCGCCAGCAACCGGAGCAACTGGGCCGAGAACACCTCTAAAGAGCCGTTCCGGGTGGCCGCCCAGAGCAGCCCACACCAGAATCTTCGGCTGTGGCTGTCGCCCAGGGCGTGCGAGATCATCGACGCCGCGTTTCCGATGGCTCCGGCCCGCTTCAGTTCGCTCAGCTCCCCGATTAGCGGTAAGGCGTAAACCGTGTCCTGGAGGGTCATTTTTTGTTCGGCCTGAAATGTCCGCTCTAAAGACAACGAAGTAAATTTTGCATTGGGATTAACGGCCCAGGTTTTCAGGACATGCTCCTGTCTGGCCAAATCCTCACAGGTCTTTAGATAGGACATTATTTTTTCTGCCGTCCTGCCCGACTTTAAATCCGCCTGGAAGTCCCGCCACTCGTGCCGCCAATCCTCCGGGGCCAGGTAGGCATCACAGGTGCTGGGCCTCAGCTTGACCGCCCAGATCGAGCCGTCCCACAGATGCCGGGTGGTGCCCAGTTTGGTCTTGACCTTTGCGGCGTGCGCGCCGCCGTCGATCACCCCGGATTGCTCCAGCTCATTCGTCAGTCGGCGCAGGTGGCGAGTGGTGTACCTCGCTGCGAAAGCCAGCAGGAGCTGGGGCAGGTGGTAGGCCACCGAGTTGGGGATCACCGCGTACCGGCAGTCCTGGGCCTTCGCCACGGCGGTCATGTGCATGATGCGGAACACCAGCCGCGCCCCCTTGCTCAGCCAGGGCACCGAGTCTAGGACCGCGTCGGCGCTCAGCTCGCTCCAGGCTGGGCCAGGAACGACAGGACGGGGCAGGGTGACCCGCACGCTGCCGCTGGGCGGCTGACGGCCTTCCTGGAGGTTTGCGGGCGGCACGAAGTCCGGCGCGGCCTCGTCGGTGGGGGCACTCAGGAGCTGGTGCAGGCGGGCGCGCTCGTCGGCGCGGCGCGTCTCGCGGTTGTCGCGGGCCTGCTGCGCCAGTCGGCGGCGGGTCTCTTCGACGATCTCAGGCAGCAGCACCAGGGCGTCCTGGTCCTCGCCCTGGTCTGAGATCAGCACAGAGGGGGTGGGCGCGGGGACCGGGCGGCTGGCCTTCTGGAATTGCTTGCTGGGCTGCGGCCCGGTGCGGCTAGTAGACACCAGTTCGCCATGCATGGCGGCGCGGCTCCACTCGGTGTAGCGGGCCTGGCTGGGGGTGAGAGGGGGGATAAGTGTGTCCGAGGGTGGAAATACGGGAGTGTTCTGCCGTACCCTATGGGTCAGGCTGTCCCCTTGTTGGTTTTTCATTGATGTGGTTCCTTCGGGGTGGGATAGCAGGATCAGAGCGCTGGACACGCTGTTGATCCACTTCGTTTTCAACAGTAGCACCCCGCCCCAAAGCGGGGTGCGATCTGTTGGAGTTTTGTTGGCCGTCTGTTGGGCTGCTGTAGGGCAGCATCAGGCTTGGCGACAGATTCTTAGACTCGGTGCATACAGTTGACACCCGCTGGATACCGCCCTATATTGAAGGAATCAAAGCGGCCTTCGGGCCGTTTTTTCCGTTCCCCCTGGCCACCTCAGCGCGCGGGTAGAGTCCTGCATCCCCCTCTTTGCTGATTCTTTTTTACCTCAGACCAGCGGCTCCAGGTTGCCCGCTTCCGCCAGCTTGACGAGCGTGTCTCGGCGGATCACGTCGCCCTGGGCGGTGTTCCACTTGTCCTTGCCGTCTTCGTGGATGAGCTGGATCACCTCGCCCTGGCCCAGCAGGGCTTCCATGCGCGGATAGTTGGCGGCAGGCCAGCGGAAGCGGTTGCGGGTGCGCTGGTCAATGCTGGCCGACAGCACCCGAAACGCGGTCACGTTCTCCAGGCTCTGCGGCTCTGACGGCGTGTTGAGGCTCGCGGGGTTGGCAGCGGCGGCCCGGTAGGCGGCGGTCAGCAGCTCGCCCGGCGTGGTGAGGTCCAGGGCGGCCCTCGCCTCTATCGCCGTCCACACGGCACGCGGGAGGGTGATCCGCACCGTGATGTCCTCTCCAGGTTTGCGCCCTGCACCTGTCCGCTTTCCACCTCTACCGGTCATGCTTTGATTCTATACAGGAATCAATCTCTGAATCTCGTAAACAATCAAAGAATAGTCTGATTATTTTTCTAAATCAAAGAACGTCATTCCAGACAACACTTTTTCATTTTTGATTGATTGCAAATAATCAAATAACTCATTTGAGGGAGATGGGATAAAGCGGCCTGACTTCGCCCTGTGGATCAGGCAAAATATGGTCATGACGGTGCTTGGCCTTCCCCAATGGCAAGTGGTATTGCGCTGGGACGATGGGGTGAGGTCCACGGTGCAGTACACCGGTTCGCTGTGGATTGGCCCCATGAGTCAGGGGGTGCATGGGTTGGCGCTGGCCTGCTATGCCCAGCGCCGGGCTACAGAGCTGGATCTTCCCAAACAGATGTCGTATTTGATTCTGCATTTCACGCCTGTTCAGATCGCTGCCCAGGACGTGACGTTGCCCGCCAGTGCGTAACGGGCAGACCATTCCCTCTGACCACCTGCCTCACCGCTCCCAGCCTCTGTCGTACTGGCGCTCTCTCTCGCGCTGCCGCTTGGCCCCACTGCCGTAGTCCTCCGGGTCCAGCTCCAGTGTGCGTCCCCCGTTGCGCTCCGGCTGCCGGTCCTCGCCCTGGTGTTGGTCCTGGTGCAATCCCAGCTCGCGGCCCAGATGCCGCTCCAGTTCATACGCCTGGTGCTGGAAGTGGACCAGATCGCCCTCCGCGCCCCGCCTGAGCGTCGTGTCCGTGCCGAAGCAGACATGGACGTGGACATTCCCGCCGTCCTGCTGGTGAACGGCCACCGCGTAGATGTCGGCGTCCATGCGGCGCTCCTGCACCGCCTGAGCCACCAAGAGCGCGGCGCGCTGCTGGTCCACCTCCGACTCCCCGGCAAGCTGGGTGGTGAAGACCAGGTGCTGCTGATACTTCGTCGTGGTGTCCTCGATCCGGGCGGCGGCCTCCATGCGTTCGGTCTCCCTGAGCTGGCCGTCCTCCAGGGTGTAGAGCTGGGTCCGCTCCTTCTCGTCCATGTACTTCGTGGCACTCGACGCCCGCGCTTTGCCCCCGGCACTGGTCTTGGTGTAGTTGTTGCCGCTGCGGTCTGGGATCGAACGCACCACCCGCTGGGTGCTGCCCATCTGCCGTGCCATCAGCGGTTGAAAAAGCCCTTGGGCTTGTTGCGAAGTTCGTCCTCGGTGTCTTCCAGTCGGCGGGTGGCAACCGTCATGGCCCCCTGGGCGGCCTTGACCTGCTGGTTCAGGACGCCCAGGTAATCGACGAGCTGCTTCTGCTGGTGCTGGAGTTCCAGCACCTGGGCGGTCAGCGCCCGCACGTCACTGAGGCCCGCCGTCATCTGCTCAGACGACTCGCGGACCTTCAGGAGCAAGCCTGGATCGTCGTTGCCCATGCCAGCGGCCAGCTCGCTCAACGCGGCGCGAATCTGGGGCGTCGGTTCCTTGAGCTGGTGGACCGCAAAGTTCCAGGCCCGCTCGATGTACTCCGGTCCCTTGTCCTTGCCGAAGGTGTCCTTGACCAGCAGCCCCACCATCTGCTTCGTCGAACCACTTTCCAGGCTGGTCCGGGCCAGCAGGGAGCGCACCCGGTTCATCTGCTCGTTCAGGGCCACCCGGATGTTCTGCTGCATGACTTCGGTCTGCTTCTCGAAGGCCAGCTTGAGAATGTCGGTGGTCATCACTTCCCGGTCCTGCAAGCTGTAGCGCTCCAGCACGTTCGCGCAAAATGCCGAGATCGTCACCCCGGCCTCGTCGGCCATCAGCTTCAGCTCAGCGGCGTGCTGCGGGTCCAGAGTCACGGTCACGCGTTGGGCCTTCTGTTTGGGCTTGCCGGGGGTCTTCGTCATGCCCCAGAATAGGTTACTCAAGGGAGTGCTCATTAGAAAATGGGAGTGCTGGTGTTTTTCCCCTCTGGGACGCAGTTCCAGGGGCAAGTGCGCTGAAAGCGCTAATCTTGCGTAACTGTCTTACATCTGAGTATCGTTCCGCCCAACTGCCATTTCTGCTGGGGCTTCAGCACCTAAAAAATTTGGCTCACACTCGCATCCCCCACTATGTTTTTCATCGCTGTAGCTGAGTAGTTAATCTAAACTTTACCTAAATCTCATCTGTTAATTTTTACCAGATCAGTGCGAAAAAATAGCTAAACTTATATTAAGCGCCCACAAAATCTTACTGATCCATTTAATATTTAGCTTATTACGGCAGAGTAACGTCCTAAGGCTTGGCTCAATCATACATGGAGTGAAGAATGTTAAAACGTATCGCGATGTGCTTCGTTGTGGCTGTAGGTTTGTCTGCATGTAACCAAAATACACCGATAGACACGAACACTCAAAAACCACAACCACAATTATCTGCACCCAATCTACAGGCACAATATCTCAATACCACTTGCTATGAATTTTCTTACGGATATCAAAGCTATTCGTGCTCTTCTGACCAAAGAACTGCGGTGGAAGTTGCCGGTTATTTGTTTTATGAAGCTGGGCGCAACAATCAGTTTAGCTTTAGCGATTTTAATACTACAGTAGGGGCCACATATATTAACGGTAGATGGGAAGTTAGTGCATTTGATGGATCTACACTTAAAGCCAAGACTGCTTTCCGACAAACTGCAATTGCAAAGGGATACCACTGGAATGAGCCTTCAGGTGGTCTGCACGCCGAACAAGTTTTGTATAGGCTCTATTCAGGATCACTTTACGGTATTGGCATTAGCAATTATAACTGACCTTACGCGCTACGATTTGAAGACTCCATGAAATCATCAGGATTTCTTGCTTCGCACTGCGGCGACGCAAACTGGGGAGGTGACTCGCCGGATGATGGAACTGTACAGCGATTTCTTGATCTCCTCGTTCGGTCAAACGAGTGCCACCATGCTCGCCCAGTTGCTGCTGGGGGAAGTCAGTCACGATCAGGTCACTCGTTTTTTGCGTCAGGAAGAGGCTTTTTCCCGTACGCTCTGGAAACTGGCAAAGCCGTTGGTCAGGCAGATCGAGCAGGAGGACGGAACGCTGAGTGTCGATGACTGTGTGATTCCCAAACCTCACAGTCAGGAAAACGGCGTGGTGGAGTGGCATTACGATCACACCACTGGGCGCACGATTCGGGGGATCTGCTTCATCACCGCGTTTTACGGCGTCACCACCCCTGACCAGGAACGCCTTGGCGTTCCTGTCGCTGGAGAAGTTATCGTTAAAAAACCCGTCTGGGACGAGAAAAAACAGAACAGCGTCATGAAGAGTCCAATTACGAAAAATGAGCATTACCGCCATATGCTCGCCCAATGCAAAGCAAATGGCGTGAAGTTCAAGTATGTCTTGAATGATACCTGGTATACCAATCCAGAAAATATGACCTTCGTGGTTGAGCGATTGGGAAAGCATTTTGTCATGGCAACCAAAGAGAACATGAGTATTCTGATTTGTGATGAAAGTGATGCCATCCAGTGGAAAGGAAAAATGCGCGATCTGGATATTGCAGAAGGCCAAGTGCGCGAGGTGTACATAAACGGTATTGATTTCCCCGTTTATGTCTCCAGGCACGTTTTCAAAAACGAAGACGGTTCAAGTGGCATTCTGTATTTATGCAGCGATGACAGCAGTCTGACCGCAAATGAAACCCTTGCGATCTATCAGAAACGATGGCCCGTAGAAGAATTTCACAAATCACTCAAGCAAAATGCCTCTCTTGGGAAGTCGCCTGCCAGTACACCTGCATGTCAGATCAAACACATTCTCTGTTCATTCTACGGACATATCAAGCTGGAAAAATTGAAAATCATCCGCAAGGAAAATCACTTTGCGATGCGAACAAAGATGTATATCGCCGCTCTTAAAACTTCATACGAGGAATTACAAAGGCTGAGGCAGCAATCCGAGAATTTTCAAAACTCTGCCGCGTAAGGTCAGTTATAATGGTCCCTGTTCGACATGTCGCAGTGAGGTCGCCAACTATCAGAATTGGGTTGCATGGTATCCTAACTGGAAATGGTCAACCCTTACCAACAGATAATTGCGTTCGTTCGTCCTCATCGTGTTAGCGAGCTACACGATGAGGACATTTCTTGGCGTGAAATTCTAATCTATCTAGAAGAAATAGCATGTAATTCGAGTATTAAATACGATACTAGAGAAACGGCTGTTGACTATCTTATAAGAAATGAGCAAAATACTCCATTAATCGTTTATCAAAACATATATCAAAAATGCGATAGCGACAGAATGAAAGATTATATATTGTATAACTTAGGTTATTATTATAACGAAACATCCAGTAGCATAATCATAGAAATAATTACAAAAGAAAATGATCCGAATTTAATTGTCAGAGGCATATTGGGTCTCTCTAGAAGACAAGACTCTAAAGTCTTCGACTTTTTAATCTCGATTTCTTCAAATGATGCTCGTAGTGAGGTATTTGAAACTAGCATTGGAGAAGCTGCTAAACGCGTTTGTCGAGACATTCAAGAATCCGTGAAATAATATCTGCTTCAATGTATCCCAAAAAGATTAGCGGAATTTTCAACTCTCTGCTCTAAGCCGCCTTAGGTCAGAGAAATTTTTACGTCCACAGCAGATGTCCTCTAGCGGACATTAGCTCTGAGCGTAACCAACCTCAAGCCTAACTGAACAGGGGCTGGGCTTCGGGCGCGGTCCCCGAAGGTCAGGCGCTGCGAAGGCGGGCCGCGAACAGCGCGCCGGGGTTTCTCAGCTCGCTCGACTCCTGCACATCCGCCAGCAACCGCAGCAACTGGGCCGAGAACGCCTCTAGAGAGCCGTTCCGGGTGGCCGCCCACAGCAGCCCACACCAGAATCTTCGGCTGTGACTGTCGCCCAGGGCGTGCGAGATCATCGACGCCGCGTTTCCGATGGCTCCGGCCTGCTTCAGTTGGCTCAGTTCCCCGATCAGCGGTAAGGCGTAAACCGTGTCCTGGAGGCTCATTTTTTGCTCGGCCTGAAATGTCCGCTCTAAACACAACGAAGTCATTTTTGCATTGGGATTAACGGCCCACTGTTTCAGGACATGCTCCTGTCTGGCTAAACCCTCACAGGTGTTTAGATAGGACATTAGTTTTTTTGCCGTCCTGCCCGACTCCAGGTCCGCCTGGAAGTCGCGCCACTCGTGCCGCCAATCCTCCGGGGCAAGGTAGGCATCACAGGTGCTGGGCTTGAGCTTGACGGCCCAGATCGAGCCGTCCCACAGATGGCGGGTGGTGCCGATGCCGGTCTTGACCTTCGCGGCGTGCGCGCCGCCGTCGATCACCCCGGATTGCTCCAGCTCGTTCGTCAGTCGGCGCAGGTGGCGGGTGGTGTACCTCGCCACGAAGGCCAGCAGGAGCTGGGGCAAGTGGTAGGCCACCGAATTGGGGATCACTGCATATCGGCAGTCCTGCGCCTTCGCCACAGCGGTCATGTGCATGATGCGGAACACCAGCCGCGCCCCTTTGCTCAGCCAAGGCACGGAATCAAGCACCGCGTCGGCGCTCAGCTCGCCCCAGGCAGGGCCAGGGACCACAGGACGGGGCAAGGTGACGCGCACGCTCCCGCTGGGCGGCTGACGGCCTTCCTGGAGACTGGCGGGCGGTACGAAGTCCGGGGCGGCCTCGTCGGTGGGCGCACTCAGGAGCTGGTGCAGGCGGGCGCGCTCGTCGGCCCGGCGCGTCTCGCGGTTGTCGCGGGCCTGCTGCGCCAGGCGGCGGCGGGTTTCTTCGACGATCTCGGGCAGCAGCGCGGCGGCGTCCTGGTCCTCGCCCTGGTCTGGGATCAGCACAGAGGGGGTGGGCGCGGGGACCGGGCGGCTACCCTTCTGGAACTGCTTGCTGGGCTGCACCTGGGCGCGGCGGGCGGCCATCGGCTCTCCACGCAGGGCAGCGAAGCTCATCTCCAGGAAGGGATTAGGGGCCGCCCGTTCGGGGGTGAAGGACGTGACAATGGTGTCTAACTCTAGAAATCTGCTGGCGCTTTGCCGTACCCTATGGGTCAGGCTTTCCCTCTGTTGGTTATTCATCGACGTGGGTCCTTCGAGGTGGGATAGCTGAATCAACGGTGCTGATTACATCGTTGACTGGCTTCGACAGCCACAGTAGCACCCCGCCTTCAAGCGGGGTGTTGCCAGTTGGGGTGAAGGGCAAGCCCAGCACTCCCCTCACTGCTGATTTTCCGCCGTCTTCGCTAGTCTGCGCCGCCTAAAATCAGGCCAGAAAAGCAGCACTAATTAGGAATCGTTAGCGCTCGGGTTTTTCCCCTCTGGGACGCTGTTCCAGAGGCAAGTGCGCTGAAAGCGCTAATCTTGCGTAACTGTCTTACATCGGAGTATCGCTCCGCCCAACTGCCATTTCTGCTGGGGCTTCAGCACCTAAAAAATTTGGCTCACACTCGCATCCCTCACTATGTTTTTCATCGCTATAGCTGAGTAGTTAATCTAAACTTTACCTAAATCTCATCTGTTAATTTTTACCAGATCAGTGCGAAAAAATAGCTAAACTTCTATTAAGCGCCCACAAAATCTTACTGATCCATTTAATATTTAGCTTATTACGGCAGAGTAACGTCCTAAGACTTGGCTCAATCCTACATGGAGTGAAGAATGTTAAAACGTATCGCGATGTGCTTCGTTGTGGCTATAGGTTTGTCTGCATGTAACCAAAATACACCGATAGACACGAACACTCAAAAACCACAACCACAATTATCTGCACCCAATCTACAGGCACAATATCTCAATACCACTTGCTATGAATTTTCTTACGGATATCAAAGCTATTCGTGCTCTTCTGACCAAAGAACTGCGGTGGAAGTTGCCGGTTATTTGTTTTATGAAGCTGGGCGCAACAATCAGTTTAGCTTTAGCGATTTTAATACTACAGTAGGGGCCACATATATTAACGGTAGATGGGAAGTTAGTGCATTTGATGGATCTACACTTAAAGCCAAGACTGCTTTCCGACAAACTGCAATTGCAAAGGGATACCACTGGAATGAGCCTTCAGGTGGTCTGCACGCCGAACAAGTTTTGTATAGGCTCTATTCAGGATCACTTTACGGTATTGGCATTAGCAATTATAACTGACCTTACGCGCTACGATTTGAAGACTCCATGAAATCATCAGGATTTCTTGCTTCGCACTGCGGCGACGCAAACTGGGGAGGTGACTCGCCGGATGATGGAACTGTACAGCGATTTCTTGATCTCCTCGTTCGGTCAAACGAGTGCCACCATGCTCGCCCAGTTGCTGCTGGGGGAAGTCAGTCACGATCAGGTCACTCGTTTTTTGCGTCAGGAAGAGGCTTTTTCCCGTACGCTCTGGAAACTGGCAAAGCCGTTGGTCAGGCAGATCGAGCAGGAGGACGGAACGCTGAGTGTCGATGACTGTGTGATTCCCAAACCTCACAGTCAGGAAAACGGCGTGGTGGAGTGGCATTACGATCACACCACTGGGCGCACGATTCGGGGGATCTGCTTCATCACCGCGTTTTACGGCGTCACCACCCCTGACCAGGAACGCCTTGGCGTTCCTGTCGCTGGAGAAGTTATCGTTAAAAAACCCGTCTGGGACGAGAAAAAACAGAACAGCGTCATGAAGAGTCCAATTACGAAAAATGAGCATTACCGCCATATGCTCGCCCAATGCAAAGCAAATGGCGTGAAGTTCAAGTATGTCTTGAATGATACCTGGTATACCAATCCAGAAAATATGACCTTCGTGGTTGAGCGATTGGGAAAGCATTTTGTCATGGCAACCAAAGAGAACATGAGTATTCTGATTTGTGATGAAAGTGATGCCATCCAGTGGAAAGGAAAAATGCGCGATCTGGATATTGCAGAAGGCCAAGTGCGCGAGGTGTACATAAACGGTATTGATTTCCCCGTTTATGTCTCCAGGCACGTTTTCAAAAACGAAGACGGTTCAAGTGGCATTCTGTATTTATGCAGCGATGACAGCAGTCTGACCGCAAATGAAACCCTTGCGATCTATCAGAAACGATGGCCCGTAGAAGAATTTCACAAATCACTCAAGCAAAATGCCTCTCTTGGGAAGTCGCCTGCCAGTACACCTGCATGTCAGATCAAACACATTCTCTGTTCATTCTACGGACATATCAAGCTGGAAAAATTGAAAATCATCCGCAAGGAAAATCACTTTGCGATGCGAACAAAGATGTATATCGCCGCTCTTAAAACTTCATACGAGGAATTACAAAGGCTGAGGCAGCAATCCGAGAATTTTCAAAACTCTGCCGCGTAAGGTCAGTTATAATGGTCCCTGTTCGACATGTCGCAGTGAGGTCGCCAACTATCAGAATTGGGTTGCATGGTATCCTAACTGGAAATGGTCAACCCTTACCAACAGATAATTGCGTTCGTTCGTCCTCATCGTGTTAGCGAGCTACACGATGAGGACATTTCTTGGCGTGAAATTCTAATCTATCTAGAAGAAATAGCATGTAATTCGAGTATTAAATACGATACTAGAGAAACGGCTGTTGACTATCTTATAAGAAATGAGCAAAATACTCCATTAATCGTTTATCAAAACATATATCAAAAATGCGATAGCGACAGAATGAAAGATTATATATTGTATAACTTAGGTTATTATTATAACGAAACATCCAGTAGCATAATCATAGAAATAATTACAAAAGAAAATGATCCGAATTTAATTGTCAGAGGCATATTAGGTCTCTCTAGAAGACAAAACTCTAAAGTCCTCGACTTTTTAACCTCGATTTCTTCAAATAATGCTCGTAGTGAGGTATTCGAAACTAGCATTGGAGAAGCTGCTAAACGCGTTTGTCGAGACATTCAAGAATCCGTGAAATAATATCTGCTTCAATGTATCTCAAAAAGATTAGCGGAATTTTCAACTCTCTGCTCTAAGCGTCATTAGGTCAGAGAAAATCTATGGATTCTATCCGGGTAGAATTATCTTATTCTGATCGAATTTCAGGCAAGAGTTTCGTGTTAAGTTAGCCATTCTAATATATTTAATGTTAAGATAGCCGTATGAAAAGAGTACGGGAAACTGTATTTGTCCTGTTGAGTATTCTGATACTTGCTAGTGGCTGTTCTTCGATACCTCGCCAAGACTTACTAGATCAAGGCTATAAAAAAATAGGATATCAAGCCTACATAAAAGAAAAGCCTGAAGGCTCAGGCTTTGAAACATACTTTGAAAGCCCAACAGGAAAACCAAGCGTAATATCTTATTTAAGAAAAGAATTAAAAATCTTAAAAGAGCAGGCAGAGATAGTGAAATTAAAAAATACTGCCCAAGAAACTGACCAGATTGC
>MWWF01000208.1_pt1 | contig 11621 bp, 9 predicted proteins | sample 1047351 | NCBI WGS metagenome assembly MWWF01 (sample SAMN06349970, study PRJNA376086) | soil metagenome | isolation source: MGM-3 sample Antarctic (ecotone) soil | place: Antarctica
TCATACTGGTACTTTCTACGATACATGGACACGCACAATGAGGAAGAGTTTGTAGATAGGAACGTTGCCGATTATTGGGGGCAGGTAGACCTGTACATTGGCGGAACAGAACATGCGGTAGGCCATTTGCTGTACAGCCGTATGTGGACAAAAGTGCTGCACGATTTGGGGTACATTGGCTTTGATGAGCCCTTTAAAAAACTGGTGAACCAAGGGATGATACAGGGAAGTAGTAGGTTGCTGTATAGGATTGTGCCCAATTTTACGCCAGAGCAACAGCAGCGATTGCCATTAAATGAGAACACTGCGTTTGAAGTACATCCCGTATTTGTTTCTAAAACCTACCGCGACAAAATACACCAGGACCAGGGAGCTATAAGAGAGTTGTTCATTAAAGCTTCAGCATTTTCTAAAAACAATGTTGCTATTGTGGAGGCGTTGAATAACGAGCTGGATTGCAGGTTAAATGAAATATATGTAGATGTGCAACTGGTTGATGGGGTTGAACTAAATGTGGATGCGTTCAGGCAAATACGGCCTGAATTCGAACATGCCTTATTTGTGCTGGAAAATGGAAAAATAGTTTATTCCGGGGAAGACTTCGATGAGGTAAACGACAAATATATCTGCGGGACAGAAACAGAGAAGATGTCGAAGTCTAAGTACAACGTAGTAAACCCCGACGACATTGTAGAACGCTTTGGTGCCGATACCTTTCGCATGTACGAAATGTTCCTTGGGCCAATAGACCAGAGCAAGCCCTGGGATACAAAAGGAATTGAAGGGGTACACCGCTTTCTGCGTAAGTTTTGGCGGTTATATGTAGATGAGAATAAAGGCCTGGTGGTAACAAGCGATGCGCCCACAGCAGCAGAACTGAAGGTGCTGCATAAAACCATAAAAAAGATAGAAGAAGATACCGAACGGTTTAGTTTTAATACTGCAGTAAGCACATTCATGATTGCCGTCAATGAACTAGGTGATCTTAAATGTCACAAGCGGGATATACTGGAAGCACTCGTCATTCTTATTTCGCCCTATGCGCCGCACATGGCGGAAGAACTATACCAAATGCTTCATCAAGCTACCGGCGATTTTTCTTTGGAAGCGTCTGTGCTCTATGCCACTTTTCCTGCATTGCAAACCCAATACCTGGTAGAGCAAAACAAAGCTTACCCTATAAGTATAAATGGCAAAGTGCGCACTACAATTGAAATTGCTTTAGACGCCTCGCAACCTGAAGTGGAAGCGATTGTGCTGCAAAATGAAGTAGTGGCAAAATGGCTGGAAGGGAGAGATCCAAAGAAGATTATTTACGTAAAAGGAAAGATGATAAACGTGGTTATGTAAGGTGTACAGCATCTTTATCTATCACCGCAAAAGGTGTTGATAAATTAAATCCCCTTCCAAGTTTTAAAAAAGTAATTCATGCAACAGACGGCAGCCCTAACCCCTGCAACCCCACGTACACTATTGTACAATGTATTGTTGAAGTATGTTGGTAATTATGCTTCAGTGGTAAAGTTCGATAAGGAAAAAGACAAGTTGTTGGCTATGGATTTTACTGCTGCCAATGGCAGTCTTACTGATGAGGTTATCAGCAATACTGCCCTGTTTAGCCAGTTTATTCAACAGCAATTAAAAGGGTATACCTATGGTGTGGGCGGGTACAATGAGCTGCGTACTGTCTATTCTCGCAGCACGGTATTTAATACTGCTGATGAGCCACGGCGTCTTCATTTGGGTATCGATATATGGGGCCCAGCCGGTACAGTGGTGTATGCACCAATTGGCGGTATCGTACACAGCTTTGCCTTTAACGACAATTATGGTGATTATGGCGCTACTATAATTTTGCAGCACCAATTGGATGGCTTTTCTTTTAATACACTCTATGGGCACTTAAGCCTTGATAACATTACGGGTATACGGGAAGGGTTGTACATAAGCCGGGGTCAGGCATTTGCCCATTTTGGAGAACCGCAGGAAAATGGCCATTGGCCCCCGCACCTCCACTTCCAGGTAATTGAAAACATGGAAAAAATGAAGGGCGACTACCCCGGCGTTTGCAAATTTTCGGAACAAGAGTATTACCTCTCCAATTCTCCTGATGCTGATTTGATTTTGCAGATGATGCAGAAAGCGGAGGCAGGATAACTATGTGGAATTACGGATTTTACTAACGAATTTTTTGAGCCAGGCAGTTGAATACAATTTAGCATTCTTGCGTCGCACTCTTGTACCCTTAGAACTCTATTCGGCGTATCAATTTCGGGTCGCCTGGTAAATGACAGCGTTAACTTATAAGTTTTTTTGACAGATAGAAATTTACCCACTTTTCATTTTGTTCTGTCGCATATCAGCTTGCTTTCAAATTTTAAATTTTGACTTTTTAATTTTTTCCTCAAGGTTTGTTGAGAATAGGACCCTCTTAAATATGGTACATCCAATTCGCTAATTTTACCCCATGGCAAACCCAAACCTTAACAGCGATAAGCCGGAGCCAAACATTGCAGAGGCAGAGTTTGAGAACAACATACGACCAAGAGAAATTGATGACTTTGCGGGTCAACCGCAATTGATAGAAAACCTCATTATTTTTATTAAGGCTGCAAAGCTTAGAGGCGAAGCATTAGACCACATTTTATTTCATGGACCACCAGGTTTGGGTAAAACCACGCTTAGCCGTATTGTAGCTAACGAGCTTGGAGTGAAGATAAAAGAAACCAGCGGACCCGTAATAGAGAAGCCTGGCGACCTTGCCGGCCTGCTCACCAACCTTGAACCCAACGATGTTTTATTTATTGATGAGATTCATCGGCTGAGCACCGTAGTAGAGGAGTACCTGTATGCCGCCATGGAAGATTTTAGGATCGACATAATGATTGACAGCGGCCCTAATGCAAGAAGTATTCAGCTTACCCTAAATCCTTTTACACTTGTAGGCGCCACCACCCGCAGTGGGTTGCTAACGGCACCGCTGCTCTCCAGATTTGGTATAAAGTCGCGGCTCGAATATTATAATGCTGATGTACTGAAAGGAATAGTGGAGCGAAGTGCTGCCATATTGAACACTTCCATTACCAGCGAAGCAGCTTATGAAATTGCTCGCCGCAGCAGGGGTACACCGCGTATTGCTAATGGCTTACTACGCAGGGTAAGGGATTTTGCACAGGTCCTTAGCAATGGAGACGTTGATATTGCTATTGCTCAGCATGCACTTAAAGCATTGAATGTGGATGAGCATGGATTAGACGAAATGGACAACCGGATACTGCTGGCCATTATTGAAAAATTTAAAGGCGGGCCGGTAGGCCTTACCACCATAGCAACTGCTGTAGGTGAGGAACCTGGCACCCTAGAAGAGGTGTATGAACCCTTTCTTATACAAGAAGGATTTATACAACGCACCCCCAGAGGAAGAGAGGTAACAGCAAAGGCTTACGAGCACCTAGGTAAACGGGTACAACCGCGGCCTGGTACTATGCTGTTTTAAGCCAGCAGGTTTCGTGTTGACTAATGCGTACGGCATTTAGCTATACCCGCCTAAGGGTAGACATCCTGCTATTGAGGCCCATGAATTTGTCAGTAAGAAAACGCCTGGCTTTTTTCATAAGGTATACAGTAAGCAGGTAGCTGCCCAACACCCCTGTAACCACACCACCTCCCACACCATATAAAAATAGATTTGCTGCGGTTAGTGATAATGAAAAAGCCCAGTTAAGAAAAGCTACTATTATTAACCCCAGTGCGCCGCCAAATACGGCAGACACTACGGTCACAATTCTTTTTATTACAAACATGTTGATGTTGTTAAAAGATGAACAGGTGAGCGTAAAAATAAAAAACCCATGCGATTACCGCATGGGTTTGCATTTTTTATAACAATAGCTTTATGGCGCAACTAACCTGAAACCGTTGCCGTGTATGTTCACAATTTCAATATCGCTATCATCTCTCAGGTACTTACGCAGCTTGGCAATGTATACATCCATACTTCTGCCATTGAAGTAGGTGTCGCTACCCCAAATTCTTTTTAATGCCTGCTCCCGGGCCAGCAAATCATTCTTGTGCTCAGCAAGCATTTTCAGTAATTCGTTCTCTTTTGGAGACAAAGTTTGCATAATGCCCGCGTGGCTCAACTGGCGCAGCTTTGGATGAAAGTGATAGCTGCCAAGATCAAATTCAATGTTCTCACTAATCTTGTTTTCTTCTTCGCCCCGCTTCAGGATCACTTTTATTTTCAGCAGCAATACTTCACTATCAAAAGGCTTGGTTATATAATCATCAGCGCCAAGCTTATACCCTTGAATAATGTCGTCCTTCATTGTTTTCGCACTCAGGAAGAACAAAGGAATATCTGGGTCTACATCACGTATTTCTTCTGCCAGCGTGAAGCCATCCATGTTTGGCATCATTACGTCCAGCAGGCAAATATCAAACTTCTCCCGCTGAAAGGCAGCCAGGCCCAATCGTCCATCTCTCTCAAGTATCACATCATAGTCGTTTAGCTCCAGGTAGTTTTTAAGTACCATACCAAGGTTGGTATCATCTTCACACAGTAAAATCTTGTATTTTCTTCCTTCCATAATGTTTGTTTTTTGATTTTGCTTGTTTAGTGTATGTTTTATTTTTACGGCGCAACTAATAAGTAAGTGTAGGTTGCACCTAATCACTTAGAACACTGTAAATTAAGTTTATAAAATAATAAACGAAAAAGTTTGTGTTGAGATGTTCTTAAATGATAAAGGGGTGTGTTTGTTTTCAGAAAAACAGCGGCGCTAACTTTCAATGTCCAGCACTTAACTTTTTTAGGTTGGTGTAAAAACTGTGCCAATAACATCGTTTACAGTACTATACCCTTAAACATGGTAACGTAAAGAGTAGTAAGAAAAGCGTACAACTTTTTATAGATCATTGTCCCACTCCAACATTAAGATGGCGCTCTGCGAAGCAATATAATAACGCTCTCCCTGGTATATGACTTCTGTAGGACCCCCTTACTAAAAAGATAACCAATTTACCTTCATTGGCCTGCAGCGGAATATACTTTACCTGTTCTTCTTCCCGTCTTCCAGGTCTCACTTTCTACCGGCATAAGAATTACGTAGCCTAATCCTGTTTTGATAACAATGCCCTAGTTCGAGTGTCTTTGCCTTTAATCTTAAAAAGAAAAACAAGCCCATTAGTACCACGCGTTTTATCTCTTGCTCATCTAGGTGCTCCAAAAACGGTTAACCCCTCAGCAAGAATTTTTTACTTTCTACTTTCTACTTTTTACTTACTCTTTAAAAGTATTCGGGTACATAGCAGGGATGATCACAATTGCCAGACCAATGATGATCCATATTAGCGGGATAATATAACCGCCTACATAATCATTAACCAAAAACTTGGTGGGATCGTTTGGATGAACAAGTAAAGAGAGCTTTGCGCCTTGCTGGTATAGAGGGCGGGAAGGGTTGTCTTCGCCAGAAATCATTTGATGTACCTGGCCATTTTTATCGGTGTATTGAAATATGGCGGCATAAAAATATTTATCGCCCATTAAGGCGTCTTCCACTGTTTTTATATCGGTGCCTACCACCTGGGCCGGCACTTTATAATACAGTTTTACTTTGTTGTGGTATACGATAAGCCGGTATATACTAAGGCCAAGGATTACACACGAGAGAAACCAGATACCGATCATAAATGATTGTTTTGTGCAGGCCGCGTAAAGGTAAACGGTACCCCGCGAAAATGACGGGGCAGGCCCTGAAAAGACAACGGGGTAAACAGCAACGAAGCTTAATAACCATTATTGGCCAAGTTCAAAAAAACTTAACATCAACGGAAACGTTTTTGATGGCATTAAATTTTTGCTTACCTAAAATTTGATATGGGCTATACTGTAACTTACCACAAAAATTAAGCTCATGCCAAACAGTGCATCATTTTTAGAACAGGTACAAAACGGGTACAACTTTAAAGGGGAAAAGGTAAAAATCGGAGCCGCTATGTTTGATGGCGAAGTGGTAAGCGGGGCTGATGTATACCTGCCGCTAAAAACAATGAACCGGCATGGACTAATAGCAGGGGCAACCGGAACCGGTAAAACGAAGACGCTGCAAATGATGAGTGAAGCGCTGAGTGATGCCAGCGTACCAGTTTTGCTAATGGATATAAAAGGTGACTTGAGCGGTATTGCCATGCCGGGGATGATGAATGATAAGATAAATGAGCGGATGGCTAAGGTGGGCGGCACGTATGTACCCACTAAGTTTCCGGTGGAGTTGATGAGCCTGAGCAAAGCGCCGGGTGTGCGGATGCGGGCTACAGTAACCGAATTTGGACCTGTACTGTTGTCGAAAATATTAGGCTTGAATGATACACAGGGCGGCCTGGTATCAATGATTTTTAAATATTGCGACGACAACAAACTGCCTTTGCTGGACCTGAAGGATTTTATAAAGGTGCTGCAATATATAGGCGACGAAGGAAAGGCGGAAATTGAAAAGAACTACGGCAAAATTTCGACGACGAGCACGGGAACGATCCTAAGAAAAGTGGTGGAATTACAGCAACAGGGTGCCGACATTTTTTTTGGCGAAAAGAGCTTTGAAGTAGAGGACCTGATGCGGATAAGCGATGACGGGCGTGGAATGATAAACGTGTTGCGGGTAACTGACCTGCAGGATAAGCCCAAGTTGTTCTCGACATTTATGTTGCAATTGCTTGCTGAACTATATGCAATAAGCCCCGAGGAAGGCGACCTGGATAAACCTAAACTGGTGATGTTTATTGATGAGGCACACTTGATTTTTCAAGAGGCAAGCCAGGCGTTGCTTCAACAAATTGAGACGGTAATTAAGCTGATCCGATCGAAAGGGATAGGGATCTTTTTTGTGACCCAAAACCCTATGGATGTGCCTGCAAGTGTGTTGGGGCAGTTGGGTATGAAGGTGCAACATGCGCTTAGGGCTTTTACCGCCGCCGACCGCAAAGTGATAAAACAAACAGCAGAGAATTACCCTGAAACAACGTTTTATAAAACGGATGAGCTGATAACACAAATGGGAATTGGTGAAGCGCTGGTAACCATGCTAAATGAAAAGGGTATACCCACGCCACTGGTACAAGTAATGCTGAACCCGCCGCGCAGCCGTATGGACATACTGACAACAGACGAAATTGAAACAACTGTAAATAAGAGTAAGCTGGCTGTTAAGTACAACACCGTGGTAGACAGCGAAAGTGCCTATGAAATGCTGAATGAAAAAATAGAAGCAGCCGCGCAACAAACAGCTACCGCTGCCGCTGAAAAAAAGACAGCAGCACAACCCGCAGCTAAAAAAGAAGAGAGCTTTTTTGATAGCCCGATGGTAAAGAGCGCGGGGAGAACGGCCGCCACTATGATTACAAGAAGCTTGTTGGGCGCACTGGGTTTAGGGGGCAGAAGCCGGGGTAGAAAAAGCTGGTTTTAGTCACCCTTACTATACTTTACACTTGATAAAATTGTGCATTGTTGAATATGGAACAATGGTACAAGAGTCCCGCCGAGGCGGTAACGATGATAAATAGTAGCAATGCTGCTCCGGCCCATAAAAAATCAATTCTAGTATAGTATAGCCATTGTTGATTTTGGTGTATAAAAACATCGGGGCTTAGAATGGAGGTGTTGCAAGGGTGGGAGTTTTAAACTTTATATACATTACCACTGGTATCAACAGACAGTCTTTTCTCGGCCTGCAAATGGTCGAGCACTTTCCATAGTTTGTCTTTATTTGTTCCTGTAAGCTTTGCAAACAAATGTACCAGCTCCGTTCCGGTATCCGGCACCTGTAAAAATACCTGCTGTGCTATAGCTTCAAATTCATCTTGTGAGAGTAGTAGTTTTTTTTGGCGAATGCAATTGTCGCATTGGCCACATTTTTTCATTGCTGCATCGCCAAAATAGTACCCAATAAATTGGCTTCTGCAGGCATTTTGGAGCGTTACAAAATTGTACATCGCCTCTACCCGCAAAGCATATTGCTCACGGCGCTTGTTGTATTGTTCGTGGTTAAAAGTAAGGTGTTCGGCAGGTGCCCGGTTTTGGGAGAAATAGATTTGAGGTGTTTCTTTCTGCGGCTGATAGGTTATGATGTTAAAGGCTTGCAGCTTGTTCAATTGTGCTTGCAACTCATCGGCAGTAAGTTTAGTTAAGTGACTGAGCAGCTTTTCATTTATTGAGACCATATTGTCGAAGATGCCCTCGTAGGTTCGCAACAGGTATTTGGACACGTTTTCCAATTCGGGGTGGCTCGCCTGAAACTGCTCCAGTGTTTCTTTATTGCAGCAGAAGCCTGCCTTTGCTAGAAGAAAGACCTGCTCATTAAAGGTGAGGTGACCATCTTGTTCCAACGCCTTCAAGGCATTTACTGCCGGTATTAGCTCAAGTTGAAATTGCCTGATGAACGTTGCAAGATTGAAATCGAAGTACATTCCTTCGCCGCTGCCTATCGCCAGTTGCAGGTAGTTGGCCAGTGCCTGGTATATCTCCCTGATCTTTTTTACTGAAGGATATTTTTGTTGTGGCAATTGCTGTAGTTCTGCCAGTTCTTTTTGCACATACAGCAGCACGGCAAACGACTGTTTTCCGTCTCTTCCCGCCCGTCCGGCTTCCTGGTAATAGTTCTCCAGGTTGTCAGGAATGTCTATGTGTACCACTGTACGCACATCGGGTTTATCTATCCCCATTCCAAAGGCATTTGTACAAACGATCACTCTTGTTTCATTGTTGATCCACGCTTCCTGCCGCCTGTTGCGATCGTCTTTGGGCAGGCCTGCATGATAGTAGTCGGCTGAAATGTTGTTGAGGGCAAGCAGGTGGGCAAACTCCTTGGTTCGTTTCCTGTTGCGGCAATATACAATGGCGGTGCCCGGAACTTTTTGCAGGATGTCCAATAGCTTATTCACCTTGCTGTCGGCCTGCAGCGCACTAAATGACAGGTTGGGCTTTTCAAAAGACTGCCTAAAGATGTTGGGTTGTTTGAACTGTAATTTTTCGCAAATGTCGTCTTGTACAATAGGTGTGGCTGAAGCGGTAAGCGCCAGTACCGGCACGACGGGAAAATATTCTTTTATAGCTGCAATACGCAGGTAGGGCGGGCGAAAATCGTACCCCCACTGCGATATACAATGTGCCTCATCTACCGCAATAAGGTTTAAGGGCAGGGCTTGCTGGAATTCTTTAAACAAGCGGGTTTCTAAACGTTCAGGCGATACATATAAAAACTTAAACTCCCCATAAGCGGCGTTTTGCAAGGTTTCTTTTACCTCGCGATGGCTCATACCGCTGTAGATGGAAAGCGCAGGAATGTTCCTTTTTTTCAAGTTCTCCACCTGGTCCTTCATTAATGCAATCAGTGGACTGATCACCAGGCATAGCCCATCTTTTGCAAGTGCCGGTACCTGGAAACAAACAGATTTGCCGCCACCCGTGGGCAATAAGGCCAACACATCTTTTCCTTCCAATACAGCTTGTATAATGTCTTCCTGCAAAGGGCGGAAGGCATCATGGTTCCAGTATTTTTTTAGGATTTGTTGTGGGGTGGACAAGCGTAAAAATGTGGGTTAATATACTTCATCATGCGACCCAATCATCACCAATATTGCTTTGTCTGGCTCTTTCATGTCCACAATAATACGAACATCCAGATCTACAGAGAACGACCAGGTTCCACTTAAACTACCTTTTAGTTTATGAAACCTTAATGTAATATTGTAAGGTTCCTGCGAAAACAACAATACTTTTTCCAAAGTTAAAATTGCAATGTCAGGCCCTTTAGAGGCAAGTTTTTTAAAAGCTTTTCTGAAGGTTGAACTCAATTCAATCTTCATTACTCATCATTTTTGAAAAATATCCCTTTATCTCATCTGGAGTTGATAGTACAATAGTTTTACCCGCTGCGCTTTCTTTTCGTGACATTTCTACATTATCAGCGATCTCTGTTCTTCTCATCTCAACCCATTTTTTTTCAATAAGCTGCTTTAATGCTATCACTTCGTCCGGACTTAACTCATCTAACTTTTCTACTATTTCAGCAAAGGTGACCATGAGTAATTTTGTTTTATGTAAGTTAACCACTTTTCAACAACGGAACCCTTCCCGTTTCATTCCAGCTTTTTCCAGTTTAACCAAAGCGAGTTTCCTGCCAGCACTACATCGCTTAAGCCCATTACTAATGCACCGGCCGTTGGGGTTAGCAGTCCGACTGCTGCCACGGGTATAGCAACAATGTTGTACAAAAATGCCCAGAACAGGTTGCTCTTTACGGTGCCATAGGTGTGTTTGCCCAACAACATAGCCATGGGCAACCTGGTAAGGCCGGTATTGAGCAGTACCACCGAGGCACTCTTTATGGCCAGTTGCGAAGCTTTGTTCAGCGATATGCTTATGGTAGCTTTTGCCAGGGCCGGAGCATCATTTACCCCATCGCCCACCATTACTGTTGGTGCAATAGCCACCAGCGCTTCTATTTTATCCAGTTTTTGTTGCGGCGATTGTTCGGCAAACACTTCATCAATACCCAACTCATCTGCCACGGCCTTGCACTTATTGTAGTTATCACCGCTTAGCAAAAACGTCTTAATTCCTTTGGCCTTGCAAAAGCGAATTACATCTGCACCTTCTGGTCGTAGTTCATCGGCAATGTCTATCCAGCCCAGCAATTCGCTGTTTTTATCTACATACAATTGATGCCCGTTTTCTGCCGGCTGGCCCATCATTTTTGCAGAGCCAATACGGTAGGTGTTTCCTTCTTTATCAAAAGCCTGCATACCTAAACCTTTTACTTCCTCTACTTTTTTCCACTTCAAGGGAGCTGACGATTTCCATGCTTTGGCAACACTGCTGGCTATGGGGTGGTTGCTAAATTTCTCAAGAGAGTATACTACCTGCTTAAAATCAGCATCAGCTAAATGGAACGACTCAAAGGCAGAAATGATGAACTGTCCATTGGTCAGCGTGCCTGTTTTATCAAACACCATCTGCTTAATGTTTCGAAACAGCTCCATGCTTTTGGTATCGGTATATAAAATACCATTTCTTGCAGCACGACCAAGCCCAACGGCAATGGCGGCGGGCGTTGCCAGGCCCATAGCACACGGGCAACTAATTACCAGCACCGCAATAGACCGCATCAGGCTCTCCTGGAAAGATTGATCCACTACAAAATAGTTTATACCAAGGGTCAGCAGTGAAATGCCAATCACCACCGGAACGAAAACCGCGCTTATACGATCGGCCAGTTGTTGCACCGGAGGTTTGTGGCCCTGGGCCTGTTGCATCATTTGTACAATCCCATTCAAAACGGTATCCTTGCCCACCGCGCTTACGTAAGCTTTTACCGTGCCGTTTACAAGTACACTGCCACCAATAAGAATGTCGTTTTGTTGCTTAAACACAGGCAGGCTTTCACCACTAATAATGGCCTCATTTACTTCAGCCTCTCCCCATAGCACCTTACAATCCATGGGCACCTGTTCGCCTGTTTTTATCAGTACCAAATCACCCACTTTCAGTGCCCTATTTTCCACCGGAAAAAGTTGTTCATTGTGTTGATCGTCGTAAGCGATCATGGTAGCCATCACCTTTT
>MWWF01000209.1_pt1 | contig 11588 bp, 9 predicted proteins | sample 1047351 | NCBI WGS metagenome assembly MWWF01 (sample SAMN06349970, study PRJNA376086) | soil metagenome | isolation source: MGM-3 sample Antarctic (ecotone) soil | place: Antarctica
GTCCATGGCCTACCCGGCTATCTTTTCTTGCAACAGGATTGGTGATAGAACGATGTGCATCTGTAACTATATAACAACCTAGATCAACGGGCCCTGGTCCAAAGTTATATAATTCAACAAATTCAGATGTATTTGGGCACGACTGTAATGTCCAGGGCAAATATTCGTTTATAAGTACATACCCTGTTCTTTGCGCATTGATAATGTTGGGAACAGACAGAAAAAAGCACATTGCAAGCAAGTAGAATTTTTTCATAGACGGGTTTTTAAATGGGATATTGGACTTATAAAGATACTTGCCACCACTTTTAATGCATAGAGTAATTGCGCAAATTTTTACCGTAATTTTTACATTGAGTAGCAGCGTTTGCCATCTAAACTTCTTAAGACGAATCTTTAGAAATTTTATTTTCATGCTGAAGATTGCAAGAATATTTATCTATTGATTTTTTAATAATCATTGCTGGTAAACTAATTTGGAGGGAAATTTCAGGTAGTGAAATCCATCATCTGTAATATAAGATTTGGATCAGGGCAATTAGCCAGATATTTTTCCGCTTCGTTTAATTTACAAACTCCGGGGTAATCACCTTTGTACGTTCTCATATCTTTTATTATTTGAAAATGCAGGTGAGGCGGCCAGTGCCCATTCTCTTCCGGCTTTCCAAAATGACCAATTTCAAACCCACGGATTATATATTGAAACTCCGATACTCTTGCAATATCTTCTAAACTTAAGTGGCCATACAAAGTATAAAAGGTTACCGTTTCAATCTGGTGCAATAAAATTAATGTGGCACCATAATCTCCAAAATTATTATTGAATGCACAACTGTGCACCATGCCTCCGAGAGGAGCGTAAACTTTTGTTCCTTCCTCACCCCATATATCCATTCCCAAATGCAATGTTCGTCCCTCATGCAGCAGCTCCTTCTCTATAAATTGAGAAGAGGAGTTTTGAGAAACTGGTGAATCAAAATGCCTGCTTCTTTTGTAAAGCGTTCTGTTTTCTTCGTAGCCGCCGATGCCAAATTTTGCCTTTGTTTTTTTTAATTTATCAGCTACGTATTCTGAAAATGTGTTGGTGTTCACCAGATCAAGCGTTGATAGTTCCTCGTTTTCTTTTGTAAAATCCAGTTGAATTATCTTGTCTTTTTTATGATCAAAATCCACTACGGAGTGAAAAGTAGCTGCATTAGCGATTAGCTTTTCTACCAATAAATTGGGTGAGGAATACATGAAGGAATTATTTATAATTTGCAAGTTCACTCTTTCCTGCAACAAAAATGAAAACTGCAACTCTCTGGTTTATAGTTTCGATCGTTCTCACTTCAATCTTCTCATATTCCCTAAATGTCTTTTTAAACGAAGATGCCCTCACACTAACGCTAAAAACCATGTTGATACCTGTTTTACCTGGTGTGTGTTGCTAATTAGTGCGTATACAAAACTAACCAAAGAAAGATTTATTCAATACTTGATTATGGCGTCAATTGTATGTGGGGTTGGCTCTGCAGCGTTAGCCCCTGCCGGTGTTTATAATTTTATTTCTTCGCAGCCAGGTGTGTGGTGGTCAGTTATTAATGTATTAGTGAGTGTTATTGTAATGTCTGCTCTTTTTTATTTATTGCTTCGCAGAAAAAATTTTTCTTTAAAATGGTGGTGGGCTTTTAACATTCTTATCTGTATCAACATGACGATATTTTCTTTAGCCGCAACAAATTAATTACACAACGATATTCACCATTTTACCTTTTACGAAAATTATTTTTTTTGGTGATTTCCCCTCTATCCATTTTTGAACGAGCTCGTTTTTTAAAACGATCTCTTCTACCTGCGGTTGAGAAGCATCTAAAGAAATGTTGATTGTTGTACGCATTCTACCATTGATAGAAACAGGATATTCTTTTTCTGATTCAACTAAATATTTTGATTCAAATTTTGGAAAGGTTGCGTCTAGAATACTTCCATTATTTCCTAGTGAATGCCATAACTCTTCTGCAATGTGTGGCGCATAAGGAGTAAGCAGGATCAACAACTCTTGTAAAAGTTCTTTCTTGTTACATTTAAGATCGGTGAGTTCATTTACACAAACCATGAATGCGCTTACTGCAGTGTTATAAGAAAAACGCTCTGTATCCTCTTCAATTTTTTTAATGGTTTTGTGAAGTACTTTTAATTCTGCGTCATTCGCTTTTTCTTCATTCCAAACTTTACCTTTTACCTCATCATAAAATAAACGCCATAATTTTTTTAAGAAACGATGAACACCTTCAATGCCTTTAGTGTCCCATGGTTTGCTTTGTTCAACCGGGCCGAGAAACATTTCATACATGCGGAAGGTGTCCGCGCCGTATTTTTCAATTAAATTATTTGGATCGATGGTGTTGTATTTGCTTTTGCTCATTTTCTCAACCTCAACACCACAAATGTATTTGCCATTTTTAATTTTATCATTTGCATTGTTTACGGTACCATTCTCACATAAGAAAATTGAATTTTTATATTCAGGTTTCCAATTTCTAAAAGCAGTAAAATTTAATTCTATTCCATCTACAAAATTTACATCCACATGGATCGGGACAATATCATTGATATATTTTTCGGGCAATCTATCGATGCCCCAATGAATATTTGTTGAGTTGTTATTTATTTCATTTTGAATGTCTAAATATGTTACACTGCCATTTTTAAATCCTTGATATTTACTAAAAGAGACGAAAAGTGAAATTTTGATTGCTGATTTTGCTTCTTCATCCTCGCTGCGTTTCACGATAACTTGATAAACAAATCTTGAACTGCCCTGTATCATTCCCTGATTCACCAACTTCCCAAACGGCTCATCAAAACTTATCAATCCAAGATCGAATAAAACTTTTGTCCACATGCGGCTGTAGAGTAAATGGCCAACGGCATGTTCTGTTCCGCCTACATAGACATCAACCTGGTTCCAGTAATCAGTTGCTTTTTTATCAGCAAATACTTCGTCATTTTGAGGGTCTGCATATCTTAAAAAATACCAGGAAGAACCGGCATAGCCGGGCATTGTATTGGTTTCACGCCTCCCACCATTGCCAAGATCAACCCACTCCGTAATGTTTGCCAACGGCCCTTCACCTTCCGGTCCGGATTTATAATTTTCTACATGCGGTAATTCAACAGGCAAATCTTTTTCCTCGACAGGGTAAGCAATTCCATTCTTATAAATTATAGGGAATGGCTCGCCCCAATAACGCTGGCGGCTAAATCCTGCATCCCTCATTTTATAATTCACTTTTCTTTTTCCTAATTCATTTTCCTCAATTTTTTGCAATGTAACAGCAATCGCATCTTTCATTATCAATCCATCCAAAAAACCAGAGTTGGTTAATGTTGCATCTTTTGTTGGGTTAGCTTCTTTACCATTAAAATGTTCGCCAATAATATTGGTAATGGGAATATTAAAATGCTTTGCAAAATTAAAATCACGCTGATCGCCACAAGGCACCGCCATTATGGCTCCTGTACCATAGCCCGCTAGAACATATTCTGATATCCAGACAGGAATTTCTTTTCCATTAAATGGATTAATAGCAAATGAACCTGTGAATGCACCTGTGATTGATTTCACTTCCGCCATGCGTTCTCTGTCGCTTCGGCTTTTTACATATTCTAAGTATTTTTCTATCTCTTCTTTTTGCTCAGGAGTTGTGATTGCAGAAACCAATTCATGCTCAGGTGCAAGCACCATAAAGTCGACGCCGAAAATTGTGTCGGGCCGGGTGGTATAAACCCGCAATGAAGCCCCCTCTAAATCTCCCCCTGCAGGGGAGACTTGCCGGGCTGATGGGCGAGAAGTGAGTTGTTGTTGGATTTCTTTAACTACTGAATCAATATTATTAACCACTTCTTTATTCGAAAAACGCAATTCTTTGAATCCTCTTTCTTTTAAATATTCCGTTCTCGATTCATCATATTTTTTTTGTTCTGAATCATTATGGTATCCACCATCAACTTCTATGGAAAGCATTTTATCGATACAAATAAAATCAACAATATAAGATCCAATAATATGCTGACGCCTGATATGAAAATCGGTTTGTTTACCTTTTAGTTTTTGCCACAATAAATTTTCTGCAGGTGTTGGATCGTTTCTTTTTTCAATAGCTAATTGTTTAGTGATGCTATACAATGAGGGTTCGGCAGTATAATGCAACGGCTCCGTAGCTTGGGTCTCCTTCCCTGTTGGGGAAGGCCGGGATGGGGCTTTAATTTCAAACGTGATCTCCGCACCCTCACTTTTCCCAATCCAGTTTCTTTGCATTTCTTTCATCGCATCACTAAACTCCACTGTTTCTAATCCCTGCAATAATCTTTCAGCGTAATCTGTAATCCTTAAATTCCATTGGCGCATTTTCTTTTTTACAACAGGATGTCCTCCGCGTTCACTTACACCATTTATCACTTCATCGTTGGCTAACACCGTTCCCAAAGCTTCACACCAGTTTACTTCGCCGTATGCAAGGAATGCCAAACGCCGGTTCATTAAAATATCCTGTTGATCTTTTTCTGAATATGCATTCCATTGTTCTGCTTTAAAATGTTTTGAACCTTTGATAGCATATTTATTTATGAGCTTAGGTATTGGCAAAGCTTTTTTTTCTGTGTGGCAGAAATAACTATTGAATAGTTGCAGAAATATCCATTGCGTCCATTTGTAATATTTGGGCTCGCTGGTTTTTACTTCACGGCTCCAGTCGAAACAAAAACCAATGTTGTCTAACTGCTCACGGAAGGTGTTTATATTTTTTTCAGTGGTCGCCGCAGGATGCTGCCCTGTTTCCAAAGCATACTGTTCTGCAGGCAAGCCAAAGCTATCGTACCCCATTGGATGCAGTACATTAAAACCTTTAAGCCTTTTAAACCTTGCATAAATATCGCTGGCAATATAGCCTAGCGGATGGCCAACATGCAACCCGGCACCACTGGGGTAGGGGAACATGTCCAACACATAACATTTAGGCTTTGTGGAAGAATTAGAAACTTTGTAAATCTTACTATCCTTCCATTTTTGCTGCCAGTCTTTTTCTATTTTTCTAAAGTTGTATTCCATTCATTATAATTAAAAGCCCTGTTTGTTTGCTGAGTTATGGTATGCGGTACAAGTGAGTGACACAACGATGTTGCTATGAAATTCAAATGCCAGTAACCAAAAATTTTATTGTGAAAGAAATGTTATTCATCCTGCACGATCGTAAATGAACGCAAATTCTAAAATATATTAGCCACCATTACATTGGTGCAAAAATACTAAACCTGTACAAAAACAATTATTTTTGGCATTCGATAAAATCTAAGAACTCAAAAACCATTACTAATCTCATGGCGCAATTCGGGAAATCTTCAGCAAAACGCGGTAAACCTTCTTACATATATGCTATCATCGGCGTGGCGCTGGTATTGTTTTTATTTGGGATTGTAGGCTGGATATTTTTGAACATAAAAAAGACGGGGCAGTATTTTAAAGAGAGCATACAAGTGCATGCATGGATAGAACGCAGCGCAGGTAAAAAACAAATTGATACGCTTAAAACATACATTTCTCAATTACCTTATGCAAAAAATGTAGAGTACGTTACAAGAGAAAAAGCGGTAGAAAAATGGGATGTGGAAAATGATACTACGTGGAAAAAATTTCTGAATAATAATCCACTGCCCGAGAGTGTCGATTTTTTTGTAAAAGCTGAGTATATGCAAAAGGATAGTCTTGCCAGCTTGGGGAATTATCTTATGAATAATTTTCATGGAGTGGTTTCTGAATTTCAATACCCAACGGATACTGTTGCTTATGTGAGCAAATTTGTACAAACGGCTGCCCTGTGGGTTTTGGTAATCGCAATTATACTTTCCATCCTCGTTATTATTTCTATTGATAATACCATACGTTTGGCGATGTACAGCAACCGGTTTATAATAAAAACTATGCAGATGGTTGGCGCTACACGCTGGTTTATAGCCAAACCGCTTGATGGAAGAGCTTTAATAAATGGACTGATAGCATCCATGGTGGCAATTGTTTTAATGCTGGGGTTTGTAACAATTATAGAAAAGATGGTTCCTTATTTTAAAGTGCTTCACGACAACAGCAATATGCTGTTATTATTTTCGGGAATGTTGATTCTTGGATTATTTATGACCCTTTTCAGTACTCACCGCTCGGTATTAAAATATTTAAAGTTGAAGCTTGACGACTTGTATTAACTGGTATTTTTAATTGTATTAATATTGCACACTTAATTGTAAAAATGAAAACTGAAATTAAAAAGGCGACTGTTGTTAAGGTAAAAAACGAGAGCCATTTATTTGCGAAAGAAAATTATAAGTGGATGGCAATAGGTTTAGTGGTTTTAGCTATCGGATTTTTTTTGATGGCCGGGGGCAAAAGTGCTGACCCGAAGGTTTTTAATGATAATGATGTTTACAGTACCACCCGTATAACCATTGCACCTATTTTAATTATCGGGGGATTGATAATAGAAATTTTTGCTATAATGAAGAAAACGAAACGCACCGACACGGTGTAATTTTTTATAAACATTATTTTAAATGCGATGTATATTACCTCGCATTTTTTATTTCATTAACCATTAACTTATTTCAGTACATGACAACTGTTGAATCTATCATCATAGCTATAGTAGAAGGCATTACAGAATTTATTCCAATTTCATCAACGGCGCATATGCGAATTACTGAAAACCTTTTGGGCATAAGCAATACGGATAAATTTGCGGCAGCGTTTACCGTTGCTATACAATTGGGAGCCATACTTTCGGTGGTGGTTTTGTATTGGAAAAAGTTCTTTGATTTTAAAAGATTTGGTTTTTATGTAAAGCTTGCAGTGGCGGTAGTTCCGGCATTAATTTTTGGATTGCTTTTTAAAAAACACATTGACGCAATATTAGAAAAACCAATGATTATTGCCATCATTATGCTTGCGGGGGGAGTAGTGTTATTGTTTGTAGATAATTGGTTTAAACGTCCAACCATACAGGATGAAAAGCAGGTTAATATTTTCACCGCTTTAAAAATTGGATTTTTTCAATGCCTGTCAATAATTTTTCCGGGGTTGAGCCGGAGTGCTGCAACAATTATTGGCGGTATGAGTTTAAAACTTTCCAGAAGTGCTGCGGCGGAGTTTTCATTTTTTCTTGCTGTGCCTACAATGCTGGCGGCAACCGTTTATACACTCTATAAATACACAAAAGAAAATGGAGCTTTTACTTCAGATCAAATAAAACTTTTGGGCATTGGAAATGTGGTGGCATTTATTGTTGCACTAATTGCGATAAAATTTTTCATTACTCTATTAAAAAAATATGGCTTTAGAATGTGGGGAGTCTATAGAATAATTGTTGGAATTGCTTTGATAATTTTAATTTATACACGATACATCAATTCCTGAGTTCATTTTCTCAATTCACTTTTTGTATCTTGAAAACTTATTTAAGATAACATGCAAACAGCATCAAAAAAAGTTATTAATGGCTGGGCCATGTACGACTGGGCTAACAGCGCTTATTCCCTTGTAATTACTTCATCTATTTACCCGGCATATTATACTTTTATCGCACCACCCCAAGTTCATTTTCTCGGACGAACTTTTGAACGCACTGCACTTGCGTCTTATTCAATTGCCTTTTCATTTTTGGTCATCGCATTTTTATCTCCCATTTTATCTTCCATCGCAGATTATAAAGGCAATAAAAAACAATTCTTAAAATTCTTTTGCTACCTGGGTTCAACTGCATGTATCGGACTAACTTTTTTAACGGGTGATAATATTTCATTTGGCATTGTTTGTTCAATTCTTGGCTCCATTGGCTTTTGCGGAAGCATTGTTTTTTATAATTCTTATTTGCCAGAGATTGCTGCAGAAGCAGACCAGGATAAAGTAAGCGCCAGGGGATTTGCAATGGGTTATGTGGGTAGTGTAATACTAATGGTTGTTTGCCTGGTTTTTATTTTATTGAATGATAATGTGAATTTAGGATGGGGTCCATGGCCTACCCGGCTATCTTTTCTTGCAACAGGATTGTGGTGGGCAGGATTTGCCCAGATAACTTTTAACCGCTTGCCTCCATCAATTGCCTCAACGCAGATAAAAGAACGCAGCATTTTTACGAACGGCTTTTATGAATTAAAGAAAGTCTGGAATCAACTTAAAAATTACCCGGTAACAAAAAGGTTTTTAATAAGCTTTTTCTTTTATAACATGGGGGTGCAAACGGTTATGTACATGGCAACCTATTTTGCTTCAGGAGAATTGAAGCTGCAGTCATTTCAATTGATCATAACAGTATTAATTATTCAATTAGTAGCAATTTTTGGGGCATTAATATTTGCAAGGTTATCAAAATCCATTGGTAATATTGTAACACTTGGGGTTATCATAATCATCTGGATAGGCATATGTTATTTTGCGTCTGTCATAACAACCGTTAATCAGTTTTATGTTTTGGCTTTCACAGTAGGGATGGTTATGGGCGGCATTCAATCTATGTCACGTTCAACATATTCTAAACTATTACCACCAACAAAAGATACCGCTTCATTTTTTAGTTTTTATGATGTTTGCGATAAGATAGGAACTGTTATCGGCACTTTATCTTTCGGATTTGTGTCAGAATTTTTAGGTGGCATGAGAAATTCTGTGCTTGCCCTGATGACATATTTTATCATTGGTGGAATTTTGTTATTCTTTGTTGAACAAAAAAGAAAAGCCTTAATTATTGCATGAAATTATATAGCATAAATGCAGGAAACTTTAAGCTGGATGGCGGCGCTATGTTTGGCGTGGTTCCCAAAAGCATGTGGCAAAAATTGAATGCTCCTGATGAGAACAATATGTGCAGCTGGGCTATGAGATGTTTATTGATTGAAGATGAAGACAGATTAATATTGGTTGATAACGGGATGGGAAATAAGCAGGATGCAAAATTTTTTGCACATTATTTTTTGCATGGAGATGATTCGTTAGAGAAGTCATTAGAAAAAAACGGATTTAATAAAGATGATATAACAGATGTTTTTTTAACGCATTTACATTTTGATCATTGCGGTGGATCAATTGAGAAGCAGGGAGATAAATTGGTTCCTGCCTTTAAAAATGCCATTTACCGGAGTAATGAAAAACACTGGCAGTGGGCCACTAATCCCAACGATAGAGAGAAGGCAAGTTTTTTAAAAGAAAATATTTTGCCTATGCAAGAAAGCGGTAAACTGAAATTTATAGATGAGAAAGAAGGGGTGAAATTCACTGAGAATATTAAGGTGCGTTTTGTTTACGGACATACAGAGGCAATGATGCTTCCGCAAATAAAATATAAAGGAAAAACCATTGTTTATATGGCAGATCTTTTTCCATCCGTATCTCATATTCCTCTATCTTATATTATGGCTTACGATACAAAACCACTGGATACATTGAACGAAAAAAAGTCTTTTCTTGCAGAAGCTCAACAGCAGGATTATATTTTATTTTTTGAGCATGATCCCGTTATTGAATGCTGCACATTGCAACTAACGGATAAAGGCATCCGGAGCAAAGATGTTTTTAACCTGATAGAAATTTAGTGGAGATATTATACGCCGTAAAAAAAATACATCTCCGGAATTCCTAACGGAAGTTAATCATAGACTTTAATGGATGCCTCAAATTCCTATAGCCCATCATATCAACTTTTACGCTACCCACGGAAATAGGGGCTTCGGCTCTTAGAATTAAATGATTTTCATCATCACTAACCCAAACGTTCATTTTTTCTCCACCTTCAAAAATGGTTCCTTTTAAAAGTAGTGGCTTGAATTTTATTGCATGAAATTTTCCGTACCGTGTTTTAACAGTTTCTTTTCCTACATATCGCAGGTACATGTGAAAAATCTCATCATCCAAAAACATGTCAAAAGGTATTTTATCGTCAGGCTTATATTTATCAAAATTTATATTGCGGGCATAATACATTGCACTAATTACATCCTGTATGCAGCTTGAAATTTTGAATACTCCATGAGTGCTAACGGCGGTGCCTGCGGCATGATTGAAAGTAACGTTGTTATAAAATTTGGTTCCGCCTTCATCAACATTACGGATAAATTTCAGGGGTAGCATGGTGGCAGTATCCATATAAGTTTCATATCTGTCACGTACTTTATAAAATCCATCAAAAAAAGAATATGATTTTCCTTCGCCAACACAGTGATAAGATATCTTACCATTAAACTTTTCCAAGTTAGTTGAAAAGCTGGCTTCACCTGCACCCACGTACATTCCCAGTGTACTGTAATAGACTCTCATGGTAATCACTTCACCCGGTTGGAATGCATTGTTTCGCATGCCGCAAAATTCATCATCTGCTTTTAAAGAAAAAGTTGTTAGTAAAACGAAAATGGTTACTATACTTTTCAAAAGTCGTCTCATTGGTAATCTAATTAATCATCTTTCTTTAAAAATTCTTATGCCTAAAATCAATAAACTTCCTACCAATGCAGGGATAAAAAGATTAATGAACCAAATACCGAAAGTTGTGCCAATTATCCCGAGAGTATTTGCACTATACAAACTTAAAAGTTCAGTGCTGAATTTCCCTCTTATTCCAAGATCCGCAATTGCAAAAGAAGGTACTATTGCCAAAACCAAAAACAAAATGCTAATGATCCAAAAGCATTGCACCCACCACATATCAACATGCAACACCTTAAGCAGCAATATATATTGTATAACGAAAACGAGATAACGAAAGAAAGATAAAGAAAGCAACCTTAACAATAAATTGGGATGAAATTCCTCTAATACGCTTACATATTGTACAAACTTTTGCATTGCAGTAATTTTTTCAATCATTCTTACCACCCATGAAAGTCGGAAAAAGAAAAGTAATAAAGTAAGTGCAGTGCCGGCGGAAACAAACAATAAAGTTTTTAGCCACACGAAAGAAAGACCCATTACGGGTGTATGATGTGGTTGAGAATAAATAAGGAACACTAAGCCCCCACAGCCCATAAAAACTGTGATGATGAGTTGACTGATACTTCCTGCAATTGATAACGAAATTGCTTTAATCCGGTTGCCTTCAGTAACGTATAAAATTCTGCCTCCATATTCCCCAATTCTGTTTGGCGTATTTAATGATAAGGTTAATCCAGATAACACAGCTTTAAATGCGGTAAAGAAACTAATCTCTTCAAGCTTTGTCAAAGTTACCTGCCACTTTCTTGCTTCCAAGCCCCAGTTTACAAAAACCAAAAATATTATTATCCAAAATGTAAAAGCCTGCTGGCCAAAAGGCGCCTGTTTAATTAAATTAATTGACTCCTGTAGATTTGGTTGTTCTTTAACCTGCTTGTACAAAGAATAAAATAGCCACAGGCCTAACAACGGACCTAAAATGTAATTGAAGAAAATTTTGATTTTTTTGTCAGGTCGAAACATGTTTTCTACTTTGCATCAATTCACAATAAACAGAATTATAGCCGCCAAAAATAAACTTCGCTTTGCAGAAAAAATCAAAAATCATTCTTGGTATAGATCCCGGTACATTGTTAATGGG
>MWWF01000210.1_pt1 | contig 11547 bp, 19 predicted proteins | sample 1047351 | NCBI WGS metagenome assembly MWWF01 (sample SAMN06349970, study PRJNA376086) | soil metagenome | isolation source: MGM-3 sample Antarctic (ecotone) soil | place: Antarctica
AAGCTAAAATCCCTGCCGCAGTCGGCGCACGTCAACGTCTGCTCTTGATAGTTGCTCACTTCTTGCCGCCTTTCTCTCAATTATGAAGGCGTAAGTCCACGATGTCGCCGATGGTCTTCTGCTCTTCCTCGGTCAGCCCCGCGAACTCCACCCCCAGCCCGATGCCCTCCATCTGATACTTGATGTGTCCGCGCAGCACACTCGCCTCCTGAACCTCACCGTTCAGTGACATGCGGACGAACACCACGTGCCCCCGCGGAGCGTACAGGCGCGTTTTGATGAGGCACCCGCCGAGGCCGAGGATTGCGAGCACGCCCTCAAAGCCGCAGTTAGGTGCCGTGCCCCACATGACCGGGATTGACACCTTTGCGCGCGGGTATCTGCGCTCCGTAGTGAACGCCATTCACTTCTTACCTCTCTTCTTACCGTTCGGTTTCTCTGCCTTATTTGGCGGGCGTCCGCCAATCTCAGGCGTGTAGACTTCAACCTCACTACGCCGCACGAACTTTTGCCCGCCGATTTCAACAACGTTGAGTTTTCCGCGCGCTACAAGTCCATAGATTGCCTCACGCGATACGTTTCGCAAGCGTGCGGCTTCTGCTTGAGTAATTAAATCTGCAAGATCGTTTGCCGGCATCCTTAGCCCTCGAAATAAAAACACCCAAAGGTAAAGAAACTAGTTGACAACACAAACTAGTTAGACTAATATGTTCGTGTCGTTAACGGGATACTAACACCGCAGATAAAAAGGAGCAAGACAAATGTTCATCCTGAAATCGAAACAGCAACTCACCCGCGCGATTGAGAGCGCCAAAGCCCTGCACCCGAAAGTCCGCATGGTTGAGTTCGGCGAGTATGAAGTGAGCGGATCGAAGGGCAACACCTATACGGTGCTGTGCTACCGGGCGAACGGCGAGAAGATCGTTGATTGCAACTGCCCGTCGAGAGTGCCGTGCAAACACTCGGCAGCCGCGCTTCAGGTTCACATCTACATGGCCGCGAGAAGAGGCCACTAACAAAAGGGCTTACCAGAGTGTCCGCTCCGGTAAGCCCTAACCTCTAGCCCTTAGAGAAAGGTTTACTCACATGAAAACAAATTCTACCACAACGACACCGACGCCGGCACAGAAGCTTGAGCGGGTGCGCGGGCGCGTCCGCACTGTCACACGCGCCGTACAGGTCACGGAAGGCCGTCTACTGGACTTTGACACCGCAGACGACATCATGTGCGCCCTTCACACGGCGGCGCGCGAATTGGAAGAGTTGACGCTCATCATTGCGGTGATGCAGAGAAGGGAGGCGCGGTAATGGCGACGAAGAAACAAACAACCAGGCGAGACGATGCCGCCGAAATCGCCGGCCACATCTCGGCGATACTCAACAACCCGGCCACGCCGGTTAATGTTTACAACGCGCTGGTGGACGCCGTCCACGACCTCGACGCGCCGCGCGGCTTCTTCGACAGCGCCGCGTACATTGAGATGTGTCTGAGAGTGAATGCGCGGGCATCGTCGGAGAAGTAGGCGCGGGTGAATCCTCGTTACGTAACGAGGTTTATATTGCGCAATATAGAGTCGAAGAGGCTGGCTAAAGGGGCTGGCCTCTTTTGCTTTGGTAGAAGCGAAGCCGCGCGTGCGTGGTAGTGTTGGACGGCGGGCAGTCGTGCGGTACTACCCGCCTACCCGCAGGCGGCCACTGCGTTGCCATGATCGCCTGCGGGGTGCTCAATCAAGAGCACGAATGAGAGCGACCTTCCTATATTCTAAGCAGCTTCGACTTTGGTGGAACGCACGCCGCTTTAGGAGTCTAGTAGGGGGCAAGAAAAGAGAAGGTTTACTTCACTCTCTTGCCCCGAGAGGCAGGCTAACCGCACGTAGCCTGCCTCTCTTTCTTTCGTGGAATGCGCGCCGCCTTCGGAGTATGTTGCACGGAGCAGAGCAGGCGGGACGAGAGCTTCTTCCTTATCTCTAAGCGGGGATGCGGTGAGCAGGGTTGACGCCTAGCCCCGCCTGTTTTGTGTTGTGGAACGCACGCCGCTTTCGGAGTCTAGTAGAAGACTCAGACGGGGAAGATGAGTTGATTGAGAGAATGAGAGGCAGGCCATGCTCCGGTCTGCCTCTTTTTCTTTCGTGGGACGCGCGCCAGTTCATTACGCTCAAACAGCCATCTTTTTTAGCGGCTGACGGATGTACCTAGAGATTCAATCTGCTTGATGATAACTGTCCCAAACAAGCGGTAGACGGTGAGGAGGGTGATGAGGATTAGCGCGGTTCCAATGGCATACTCCGACACCTCAAGACCGGTTTCGTCACGAAGAAATTTCTTTACCATCGCCCTAAGCCTTGCTTTCGTTGTGTTGTCGCCCGTGTAAGTTGAGCGACCCACTTCACGGCTCCTCATTCGTCAAAGCTAGCACCGCAAGGGCCGCCGCCGCCACGGACATCGCAAACATCTGCCAAAACCCAAAGGCGTCTCTCCAGAGCAGCAGCGCGGTGAGTAGGGCTGCGGACATCGCGCCAAAGAAAACAGTTAAGAGAATAGAGGGCTTCACTTCCCTTCCTCCGCGCCCGTATACCGCCCTTGTACGCCCTTTTCGCCCGTCAGTCCACCCGGCAGCATACCCGTTTCAGCACGGGGCAAATTCATGCGTCCGAGAATGAGAGGCTTGGCGAAAGTCGAAAGCTGGGACGCTGGCTTTGGGCATCAAGGGTTGCCACATGCGAGTACTTGCGCCGAGCCATCGGAGAGAAGAAACTCCGCGCGCGCATCATCGGCAGGGGGTGGCGGGTGAAAAGGGAAGACCTTGAAGCCTACGTGAAGAAGCTATGATTTCTGTCTCCTATCATTGACGCTCCGCCACATCTAGAGTAAAACCTTAGCCCTCTCCCGGCGAAAACCACAGGCTGATCTCTAACGGAGCGCCGCATACGTTGCCCTCCGGTGAGTCAAGCCTTGCTCCAACCGCGCGGGCCGTCCCCAACTCGCGCCTTTGCCTGCGGAATTAAGGAGGGGAAGTATGTCCCATGTCAGTAGATTTATCCTCGCACTAGCGGCTTTCGTGGTGCTAGGAGTAGCGGCGGTGCCGGCACGCGCCGACATCGTATTCATTCAAGGCCCGACCAGTGCTGCCGACGAAACCATTCAGTTCAACAATCCCGGACTGATTACAACCGGCAACCCCGTCACGGGCGCGACCAACCAAACGAGCACCGTATTCAACTTCAGTTCCAACGTGAATCTGACCACGCCCTCGCAGGGTCAGGCGCGCATCGAGCGGGCCGGCGGGGGAACTTTCACGACGCTGACGATTACGCCCGTTAACCCGCTCGTCACCTTCAACGAATTGGATTTCAACATCAACGCCGTCGCTAACGGTTTTGTCACGTTCACGGCGACGGAAGACAACGGGCAAATGACCACTTCTCAAGCGTATTCACTAGACGCTAGCGGCCAGAACTTCTTCAGCGTCACGGCGATCAACAACCAACGCATCAGAAGCGTCCTGTTTACCACCACTGTCGGCATTGTGGATGTTCGACAAGTTCGGGTCGGTGGCATCGCCACCGGCACTCCGATTCCTGAACCGGCAACGATGCTCCTGTTGGGCACGGGCCTGGCAGGCGCGACGGGTGCGGTTAGACGCCGTCGCAGAGAGAACAGCAACCAGTAAGACTCCTTACCGGAGTAAGAAGCTTTGCGCGGGCGGTGCGGCGTCCGCGTGAATCTTTCTCCTCATCCTATTCATTTCATAATACGATTTACAAAAGAAGATAGGCGGCCTCGATGAACTGATCAGTTCCTGAAAGAATTGTGGCGGCGCACCTTGGGGGCATTGCTGCGCGGCCACAATCGGCGCGGCGCGGCGAATTGCAGGCGCTGGTGACGCGCCAAAAAGGGAGGCGGAAGCCTCCCCTTTATCCTAGTGAAAGGAAGGCGGAGACCGCATCACACGACGGTCGCCGCCTCTTCTCACATTCCTGTGAGGCCGCGTCGAATGTCCTCACCTCACCCGACGCGCAGGCGGACACATTCAGCACCCGCCCTTGTTGGTCGCGCACTATATGCCCGCCGACGGAGAAGCATCAAACTCTTAAAAGTCGAAAGCTGGAACGCTGGCTTTAGGTGCGGCGCTCTACCCGGTGCAATGCCGCGTACACCTCCGGCGTGAGGTATTGATCTAGCGGCAGGCCGCGCGCTTCCGCCTTGCTGAAACACGCCTCCAAAGCCAGCAACTCCGCGTCGGTGAGGCACGTCAAGTCGTGTGTCGGCAGCGTGCTTTGCCGCGCCGCGCTCTCTAGTCTTTCAAGTCGTGACTCTAGGCTCATTGGGTGCCCTCGCTTCGCGGCGAACTACCACCGCGATGTGCTCTGCGCCGCAATCGCAACGCGACTCCGGCACCGCCGCGCCGTCTCTTGTGATGCTGATGACGTGCGTACAGCGCGGCGCTTCGTCTGCCGCGCCGCGTTGCTCAAGTTTCTTGAGCCGCGTCTCTAAGCTCATTGGCTTTGTACTCCCGTAGAAATTCGTCAATAACCTTCTGCGCCGCTTCGACGCCGAGCCGCTCGATCTCGCGTTCGATCACCCGGTCTAGCTCCGCCCCGCTCGCCGCCGCGTGGTCGCATAATTTGTTGACGCGCTCTTTTAACGCCTTGACCTTTTCCCTTCCGTTGCCGGCAACATCTTTTCCAACATCTCGACGCGCTCTTGCAAGTCCATTAGCTCAATCGCGCCGATGCTCTGTTCAAGGATCGTTCGCGCTGCCGCTACACGCGAAGACGCCGGCGCATCACGATCTTCTGCCACTTCTCTGAGCACGCGCGCCGCGATGGTGCAATCACTTTGCAATTGCGCGATGGCCGTCTCGACTAATTGACGGCGGGCGGCGCGGTAGCGCGTTTGAAAGTCCGGCGCTTGGAGCCAGCGCCACAAAGTAACCTCGCCGACTGCGGCGATCTCTGCGGCCTTCTTAATCTCGCCGCAGTCTAAGAGCGCGACAAGGGCGCGCTCCTGCTTCGGCGTTAATTTTTCCCCTACGGCTTTCATTAGCTTTCAAAAGCTTTCATTTTGGACAGACTGTGCATTCTCAGACGCGGATTATGCAGAACGACTGCATACTCGTTTTCCAGACGCCCCCAGCCACAACATCTAGTCTGCTCAACCTCACTCACGAGTGCCCGAAAGCCCCTTTTTGAAATTATGCAGCGGGCGCTAGATGTGGTGGCCCCGTCTCCGAAATATCATCCCTTCGTAATGTCGTCGCAACTACTCCTGTCGGGCTTCAGCGTACCTTCTTTGGCAACAGAGCAGGGTTCACGTTAGTGAACCCTTCAGTGTAGGTTAATAGCACGGGTGGCGGCTTCATTGGGGAACGAGGCCGCCGCCCGCCTCTTTCGTCGTCACTCCCGCGTTCCCTGTCGCCGCTGACAGCTTCCAATCTTTCTTCGTTCATTCTCTTTACCTCCCGAAAGCTGGCTTTGGAGATGCGCGCCGCTAGCGGCAACGCATCACGCCGCGCTTCCCATCGCATCACGCCGCGCGCACGCGGCGTTGCGCGACGCCCTGCATCGCCTGCGCCTCGGATTGCAGTTGCTGGAGCTGCCGTCGCGCGCCTTGACGCCAACGACGCGCGACGTTCGCTGATTCGTGCTCGGCGCGCCACGCCTCCACCTTCGCGTCGTAAGCCTTTTGCGCCGCTTCAAGCTTTGGCCGTTCCGCTTCCATTGCTTCGTACAGCTCCGGCATGTTCGCCTTGTGCTCGGCGGACAAAGCCGTAAACATCTCAAGGCGCAACGCCGCGTGCTTGAGGCGCGCCGCGTTCAAGTACAAAGGGAGTTCGCCTAAACGCTTTCGCAACTCGACGGCGAGTGCCGGGTTGAATACTGTTTCAGCGTCGCTCAGGGTTGCCTCCGCCTCCCCGTGCTCACGCTCCAATTCGGAAACTTCCAGTTGCGCCCGCGCCGCCTGACTGCGAAGTTCATCGCTTGATTTTGAGTTCGTTTCGTTCATTATTCTTTCACCTCCAAAAATAAATGCGTATCCTGCATGCATATTTTCATGCCGCTAGCAGCCTTCCGTAAGCGTCATTCAATCGCTTCATCTGCTCTTCATCGCCCCCCTTGTCCGGGTGATTCAGCACCGCCAGTGCCCGGTATGCCGCCTTGACTACTTCGGGTGGTGCCGATGGCAGCAGGTGAAGCGTCACGTATGGATCAACAGCTTTCGGCTTTGGTGGTGGAGGCGTCCACTCGCGTTCGGGGTCAGCGTCTGTCTCGCCGTCGAGCCATTCGACTTCGGCGTAAAGATTCGCGCGGCAGTAATCCAGCCAGCGGCGCATCCTTCCCGTTGCGTCTTCGTCAACAAACCACTCGCGCGTCGCCGGGTTGTATGAACGCATGTCGGGCGCGATAGCTGACTTCAGCGTGTCAATGCAGAGGCGAAAGGCATCCGGGTTGTCGCTCTTGAGTTTGATGTGAAAGCCGCTGAATGTTCGCGCAATGAATATCGTTGTCATGCCGCACCTCCTTGCTGGGACGGTTCACCGCGCGCGTACTTCCGCGTTGTGCGCTGTACCATCTCCCACAACTTTTCATCGGTTGCGCCCCGGTCGTCGCCGGCGGCGCATCGCGTGTCCCTGACTTCGCGCAGCTGTTCGTACAGGTCGCGCGCGTCCGCCGCAAAGCCGTGTATCCAGCGCCCGCACATCACGTCGCGCAAGCGGATGTGGCGCTCGCCGTCGGCGAATTGCCGCCCGCCTGCCGAAGAGTATGCCCGGCCTCTGTCGGCCTGAAATCTAATCGGCTCCGGCGCGCGCTCGCCTTCCGCCGCTTTGATAATTCGTTCTTCCATCCACGCGGGCGCTAGTTCTATTTCCCGCCCGTTGTCGTGGCCGTAAGCTCGGCCTGAGACGTGATCGCCGAGCGCCGCGACGATCTGACCACCTTCGCCTTTGACATCTATGCCGGGTGCCAGTTCCGCTTTTAACTCACCATTACCTTTGATCGGTTTCGACAGGCGATAAAGCTTGTGCCAGCCGCCCCCTCCCGTCGTCTTTTCGCGTGTCTCTGGGAAAGCGTCTTCGCCGTGTGCTTCGCATAAATCGTGATAGCTCGCGTCACCTTCGTTGCGCGGGTCAACGTCCACACAAATTATGTTTCGCTCTCCGCCCATCCGGTGCCCGTAATTGATGCGCGGGTCTTTCGCACACCACATCCTGACTTTCGCCGCGTCGAGCGTGGCGCTATGGATGCCGTTCGGCGAGAAGCGCGGACAAGGGTGTTTGCCGGGCGTCCTGCACTCCGACCCGTTCGGGCAATCGCACATGCCGTCGGCGACGCCCCAGAGCGCCAGCACCGGAATGCCCTCGGCGATGGACGCGAGCGCCGCTAAAAGCTTCGGCGGATCGCCTTTTTCGTCGGCCTCAAAATTAACTTGTTGATTCTCGGGAGTTTGCGGCGGGGGCATCCGACAATCTGTCGGATGGTCTGTCGGATGGCCGGCCTCCGACACCGTGTCGCCGCCTGTGGAAAACTTTTCAGAATTGTCGGATGTGTTATTACCCTTTGCGCTATTCCCTGTCTCAACAAGCCAATCCACATTGGCTTGGTATTCCGCTTCCTTCGCCAAGCGGTCGCGCTCCAATTGTTCGCGCCTGACTTCGGCGGCCATCCGACGATGGCGACGCTGTGAGGCTTCCAACTCGGCCAGAGGATCACTACCGGCCTTTGCCACTGCCCAAAGTAATGCTTCCGTCAAGGTGTCAATTTTCGTGCGCATGCCTTTGATAACGGCGTCGTCCGTGACTGATGAGCCGTCCGTCTTGTCGCCCTTCTGTGGCGCGGTGCTCTCCGGAAGCAAGGCGATAGCACGATCAATCAATTCATCCGTGACGGCTTTGGCCGGGTGCTTCTTCCATTCTTCGGAAGCGCGCGCTTCCGAGAGTGCCCACAGCGCGGCCTCGCCGATGTAGTCGTGATGGTAAGTCGTGACGATGGTCGTGACGCCGTTCGCGCGTTCGATCTCGAAACACTTGCGCCCGGCTTTAATTTCCGCCGCTTTGAGCGCGTCGAGAAAGCGTCCCATGCACACGTCGGAGTTTTCTTCCCTGCCGGCGAAGTTGAAATGAGGCGCGGCATACTTATGCGGGATGAGCGCAGGAAAGCTGTGCGTCTCGCGCCCGTTCAAGAGTCCGTGCAGGCCGGCGACGCAGCGCGCGGCCTTGTCTGGAAAGCCCATGCGCCCGGTCATGCGGTTAATGACGTGCTGCAGCCATTGATGATTCGTTTTGATCTTGCGCGCCTCTCTATCAGTGACGAAGACGTGCGCGGCGGCTTTGGTCGTGAAGGATGGGGCTGGTGCGCTCATGCTGCCCTCCGATCCGCCGGGCGGCGCGTCTGGAAGCGTTGGCGCTGTTGATCGCGCGCGGCGTCTTCGACGTTTCGCGCGCGGGCTTCGTAAGGGTCTGGATCAATGCCTGAGCCTGCCGGCGGAATTGGGTCGCCGGGTCGCCAGCATTTAGTTGTGGCGTCGGGAAAATCTCTGTGGTAGGATTTCATCAGCTTTTAGCCTTTCCGCTTGCAAATCAATCTAAAAGTTAATGAAGCCCGCGAGCGCTGATAACGCTCAGGGCTTCGTGTGTTCATGCGGCGAGTGGCCGCGCGCTTCTGTTCAAAAACTCGTCAACGGCCTGCTTTGAGAGTTTGTAGTTGCGTCCGACGCGCCAACCGGGAAGCACGCCGCGCTCGCACAACTCCCGAACGGTTGGCACCGAGACGCCGATCAATCGCGCGGCCTCAACGGTGCTGATCTCCGGCTTGCCCGGAACGCTGGAATTTTCCTGCATAAGAAAAAATCCTCCACAAGCTAGAGCGGTGCTCCGGCTCGCTGGCATAACTGATTGTGCTTTTTGATAAGTCGGCGGAATGCGTTGAAGGTAGGGGCTAGACAAGTAAGAATGATTTTGTCTAAGATGCCCTTGCTTCAAAGGCTTCGCGCCTGAAAAAGCACTTGTCAAAAACAAGTCAACTAAAGCTCAGTGGCGCGTTTTGTCTTGGCAGGCAGCGCGCCCTTTGCTTTTTCTAAGTTATCAAGACTTCTACAACCGCATCATACCGGCTTTAATCCCTCCGGTAAAGAGGGAAGCCGCATAAAGCCCCTTATAAAACCGGATTTTTTAGCTACCTGCCGGCTCCGTTTTCGAGCAAGGCAGTAGCCGGTTCGGCGGCGCGCGTAATTTCCTTCTTAATATCACGCCACTGTAACTTGCGGTCGTCTAACTGTTTCCGCAATGCTTCGCCCGAAGCCGGAGCCGCGTCGCCGAACTCGGCGCGCAGTTGCGCATTAACGGCCTGTAGATTGAGGGCACGCCCCCGCTTGCCGGCGCGGTAAAGGTTAAGGGCGACGCCGCGCACTATGTTTTCGAGTTGAAACTTCGTCCATGCTCCGGCCGGCTTGGGCGTCGGCATCTTCTCTAAAAGAGTTTCTAACCGCTGCGCCGTCTGTTCTTGATGCCGTCTGATGAGGTCGGCGCGGCCAAGACTATCAAGCCCGAGCATCCCGCAGAGCGCCCCGCGCACATCGTTAACGAGTAAGAACGCCTCATCTTCTATGGCGGGGCGTAGCACCTTGAAGTAGTTTTCCTTTAAGTCCTGTAAGAACGTGCTCAGTACGGCGGGATTGCCGAAGTAGGTTAACGGGACGGAAGCGAGTTCTCGCTTGTGGGAGCCGTCAGCCGTGTTTATTTCAAGCGCGATGCTCAGCCTGCCTTCGGCGACGGCAAAAGTAAGAGCACCTCTAAAATTAAGATCGAACGGGTTGCGCTCTTCTACGTGCCCGCCGGGGAGGGCGGAGAGCAGCCGCGCCACGTCTTGAAGTTGCATGTCCCTGGTCATAGGCGGGTCGTCTGCCATGCTTCAGTTCCCCGGAATGCTTGTCATAGCTTCTTCACGTAAGAATCTAAATCGTCGCGCTTCACCCGCCAGCCCCTGCCGATGATCCGCGCCTTCAGTTTCTTCTCTTCGATTGCCTGCCGAAGATGCCCGCGCGAGAGTCCCGAAAGCTGCGAGGCTTCAGCGAGTGAGAGCGTCAACTTGTGCGCTAAGTCTGTGATGGAAGGTTCAACGCGCCGGGCTTTCTCCATCTCGGCGAGAAAGGCGACAGCTTGCGACAGCCTAGAGTCGCCATTGTCGTTACGTGTCGCTATTGCCATTGAGCCATTCACGCCGGGGGGCTCGATGCTCGGACGCATCGGCGTGGTTGGGACTTTAGATTGCTCCGCTAAAGCCCGCACCTGTGCCTCCTCATACATAGGCACATCGCGTGTCGTGCCCTTCTCATAGGTGACGGACAGCTTGCCCTTCGCCGCGTAGCGTTCTACCGTGCGGACATTCTTCGCGCCTAGTATCTCGGCTGCCTCTTCTTTTGTAATCTTCGCCATGTTTAGCGGGTTATTTGAATGTCGACAGCTTGCGACAGTAGCGACAAGGATGTGTCGTTATCTTTTGAATTGCGGAATTTCCGCAAATAGCGACAACTTGCGACAGTAGCGACGCGGCCTTATTTCGCCATTCTACTTACTATGTCGCGGAGGGCTACAAGGTGGCTTTCCTTAAAGCTAAATTCATAGTTGTCTATCTGAAATTCAACCTTCTTCCCGTTCGCAATATTAGTGAAAGCGCTCGGACTTAGGGTTACGCCTAAAATTTCTCTATACCACTCTTCATTTTGTTTTACGCCCAGTCGCTTTAACGTATACGGCGGAAATAGCACGTCATCCCTAATCATCCTGATTATGCCCGCGCCTTGATATTTGCCTTTAGTGGTAAGCGCGAACAAAAGCACGACACTTTCCGGCTTGCACGTTGTTTGGCCTTTGCAGGGAAAGCCAGCAGAAAGATGCAAGTTGTAATCGTAGCTGAGGACAAGCAACATCTCTTCTAAGGTCGTTGTCGTGACTTCCCGAAAACGATCATAAGAAGTTGTTACCGTGTGCGTCAGTTTTTCTTGTGCCGTTGTCGGAGGAGCAAACGCAAAGAAGAGACAGAACGAAAACAAAAGGTGAGGCCAGCTTTTCATGTGTTGCTTACTTCTTACCCCTCATTTTGCGAAAGTGTACTCACTACACCTTTGGGCGCTGGCACTCGCCCGAAAGCCTCTCCGCATAGTTAAACGAGTGTTAAAAAACTCCGCATGTGCGGAATTTTTTAACATGTGCTGGCACCTGCTCACCTGCCTTTGCCTCTCTTCAGGGCGCGAACGCCCGCCCGCAAGCCTCGCCGCGGCTGCTTGAGCAGCCAACCGGTTAGCCACAGTAGTGTTATCCCCTGCTGCCTTTTCCACCCCCCTCGCCGCGCTGCGCCTTCTTCGCGTCTCTACAATCCTTGCAGCGCTTCGGCGGCTCGAAGCCCTTGTCGCGGTAGAACTCTTGGTCGCGCTCGCTGAAGCTAAAATCCCTGCCGCAGTCGGCGCACGTCAACGTCTGCTCTTGATAGTTGCTCACTTCTTGCCGCCTTTCTCTCAATTATGAAGGCGTAAGTCCACGATGTCGCCGAT